>Ga0184625_10001243_pt1 | contig 10497 bp, 12 predicted proteins | sample PLM3_30_b1_FD_133151 | JGI IMG/M metagenome (GOLD analysis project Ga0184625, IMG submission 133151) | Groundwater sediment microbial communities from an aquifer in East River, Colorado, USA - PLM3_30_b1 | ecosystem: Environmental > Terrestrial > Soil > Riparian zone | place: USA: East River... | reverse complement strand
GGCCGTTCTCTCGATGCCGCACCCCTTGGAACTCCGTCACCACCTACTCAGCGGCCGGCGTCAGGCCGGGCACCTGCTCGGTGTCCAGACGCCCGCCCTACCGGAGCGCCGTCTGGTCGCCAACGACGCCGCCTACGTCGAGACGCTGCTACGGCGATGGGTTGGACCGGAGTCCGACTTCCCCGACGGTGAGGCCGCTGCTCGCTACCGCGCCGCCATGCGGCTGTGGCCAGCGCCGCATTGCGCACTGGAATACCACCGTTGGGCCGTGCGTTCGATGGCCCGCGCCGACGGCCGACGGTTCGCCATCCGGATGGCGGAGCCCATCGCCGTGCCGGTCATGCAAGTACACGGAGGAGCTGACCGGACCGTCGTCGCGCGCGCCGCTGCTCACTCACACCGGCACGTGACCGGCCCGCACCGCTTCGTCCGTTTCGACGGGGTCGGCCACTTCCCGCACGAGGAGGTGCCCGACCGCGTCACCGACGAGATCCTCGACTGGCTCGGTACGGTCCCGCCTCCGATTTCTCGATGACGGGTCCGCGGATCAGACGCACCCGCCGGTCGGGACGGGCTCGGTGGCTGCGTCGGCGGCCTCGAGCGCACTTCCCACCTCACTGGGCGCCAAGGCGTACCCGGTGTCCGGGTCGGTTAGCGAGGCCGCAAACACCACTCCGTACACGAGCCCATCGTCCGCGACCAGCGGCCCGCCGGAATTCCCCGGGCGGATCTCGCCTCGCATGGAGAGCACGTCGCGGCTGACGGTTTCGTCGTCGTAGATGTCACTGCCCAGCAAGGCATACTCACCACGGACCCGCGCGGGCTCGGTGCGCAACGGCCCGTTGCCCGGGTAGCCGACGACGGCAGCATGCGCACCGGTGGCCGCGTCGTCGCGGAACGCGAGGGCCGCACGATCCAGTCCCGGTACGGCCAGCACCGCCACGTCAGTACTCGGATCGAAGTGCACCACGCGCGATTCCAGCGGTTCGGCGTTGGGTGCGGTGACAACGGGCGCGGCGACTCCCGCGACGACGTGAGCGTTGGTCATCACCCGTTCCGGCGCGACGACGAAGCCGCTGCCTTCGATGACCCGGTTACACGAGCTGGCCCGACCGATCACCTTGACCACGCTGGCCGAAGCCGCACGGATCTCCGGGTCGCGGCTCAGCGCCGCCGTCGGCGCCCCGACGTCGCGAATGGGCTCCGGCACCCAAGGCGCGACGACCTCTGGAAATCGGCCGGCCGCGACGACCGATTCGAAGGCATCGCGCAGAGCGTCGGGGGACACCGGCATCGCACCGTCGACGGTCCTGAGGATCTTCGACTCACGGACACCCGCGGATGCGTACGGAATCGCCGAGGACGAGACAGCCAGGCCCACGGCCCATGCACCGATCAGCAGACCGACGACGGCCAGCAGCGCGCCGGCCAGCCCGTCGAGATGGCGGGCCGGCTCCGACGACACCTTCGACCGGACCCATCCTCCAGCCCAGGCAAGCAGACCCTGACCGATGGACGCGATGGCGAGCACCATCAGCACGGCCAGCACGGAGGCCCCGAGGCTGGGCTCCAAGCCGCCGAGCACCACCGGCACGAGAAGCAATCCGGCAATTGCTCCCCCGACGAAGCCCACGAAAGACAGCAGGCCGACCACGAAGCCGTGGACCCAGCCGGTGTACGCCACGACCAGGGCCAGGGCGATCACCAGCCAGTCCACCAGATTGAGCCCGAAGATCACAGCGCGCTCGCTTCTTCAGCCACCGGAACGCGCTCGACTCGGCCGCGGTCCCAGGGCCGGGACAACCCGCCAGCTTCGAGCAGGCCGCTGAGGATTCCGGCCGTGAAACCCCAGACCAGCAGTCCGTCGACACGGAACGCCGGGCCGAGGTGACCGCTGGGGTGATACACCCGGAGCCGGTTGTCCGGATCGACGAACTTCGCGACGGGAATCCGATGCACCGACGCCACTTCGGCAACATCGACGACGGCGACTGGGGACGGCGTCCGCCACCACGCGAGCACAGGCGTGACGACGTATCCGCCCACGGGCAGCCACAGGGCCGGGAGAGTGGCAAGCACGTCAATACCGGCCGGGTCGAGCCCGGTTTCCTCCCGGGCTTCCCGCAACGCTGCTCCGACCGGACCATCGTCGTCGGGATCGATCACTCCTCCCGGGAACGCGGGTGTCCCGGCATGACTGCGCAGTGACGAGGCGCGCTCGATGAGCAGGACGTCGGGAACCAACCGACCGTCGATGACTGACTCCCCGAACAGCGTTAGTACCGCCGAGGCACGCCCGGCCCCCGGCTCGGGCGGAGCATGTAGTGACAGTTGATCGACCGTGACCTCGCCGACCGCGTCGGCGATCGTGCGCAGCCAGCCAGGCGGCTGACCGGCGACACTCATGCAGGCCCTTTCGACAACGTCGCGGCGACGATCGGGTCGGTCGGCCCCTCGCCAAAGGACGGGCACAACCGGGCGAGCGGACACGCCCCGCAGGCCGGCCGGCGCGCGTGGCAGCAGCGTCGTCCGTGCCAGATCAACCGGTGCGAGAGAATCGTCCACTCCCGCCTTGGAATCAGTGCCGCCACGTCGGCCTCGACCTTGTCCGCGTCGGTGTGGGTGGTCCAACCGAACCGGCGAGCGAGGCGGCCAAAGTGGGTATCGACGGTTATCCCTGGTACCCCGAACGCATTCCCGAGGACGACGTTCGCTGTCTTGCGCCCGACGCCGGGCAGGGTCACCAAATCCTTCATGCGACCGGGGACCTCACCATCGAACCGGTCGACGATCGCCTGTGAGAGTCCGATGATCGACTGCGTCTTGGCCCGGAAGAATCCGGTCGACTGGATGATGGCCTCGACATCAGCGCGGCCCGCCGCGGCCAGATCGGCGGGACTGGGATACTTGGTAAACAGCGTCGGCGTGACCATGTTGACCCGGACGTCAGTGGTCTGCGCTGACAGAACGGTGGCGATGAGCAGCTCGAACGGCGAGGTGAAATCCAGTTCGCAGTGTGCATCGGGATAGGTCAGCGCAAGCTCGCGGTTGATCCGGCGGGCTCGTCGTACCAGTGCGAGCCGCGACTCCTCACCTACGGGGCCCGACATCGCTCCAGCCTAAGAGGTCGCAGCGGACCGGCGGCGGGGCGGATCCATGAGTCGCGCTCCGACTCGCCGTGGAGCATGATCCGTCATGATGATGTGACCGGGAAATACTCAGGGCGCCCAGGCCACCGTTCGGGGGACGAGGAGGTCTCGTGGACGACGTGCTCCGCAGAGCGCCGCTGTTCCGCGAGCTGGACGACGAAGCCGCTGCGGCCTTGCGCGCCTCGATGGTCGAGGTCAAGCTCGCCCGCGGCGAGGTGCTGTTCCGGGAAGGCGATGAGGGCGACCGGGTCTACGTCGTCATCGCCGGCAAGATCAAACTTGGCCGGACGTCGCCCGACGGGCGCGAGAACTTGCTGGCCCTGCTGGGGCCGAGTCAGATGTTCGGTGAATTGTCGCTGTTCGATCCCGGGCCGCGCAGCGCAACCGTCACGGCGGTTACGGACACCACGCTGCTCGGACTCGGCCACACCGACCTTCTTCCCTGGCTGACCGGCCGCCCCGAAGTCGCGCGCGGCCTGCTGTTGCAATTCGCGCAGCGGTTGCGGCGGTCCAACGACACCCTCGCCGATCTGGTCTTCTCCGACGTGCCCGGCCGAGTGGCCAAGCAGCTGTTGGATCTGTCGACCCGTTTCGGCGTCGTATCCGACGAGGGTGTGCGCGTCGTGCACGATCTCACCCAGGAAGAGCTGGCGCAGCTTGTGGGAGCGTCGCGCGAGACCGTCAACAAGGCGCTCGCCGATTTCGCCGGGCGCGGATGGTTGCGGCTCGAACAGCGTTCGGTCGTGCTACTTGACATTGAGCGGTTGCGCCGGCGAGCGCGTTGAGCTTGGTTGCGGCCGGATCGAGCCGTCATTGCTCGCCTTGCTCAGCCGCTCTCGTTGGTGAGGTAGTCGAGCTGGGCGTGGACGGACTGCTCGGCGGCCGGCCACAGTATTCGGTCCACGTCGGCGTAGACGATCTCGACGACTTCTCGCGGTGTCCGGGCTCCGGCGGCCAGGGCGGCGCGTACCTGACTCAGCCGTTGGTACCGGTGGGCGAGGTAGTCGGCCGCGACCGGGGCGACGTCGGGCTGAACCGGGCCATGCCCTGGCAGGAGCAGTGCGCCCCGTAATTCCCCGAGGCGTACGAGCGACTCCAGATAGGGTCCCAACTGGCCGTCGGGATGCGCGACGACCGTTGTTCCGCGGCCCAGGATGGTGTCGCCGGTCAGGACGCCCACCACGCCGGCGGCACGGACCACGAACGACACCGAGTCGGCGGTGTGCCCGGGTGTGTGCAGGACCTGAATGTCGAGGCCGGCAATGTCGAGTGTGATGCCGTCGACGGTCAGGGGCTGGCCGTCGATATTGAGCACCGGGTCTTTCGCCAGGGTCGGAGCCCCAGTCAACTCATGAAAGCGTTCGGCCCCTCCGCTGTGGTCGAGGTGACCGTGGGTGAGCAGCGTCACGGCGACCGGTCCGAGGGCGGCAACCGCCTGCAGGTGCTCGTCAACCAGCGGACCTGGATCGACCACCACGTTGCCAGCAGCGCCGGCCAGCACGTAGGTGTTTGTGCCGTCCAGCGTCATCGGGCCGGGATTGTCTGCCCGGACCAGCCGGCACCAGGGCGGAAGCATCACGTCGGCTCGCCCACCCGGTCGCCGGGGTCGTCGCCGGGAAACTCCGCGTCGTCTGGCAGCACGACTTTGATCTCGCCGTCGACCTCGATCCAGCCGGGCAGAACTGTCTCGACGGCGCGGCCGTCGGCTGCGGCCAGGGCGTCGGCCACCGCGTCGTAGTTCGCGAGTTCCTCCAGCACCGCCCAGGTCGGGGGCAGCATGGTGACTGCACCGGCCACGGTGGCAGCGACGGCTTCAGCTGGGTGCATCCAGAATGCCCGGTCGGCCTCTCCGGACACGTCACGCGCGCGTTGACCAGCAGGCACCGGGGCCAGGAAGAACCAGGTGTCGTACCGGCGCGGCTCGAACCGCGGGGTGATCCAGTGAGCCCACGGCCGAAGCAGGCTCGTCTGCACCGCGAGGTTCCTGCGTTTCAGGAGTTCGGAGAGGGCGAGCCGACGCTCGACGAGCGCTCGCCGGTCGTTCTCCCACGCCGACCCGACCGCGTCCACAAGCGTCCCGTCGGGGCCGGCCGCCAGGAGGACACCGGCCTCTTCGAACGTCTCGCGGACAGCAGCACACACGAATCCGCGAGCTACCGGTTCTGACGTTCTGAGGCGGGTCGCCCACACCGACGGCGGTGGACCAAGCCAACCGAGCGCGGGGTCGTCGGCATCGCGTAGGTCGACGGCGCCACCGGGGAATGCCTGCATGCCACCGGCGAAAGGCATACTCCGCTGGCGGTGCAGCAGATAGACCTCGACGCCCGACGGAGAGTCGCGGAGGAGCACGACTGTCGCGGCCGGCCGCGGCCGCACGGCCGTCAGCCCGCCGGCAACGAACTCGCGCGCCCGCTCGGCGAGCGCGGGTGGCAGCGACCGCGAGGACGGCACCGGTCAGCCGACCTCCACGACCAGCTCTACCTCGACCGGTGCGTCCAGCGGCAGGACGGGGACGCCGACCGCGCTGCGGGCATGTTGCCCGCCGTCGCCGAATATCTGGCCCAGCAGCTCGCTCGCCCCGTTGACGACCTGCGGCTGGCCGGTGAACGTCGGCACTGACGAGACGAAGCCGACGAGCTTGACCACGCGGGTGATCGCGGACAGGTCGCCCACCTGCGACCGGACCGCGGCCAGAGCGTTGAGGGCGCACTGCCGAGCACACTCGTACGCCTCCTCTGGGCTGACCTCGGCGTCTACCTTGCCGGTGTGCATCAGCGCGCCATCGCGTAACGGCAGCTGACCGGCGGTGTAGACGTACGACCCGGTACGTACCGCTGGAACGTACGCCGCGACCGGCGCCACGACCGGCGGGAGGTCGAGTCCCAGCTCGACGAGGCGCTCTTCGGGTGTCATTCGGGCTTCTCCCGCTTGAGATAGGCGACGACGTTCTCCGGGTTGGGGCCGGGGACGACCTGGACGAGCTCCCAACCGTCCTGGCCCCAGTTGTCGAGAATCTGCTTGGTCACATGAACCAGCAGCGGCACGGTCGCGTACTCCCACTTCACCATGGCGGCGAGCCTACTGGGACGCCCCGGATCCCATGATCATGTCGTTGGGCAGCCGTCTACGCCGGCAAAGTCGACATGCTCACCGGAGAATGAACAGGTGCAGCCGGAACAGCGAAATGTGCTCATGCGTCCGGCGTCGCCACCCGACGCTGTGCTCCGTTACGGCCCGCGAGACGACCAGCTGGTCGACCTCAGGCTGCCCTCGCGGACAAGCGCGCCGCTGGTGGTCCTGCTGCACGGTGGGTTCTGGCGGGTCGCCTGGGACCGCACACACACCAGGCCCATGGCAGACGGGCTCGCCGATGCCGGATTCGTCGTCGCCACCCCTGAGTACAGTCGGACCGGCGACGGCGGGGGCTGGCCTGCGACCTTCGACGACGTCGCGCTCGCGGTTGCCGTCTTGCCGGAACTGGTCGCCGATGCGGTCGGAACGGACGTCGATGCGACGACAATAATCCTGACCGGGCACTCCGCCGGCGGACACCTGGCGCTGTGGTGCGCGAGTCGGCAGCTGCCTGGCGCGTACGTGGGCGTCGTAGCGCTGGCACCGGTCGCCGACCTCGCCGAGGCACTCCGGCTCGATCTGGACTCGGGGGCGGTGCGGGAGCTTCTCGGCGGCGAGCCCGACCAGGTTCCCGACCGCTACGACCACGCGGACCCGTGCCGCCTTCCGGCGCCGTCAGTGCCTGTCGTCGTGGTGCACGGGACAGACGACGCCACCGTTCCGCCCGAACTGTCACGTCGATACGCCACGCAGTCTGCCGCGCAGCTGCGCCTCCTCGACGGGATCGGGCACTTCGAGCTCATCGACCCTCGGTCGGCGGCCTGGCCAGTGGTGCTCGACGCCATCGAGGGCCTCGCCCGTCGCGCTCTTCGCTGACGATACTTACCGCCACCCGACGCCCCGGCCCGCGTGCTCGTCGAAGATCAACCAGGTACGCGTCCCACGCACGCCGGGAATGTCCTGGATCCGTTCGAGGACGACATGGCGCAATTCGGCGTTGTTCGGGGCCCGGACGAGCGCCAGCACGTCGAAATCGCCGCCGACCAGCGCGAAGTGCTCGACGTACGGAAGAGCATTCAACGCTGCGGCGACCTCGCGCCAAGTGTTCTGCTGGATCGTCAGCAACACGTAGGCACTGGTCCCAAGCCCGGCCCGCTCCGGATCGATCTGCGCCGTGTAGCCAGTGATGACGCCGTCGCCGACCAGCCGATCGACGCGCGCATACGCGTTGGCCCGAGATACGTGCACCCGTTCGGCAAGCGTCCGAACCGACACCCGTCCGTCGCGGGTCAGCTCAGCGAGGATCCGGCGATCGACGTCGTCGAGGGCGCGGGCCGAACGTCCGGTCCGCCAGGTCTGAGTACCCTCCGTCTGAGACGTTCGGCCATCCATGGTGGCTCATCGTAGCCATCTGTCACAGTCTCGGCTGGACACTGGAGATGACCATCTCAATCGGAGCAGGATCAGTAGTCAAAGTGAGGCCGGCAGCATCGAGGTTGAGTGACATGACCGTGCAAGCCCAGCGCCACACCGCCGCCACACCGGACCCGGCTACACCGGCTGAGACTGGTCCTGACCCGGCCGCTCGTCTGCTTCCAGCTCCGACACCGGTCCGGTTCCTCGACGACGCGGGCCGGCCCACTGCGGAGCAGGAGCGGGCCGGTTATCAGGTACCGCCCGTCGACCTGCTGATCGAGGGCTACCGGCGAATGATTAGTGGCAGGAGGTTCGACGCCCAGGCAACCGCGCTGACCAAGCAGGGTCGCCTCGCCGTCTACCCCTCGAGCCACGGGCAGGAGGCCTGCCAGGTGGGCGGGGTGCTCGCCCTGCGGGACACCGATTGGATGTTCCCGACCTACCGGGAGTCCATGGCGCTCGTTGCCCGCGGCATCGACCCAGTACAGGCTCTTACGCTTCTTCGCGGAGATTGGCACTGCGGCTACGACCCGACGACCACCCGGACCGCTCCCCAGTGCACGCCGCTGGCAACGCACAGCCTGCATGCCGCCGGCCTCGCCTACGCCGCCCGGCGACGCGGGCAGGACACCGTGGCGCTGGCGTTCGTCGGCGACGGTGGAACCAGCGAGGGCGACTTCCACGAGGCGCTGAACTTCGCCGCCGTGTTCAGGGCGCCGGTCGTGTTCCTGATTCAGAACAACCGGTACGCGATCTCGGTGCCGCTGGCGAAACAGACTGCGGCGCCGTCCCTTGCGCACAAGGGAGTCGGGTACGGAATCCGCAGCGAGCAAGTGGACGGCAATGACCTCGTGGCCGTGCTCGCCGTGCTTCGCCACGCGGTGGAGTCCGCCCGCGCGGACGGCAAGCCGTTCCTGGTGGAAGCGCACACCTATCGCATCGAGGCACACACCAACGCCGACGACGCGACGCGATACCGCGACGCCGCCGAGGTAGCGGCGTGGGAGGCCAGAGACCCGATCCCACGGCTGGAGACATACCTCACCGACTCTGGCGCGCTAGCTGACGAGGACATCGGCGCCGCGCGTCAGGAAGCCGAGACCTTCGCGAACAGGCTGCGGGAGCGGATGAACGAAGACCCCGAAGTCGATCCCGATGAGTTGTTCGCGCACGTCTACGCCGAGCCCACGCCGCAGCTGCGCGAGCAGCGCGCGTGGTTACGCGAAGAGCTGGCGGCCCGGGGCGATGAGCGATGACAACGACGATGGCCCAGGCGCTCAACGCCGCGCTGCGCGACGCGATGACCGACGACGAGTCCGTCGTCGTCTTCGGTGAGGACGTCGGAACGCTCGGCGGCGTCTTCCGGATCACCGACGGGCTCGCCCGTGACCTCGGCGAGGACCGCTGCTTCGACACTCCGCTGGCCGAGAGCGGGATCGTCGGCTTTGCGCTCGGCATGGCAATGAACGGGTTCCGGCCAGTTGTCGAGATTCAGTTCGACGCGTTCGCGTATCCGGCGTTCGAGCAGCTCGTCTCGCATGTGTCGAGAATGCGTAACCGGACCCGTGGCGCGGTCGGAGTACCGATGGTGATCCGGGTTCCCTACGCCGGCGGGATCGGCGGAGTCGAGCACCACAGCGACTCGTCCGAGGCGTATTACGTGCACACGCCCGGTCTCAAGGTGGCGACGCCGGCGACCGTGCCCGACGCATATTCCCTGCTGCGCGAGGCGATCGCCGATCCCGACCCCGTCGTGTTTCTGGAGCCCAAGAAGCTCTACTGGTCGAAGGCCGAGCTCGACCTGCCAGTGGAGACCGCGCCGTTCGGCACGGCCGAGATCCGTCGGGCCGGCACGGACGCGACGATCGTCGCCTACGGGCCGTCGGTTCCGGTGGCCCTGGAGGCAGCACAGGCCGCCACGGAGAGTGGGCAGGACCTCGAGGTCGTCGACCTGCGTACGTTGGTGCCGTTCGACGACGGCACGGTAACTGCGTCAGTGCGCAGAACCGGCCGTTGCGTGGTCGTTCAGGAGGCGGCGGGCTTTTCCGGCGTCGGGGCCGAGATTGCCGCCCGGGTACAGGAGCGCTGCTTCCACTCACTGGACGCCCCGGTCCTTCGGGTGACCGGATTCGACATTCCCTACCCGCCGCCGATCGTCGAGCGGTACCACCTGCCCGGCGTCGACCGGATTCTCGACGCTGTCGGCAGGCTGCAGTGGGACGACGACCCCGACCGTCGCTGGCTTGCCGGGGTCTCAGCGTGACCGCCGCCCGGACGTTTTCACTGCCCGACCTCGGCGAGGGGCTGACCGAGGCGGAAATCCTGACCTGGCGGGTGGCGGAGGGCGACGATGTCACGGTCGACGACGTCGTGGTCGAGGTGGAGACCGCGAAGGCCATGGTGGAGATACCCTGCCCGTTCGCGGGCCGGGTCGCCACGTTGCACGCAGCGGTCGGGGACGTGGTCGCGGTCGGGCATCCGCTGATGACGGTGGCTGAGCCTGTCGACGCGGTCGACGATCGCGGCGGATCCGGAGCGGTCCTGGTGGGTTACGGAACAGGTCATGGCCCAGCCCGACGTCGGAAACCAGCAGCACCGCGTCGGGGACACCTGGCGCCGAGGGTGATCTCCCCCGTGGTGCGCAAGCTTGCGCGGGACGGCGGCCTGGACGTGGCGGCGCTGGCCGGGTCGGGTCCGGCTGGCGTCGTGCTCCGCCGCGACGTCGAAGCCGCCCTCCTTCCCCGTGATCATGTCACCGGAGAGGAAGAGGCGGGGCCCGTGCGGATCCCGCTGCGCGGAGTCCGCAGGTCCGTCGCCGAAAAGCTGACCCGCAGCCGCCGGGAGATCCCCGACGCCACGG
>Ga0184625_10001242_pt1 | contig 10501 bp, 12 predicted proteins | sample PLM3_30_b1_FD_133151 | JGI IMG/M metagenome (GOLD analysis project Ga0184625, IMG submission 133151) | Groundwater sediment microbial communities from an aquifer in East River, Colorado, USA - PLM3_30_b1 | ecosystem: Environmental > Terrestrial > Soil > Riparian zone | place: USA: East River... | reverse complement strand
GCGTGCCAGCGTGCCGGCGATGCGCTTGCGGTCGGGCTCGGTGAGGAGCACGAACTCGATGCCCAACCGGGCCACGTCGCCCGGCTCATCGACGTCGAGCCAGCGCACCTGGGCGGCCACGCGCAGCGAACCCTGGAGACCCGAGACGTCGAGGTCGACGGCGACCAGCGCGTCGGTGAGCGGCTTGACCTCGCCCGGGTGGACGCGGCCCTGCTCGGCGCGCCAGGTGGCCGACTCGCTGATGCCCAGCGCGGCGCTGAGGTCCTTGCGGCCCATGACCTTGCGGGCGGCGGCCACGCGCTCGGGCAGGTCCCCCAGGTCGGCCGCGTAGCGAGGCTCGGGTGCGGGCTTGGGCTCGGCCTGCTTGGCCTTGGGCTCGGACTTCGCCTCGCCCGAGCGGCCGCCGACGCCCTGCTTGGTCTCGGTCACCTTGGACTTGGCCTCGCGCTGCTGGCGCTCGCGGGCGTTGGCGGGTGGGAGCACCTCGCGGATGACGGCCGGGTCGATGTGGGTGAACCGCGTCTTCAACTCGGCCAGGGTCTCGCCGTTCTGGCGACGGGCAACGATGTCGGCGCGGACGGGCTCGGGCAGGTCCTCGACCTGCGTGATGCGGGCGGCCTCTGGAGCCTCGGGCTCCTGGATGACGGCTGCGGCCATGTGGCTCTTCCTCCTTCGTCGGTCGGGACCCGATGTCCTCGAACCGGTCATATCGTATCAAAGCGGGCAAGCTGATGTAAACAGGTCAGGGCAGTTTCGTCGTGACGAATCCCCGGGCCTTGGACCGGCCTCTCAACCTCGGAGCTGCCCCGACGGGTCGACCACCGGCGGGCATGGGTCAACCCGCGAGGGCGGCGGTCTTGTGCCATTCAGGGCCGTTCCGGGACCCCCGAGGCTGGTTCGCCCTCGGCGGCCTGGCCTCGACCTGCGAAACCGGGGCGCCCAGGGGCGGGGATCGGACGCTACGGCCGGTCGAGCGGTCCTAGAGCCTGTCTGACGGCACCTACAAAGCCTGGTGTGCTATGTGGTGACGGGTGCCGGATCAAGCAGGTGCTCCGGCCTCGACGGCCACGGGAACATGTCCCCGGTGAAGGCGTAGTGGACCGGCTCGTTTGCGCGAGCGCCGAGGCTACGAGCGAGTTCCTCGAGGCTCCTCGGGTCATTAGGGACAGGCAGAAACACGCCCTGCTGACCAGAAATGACGAGCAAGCTCCGATGCTCAGTCGGCTGCTTAATAACCCATATCTCGTGACGGGCAGGGTCCCCGTTCGTGTCGTACATGCTGAGCAACGGAAGCGTGATGGTCGACGGGTCCATGAGCTGTTCACGGATCGGCTGGAGCGCCGGCTGCAGGATGTACTTCCAGCCGAACAGCGCGAAGGCGGCGAGATATGCCGTTCGGATCCACGAGACCCGGGCGCGGTCGGGGAAGTACCTCAGCCGCGGAGTGAAAGTGAAGCGGAAGTCAGTGCTCCGAGTCTCACTCAGCATGCGCATGTGCTCCTCTATGCGCTCCAGGTCGGCCGGGTTGTTGATCTCCGGGACACCCACCAGGAACATGCCCGCTTGGCCCGCAACGTCCATTTCAACCCCGATGGCAATGTCGCCGACCGTAAATGTGACGGTCTCAGACTGCTGGCTATCGCCGGAGAGGAACTGCCGAAGCCGTTGCTGCTTGCGGGCCTCCGCGTCGAAGTGGCGACCGGCGTCGTTGTTGCACCTCTTGCAGGTCAGCACCAGCTCCTTGCCGCCGAGCGCCTTCGGAGGAACGTGTTCGACGCTCAATTGCTCGGTGTCGAACTCTTCAACAGTGAGGCCATCGAGGCAGACTGGGCAGAGGTACCAGTCTTCGTCCGTAGGGAAGGCGTCCTCGATCCCGCGTTCACGCGCCACTGCGCGCAGAGTACGAGCTCCCGTATGGAACCACTCGATGTGCTTCCGCTTGACCACGAGAACGAACTCTGACGATGGACGCGAAGCTCGTCAAGCAGGCTTCCGACGGGCGTCCGGCCAGAGCGTCTTCGCAGCCGATCTTGTTCGCCAACCATCGGAGAACAACCTTTGCCATGCAGCTCGCCAGGCGGGTAGGAATCACCAGGGCCTGTGTGACGGCTCCTGCTTCCCCGCATGAGCCCGTCAGACACGCCCTAGGCGCTCGATCATGTTCGCCGTCAGCCGGAGGGTGGAGACGATGAACGAGGTTCCCGGTCGCCGAACTGAGCGCGTGCCTCATCGAAGAGTTCGAACGACAGGATGTCGACCAGGTGCCCGGCGATGTCCTCCCTCGCGAGCAGTTCCTCGCGCCTCCGGGCGAGGTCGATGGGCTCGTGCTCACTCATGGCTCACCTCGCACGACCCGGGCGTCGAGGCCGCGACGCGGAGCGGACCGGTGCCGCCAGTCCGGTGCGGCGCGACCTCGACACTCCCGGGAGGAGATCCGGGCGCAGGTGGGTCAACGAGGACCGGAGTCCTGCACACCTTCGATCGTCGCTTGAGGCCCCGAGTGGATTGACCTCCGACGAACGTTGACGCCCGGACCTACCGCTCACCGCTCACCGCTCTCCCTCGGGTCGGCTCGACGCCGCTCCTCGGCCGCCTGGCTGCGAAGCTCGCGGAGCAGTTTGTCGAACTTCCGCCGCGAGACCTCGCCGCTCTGCGCGTCGGCGTGCTTGCGCAGGTGCGTCAGTCGTCGACCGTGACCGCTCATCTCGTTACCTCACGGGGAGGGGCGGCGACGGCCCCGGGGCTAGGTGCCCCGGAGGCCGCCTCCTGTTGGGCGTGCTCACCGGTCCGGGGTGTGTTGCCTTCACGCCCAACTCTTGTCGTCATCGGAGGCTCGGGTGGACGGGCTCGCCGGAGATGGGCGGCGCGCCGGGGCCGAGACTGTCCGGGAGCGGCTGGCCGCCGAGCATCTTCCGCACCGCGGTGGAGAGGAGCGGATCGGGTGCTGCCTCCTGCTGCAGCCAGGCCCTGAGCCCCGCCAGGGAGGGCCGGCCGAACGGCGCCGACGCGCTGGAGGCAAGGTGAGCGCCGCTCGGCCGGGCTCTGGTGGGCTGGGTCTTCGGCCGACAGCGGTCACAGCCGTTGCCGATGAGGTAGACGGTCGCGGCGTCGAAGCCGGGCGGTCGCAGCCTGTACACGCGGGCCAGCATGAGGGCTCGGCACCGGCGACACTCGGTCGCCGGCAGCTTTGCGGTCAGGGACCTGAGCGCCGCCTCGCCCAGCATGATCCGCGGGTGGTCGCCGAGGCTGGCCCGCAGCTCCGCCAGGGCCTGGTCCTCGCGGGAGCGCCGGCACGTGTCGGCGTCGGTGGAGGCGTTCATCAGGATGTGGCGGGCGGCGTAGGCCAGCTCCAGCGGGTGGGCGTCCCGCGGGTCCAGGCGACCCGTGAGAAGAAGCTGACCGCGCCGGGCGCGACCGGGGGGAAGTGTGGAACCGGTCACTGCTGGTCCTCCTGGTCGTTGGGCGGCGTTGGTTTCGTCATCTCGGCTTCCAACCTGCGAGCAAGCTCGGCCGCGCTCGCGGTCGCACGCTCGATGCGATCGACGTAGACCTGCACGGCGCTGGCCGGGATCCGGGTGCGGTTACCGAAGACGACGGCGGGAAGATCACGGCGGGTGACCAGCGACAGCACGATCTTGGGACTCACACCCATCCTGCGAGCGGCCTCGCTGACGGTGAGAAGCTCCTCGGTCACGGCACTCCCGGCGCGACGATCTTGACGAACGTGACGAACTCGACGATTTGGTTGATTTTGGACCGAGGATCGCGGTACTGTCGAATTGGGTCACGGCAGATGAGGAAGAAATGTGATCGTAAATAACACGGCAATTAAGACCCTAACTGGCTGCCCCCAGAACGCCGGCCTGCCCGGGGCGGGCGAACCACCCTCAAAAGGGGGGTTCGCCCTGGTGCCAAGGCGACCGGGTGTTTCTGCAGGGCCCCCGGGACCCCCGGTATGAGTACAGGACACGCGGTAGGACGGAGAGGTGAGGTGAAGTGACCGCAGTAAAGATCCGACGACGGTGGCGGGCCAACCTGCAGGAGTGGTGGCGAGCGCCCGCGGGCTCCAGTCCGATCCGCTGCCCGGACGGCGTCGTGCGCTGGGGCTTCCCGCCGAGGTACCTGACGCTGGGTGAGACGCCGTTCGTCGCGTCCTCGTACGAGATCATGTTCAAGCGAGATCCGGTGCTGTGGGACCGCGACCGCCCCGGCTCCGGGCGGGCCGTGTGGGGAAAGCGGGCACCGTGGACGCCGAACGGCATGCCGGACTTCACGCGACCGGTCTACCGGCCCTCGGAGGTAGGTGAGCGGTCGGAGGCCGAGGCCGAGGCCGCGTCGTGAGCGCGGGCCTGGGTCACTGCGGCTGGTGCGAGACGTAGCGAGCGGTCCTGCGCCGCTCCCACGCCGCCAGCGCGACCCGTGAGCGCCTGGCCGAGCCGATGCTGTAGTCGTCGTCGTCGCCGCCGGGAGCGTGGTCCTGGCCGCGGGCGGCGAAGGGCTGGGTGCCGTTGGCTCCGACGACCCACCTGCCGGGATCCTGTCTCAGCGAGCGCTCGGTGGCTTGCCACAACTTCGCCTCGTACTCCTCGGGGGAGCAGGGGTCGGGCTGGTTCACGGCTGGCCGCACGCGGGCGGCGCGCTGCTCGTCGGTGCGGGAGTTCCAGCTACTCACGGCCGGTCCCGCCTCGGATCATAGCTCCGCTTCGTTCGAGTCGGAGGCGGCGCGTTGCGAGCGTCGGGTCGCTCAGGCTCGGGTCCTCCGCACCGAAAGCACCGCCCGGTCTCGTTCGAGGGGCGCAGTCTGATCCCGCACTCGGCGCAGCGACGAACCACGGCGCCTAGTTTGGCAGGCGTTCGTGGTGGGATTAACCGAGGTCCCGGAGACGAAAGCCGAGGGCAACCGGGGACTAGGACGACGGGCATCCCTCGATCAGCCAGCTCCGAAAATCTGTGATCACAACACACGTGCATACTGCGATACGGCTGTGCACGTGCCTATGCGGAACTCCGTGATGCATATGACCCATGTGCGGTGCGCCTATGTCCTCGACCCTGTGACCGAGCCGGCGGCCCGCGGGTCGATGCCTGTGGCACGAGCCTCCTCGCTCAACTTCTTAGGCTGGGATGACGGGTCGACCGACCTGGGCAGGTGGGAGGGTGGCTGGATCTCCCGCGATCTCCGCCCAACTGACTATTCTGACTCGATAGACCTGTGACATCTACCACGGGATCGAGGGACGAACGGAACGGCGACGGATTCGTCAGTCCGCGAGATCCAAGGCGAAGAGGATCGGCTCGGCGGGTGGGATCGGCTCGGACGGTAGCTCGTCGGGAAGATCCAGCACCCGCGTGCCGTAGCGTCGTGCGATCGTTAGGAGCTGGTACTCCATCCTCGCGAGCAGGTACTTCCGTCCCGTCGGCGTAAGAGGGAGGGGATGCAGGACGGCGAGCAGCACCTCGGAGATCAACCCCCCGAGGTCCTGCAGCGACGCCTTCTGCTCGGCGACCAGCTTCATGCCGATCCCGGTATCCAGCATGGTCCTGCTCAGGTGGTGCGCCAACCTGGACAGCTCCAGCACGCGGTCCAGCTGGTCGACCGTTACCTCCTCGCCCTCCAGCAGCCGCAGCCTGGCGTCGCGCATGGCGGCGTCCGCGTTGGCCACGGCATCGGCCATGACCTCGACCAGGGGGCGGGGTTCGTCCTGGAGAAGCTGCGCCAGGGTGACGCGCTGCTCGGCCTTTCGCACGATCTGCCGCGCATTCCCACGATGCAGGTGGCAGAGCGTCGTTCCGACGCGGGCGTAGTTTCGGCACTGCTCCCCGCTGCGGCTACGAGCCGAGCATCGCACGGAGGGAATGCCGGCCTTCCGGGAGCCGACGCGGCTCATGGGTCACACACCCTGTCCATGGCATCCATTTTGACAGGTGGGAGTTTGAGGAAGAGGGACGACCATCCAGGAGCGCACTCAAAGATTCCTGGCCGTGGTCACTGGTTCCAGGTGTTCCAGGAGTTCCACGTGTTCCACTAGTTCGGGGAGGGGGCGCCTAGGTGCGAGCGACACACGGAGTCGTCATGGGTTCGTACCCTAACTCCTCTATCAATATGAAAACGATAGATGGATAAAGGCCCGCGGCAACACCTGGAACTAGTCTCCCGCTCCGCACCCCAACTAGTGGAACTCGTGGAACTCGTGGAACAGATGGCAACAGTTCGACCTCAACGCCCTGGGCAGTTCCAGCTCTGAGCCGGTACACGTGGAACGGACGTGGCAACAGACCGTGACTTACTTCCACTCCCAGGGAGGCTCACCCTCGTCACCGATCCTGTGGCGCTCCCACGCCTCCTCGAAGAGGGCCGGCCAGTACAGCCGGACGGGGTGCTGCTGGTTCGAGGTACGCACCTTCTGTGAGGTCACGTTGAACGACGCGAGCATCTTCCCGATCCGGTCCGCCGTGATCGGCGTCTCCCGGGCGCCGTACGCGGCCCAGGGACGCTCCTCCAGCGCGTAGAGCTGGTTCACGACTTGGGAGGGTGTCAGCGGCTGGCCGCCGAGCCGGTTGAAGATCGCGCGGACGTCCGCGAGCAGCAGCAGCCGGTCGTCCACGGTCTGCTCGTTGCGAACGGCGCTGATCTCGATCGCAATCTCCCTGGCTCGCTTTGGCCAGTCACCTCCGGCGACGTCGGCGATGATGAGCAGCGCCTCCCAGTTGTCCGCCGCCCGGTCGTCCAGCGCCGCTCGACCGTCCGGTGTCAGGGGGAGGTCCGGCTCCTGCCGGTCGAGGTCCGCCCAGCGATCCTGCGTCCACCGAACCAGCTTCCGCCCCAGCTCCCGGCCGCGCTCGCGGTAGTCGCGGCGCTGGAGACGTCGGAAGGGCGCCACGGTCTCGGTCGGCTTCTTTCGGCGCATGACGACGAGGATCGAGCGGTCCAGCAGCGTACCCGGGAGGCCGCCGATGAGCGCGAAGATCTTGGGACCGAAGACGTTGAAGTGCCGCGTCACGAAGCCGCCGCCGCCGTCGGGGACCGAGCGCAGGACGCCGCCCTCCCGGTCGTACCCAGCGTTGAGCACCCCCCGCAGCTCCTCGCTACCCAGGAAGGTCTCGGCCTCGTCGATGATCAGCGTCGGCCGGTTGGCCTCACACTCCCGGAAGATCGCCGCCGGGGTCGCGTTGGCCGCCAGCAGCGGACGTCGCACGGCGTAGGCGAACAGCGTCTCCAGCCGGGTCTTACCCGACCGCATGACGGCGCTGGGGATGCCGAGGTAGGGAACGATCTCCAGCAGGTCCGTGATGTACGTGACGGCCGTGTAGAGCGCGCAGGTCTCGGCGCCGCCCGGCGGCAGCACCATCGGACCGGCGAAGTACTCGACCAGCTCGTCGAGGAGCAGCGCGCCGTCGACCGGCTCCGGCCAGGGCTCGATGTCCTCGTACAACGGCGCGGTGCCGTTCTCTCCCGCCGAGTGCTGGGCGAGCAGGGACGCGGGCAGCTTGCGCGGCTTCTGGAGCCCGGCCTCCCACCCGGAGGTGAACGTCAGGTCGAACTGGTCGACGCCGTCCTCGGCATTGAGACCGTTCCTCTCGCAGGCCGCGCGCAGGGCGTCGTAGGCTGTGTCACGGCCGAGCAGTCCGTGCGCGCCCAGGGTCCCGAGCTTGAAGGCGGCCTTGTTGAGCTGGGTGTTGCGGCCGCCGCTCTCACCCTGCCGGAGCGCCGCTAGCGTCCTCGCCTCGCCCTCGACGGCCTTGCGCGCGTACGCGGTCAGCCGCGGGTCTTCGACGTCGATGATCTCCTGGCCGACCGGTACCCACTCGGGCTCCCGGCGCAGCTCCTCGGGAACCAGCGTCTCCAGCTCCTCGAACCGGTAGCGCGGGCCGTCCACGTCGTGCAGGGTGACCGGCGCGGGCCGCGTGCCGGCCGGCTCCTTCGGCTTCGGCCAGCGCACCGTCCCGGGCAGGCGCAGCACTCGGGCCAAGTCCTTGACCGAGTCGAACTTGATCTCGCGACCGAGCGCCTCACCGGCCAGCTTGGAGACGTACCGGATCCACAAGCGCTCCAGCGTCTCGGCGCGGGCGACGTCCTCGGTCGGCTCCGGGAGCAGCCAGTAGGCGTGCAGCCCTCCCGAGCCGGACCCGACCAGCACCGTCGGACGAGGCAGCGCCTGGTACACGCGGACTAACTCGTCTCGGTCGTGCGGCAGGTGCGGTACGTTCGGCTTCACGTCCAGGTCCGCCCAGGTGCCGGGTGCGAGGACGACCGACTCGGCCCTCCGGCTGTGAGGCGGCTGCCGGTCCGGCCGGAAGCGACACGGCGTGACGTAGACGTTCCAGTCGTTGGCGACCATGCGCCCCAGCTCGCCGCCCTCGTCGGTCAGGCCGGTGGGAGGCGCCGAGAGCTGTTGCACTCCCCGCCGTCGAGGGAGCTTCGTGTTGTGGAGCCAGAGCACCACCTGCGCGTCGCCGTTGCCTGGGCCGTGCAGCGCGGTTAGGAAGCTCTGCGCCTGTTCCAGGTCGAAGCTCGGCGTGCTGTACGCCTCTGCGAAGGTGGTCGTCGTGGTCACGCCGGCACCCCCAGCTCCCGCTCCGCTCCTGGTCGGCATCGGTCGCACACCCGGAACCAGACGATGATCTTGGCGCTCGCCACCAACAGGTGGCCCATGTTCAGCCCCGCACCTCGGCCGCAGCGGACGCACACCTCCGGCTTGATCCAGCCGGCGTCGAGCGCCTCGGCCATGTGCCGATCGCACAGGTAGAGCTTGCTCTCACCGACGACGGCGTTCACCTCGCGCACCCGCGGGTGGCCGTCGACACCCTCCTCGCACTGCTCGACCTCGCACCCCGGGTCCAGCGCGCACTCCACCGGGTCGGCGAAGCGTTCGGCCAGCCAGGCCGGCAGGAGTTGTCCGAACTGTGCCGCTTCGGGGTTTGGTCCGCGTGGTCGACTATGATCGAACACAAGTTCTCCTTCCGCAGGGAGATTCTGACGAGGGCCGGTGCCTCCCGGCCCTTGTCGCGTTTACGGGACGGCGCGAAGCCCCACCCCCTCCCGCGGCGGTGCGGCCGTGTCGAGTCCCAGCGCCGTGAGAAGGTGGGCGGTCGGCACGATCCAGTTCCGCGCTGACACCTTGACCACCGGCACCGGGAAGTCACCGCGCTTGATGACCGCATAGGCCGTCGACCGCGGGATGCCGAGGATCTCTCGGCGGCGACCTCGACGCTGACGGCGACCTCGCGGGCGGCCAGCTCGCGCACTTCCCTCGGGCTCACGACGCCCGCTCCTCGGCCTCGGCCGCGCCCACGGCGAGGAGTGCTTGTAGCTCCTGGATGCGCAGCGTCCGGCGGTAGGCCTCGAACTCGGCGCGGGCACGCACCTTCTCCTCGGGATCTTCGACGGAGAGGCGGCCTCGCAGCCGGACGAACTCCTTGTCAGAGTTCTTTCCTCCTACAACCCTGCCCACCTGCGTTCCTCCCTAGCTGGTCCGGAACGCAAAGAAACCCACGAGGGTCGCCGCGCTCCGGAGAGTGCGGTCCTCGTGGGTTTCGTCCTACCGGGACGGCGTGTCCGAGACCGAAGTCCCGTCTTCCTGTCCGGCGAGTCGGCCACCACCACGAAGCGACCGATCGGACGTGCACTTGTCGGCCCTAGTGTATCAGGTTCAACCTAGTACAATTGACTGTAATGAGGACTTTGCCCGTTTCATCAGGATGAGGAGGAGCCGTGAGAGGCAACGTTTTCAAGGTCGGCGACCGCTACGCCTTCGCCGTCCGCATTCCCACGTCCGCCGGCTCGGCCACGCAGCTTAAGCGCAGCGGGTTCGCTCGGCGCAAGGATGCGGAGGCGGCGCTGACTCGCGTCGGCGAGCTGCTGGCGGTCCCGCGGCCGACCGACCACGCGACCCGCGCTCGCATCGGTGACCTCATCGTCACGTCGACCCGCCGAGGTGGACAGCTTCCCGACCTCGAGGAGGTCCGGCGCCGCTACGGGGCACGGCTGGACCCGACCGCGGCGGCGCCGACCACGGGCGACTTCCTCGACCGGTGGGTGACCGGTCGCCGCCGGATCAAGGAGACCACGCGGGCCGGCCACCGCTACACCGTCGACTCTTACCTGAGGCCGTACATCGGCGACATCCCGCTGGACGTGCTGGGCGCCGAGCACATCGACGACCTCATCGGCAGCCTCACCGACCGCGGCACGCTCAGCCCGGCCTCCCTCCACCAGATCATTGCCGTCCTGCGCGCCGCCCTGAACACCGCCGTGAAGCGCCGCCTCATCGCCGTGAACCCAGTCACACAGGTGGAGCTGCCGCGGGTGTCGCACAGGGAGGCCGCCTACCTGGAGCCGGCCGAGGTGGAGCGGCTGCTGGAGGCGACCGCCGACGACCGCGACGGGATCGCCTTCCGCGTCGGACTCCTCGGCGGCCTCCGTCCGGGCGAGCTGGTCGCCCTGCGATGGGAGGACGTCGACTGGACCGCGGGACTGCTGCAGGTCCGCAACCAGTTCGTC
>Ga0184625_10001241_pt1 | contig 10505 bp, 5 predicted proteins | sample PLM3_30_b1_FD_133151 | JGI IMG/M metagenome (GOLD analysis project Ga0184625, IMG submission 133151) | Groundwater sediment microbial communities from an aquifer in East River, Colorado, USA - PLM3_30_b1 | ecosystem: Environmental > Terrestrial > Soil > Riparian zone | place: USA: East River... | reverse complement strand
GGTCGTGGAAATACCGGGGGTTCTAGTTACGGGGCCGAGGTCTGAGCACCCCGGGCCGAGTGTCCGCTGGGGGTGGCCGCGTCCGCACCCATCACGAAGGACACCAGCCGGGGCGCGATGACGTCCGCATCGAATTCGCGCCGGAACCGAGCGAGCGCGGCCGCGGCGGCCCTTGAGAGGTCCGCCTCGTCGTCCATCAGATCGATGAGCACTTCCGCAGCGCGGGCAGGGTCGTCGAGTGCCCAGAAACGACCCTCAACTCCCTCCTCGAAGAGCTCGGACAATGGTCCGATGTCCCCGGACACGATGAACGGCTGCAGGTAGGGCATCGCACGTGGCCCGATGCGCTGACGCAACTGAAGGGTGCGGTATAGGGGAAACCCGTCCGCCTCCGGCCAGCAGTCGAAGGCGAAAGCCACGAGCTCGTCGACAGGAGTCTGCTCAGTCGTACCCAGATCGTATGCACGTGCCGCGGCCCAGAGCGCCTGCCAGCTCAGCTTGCGGTGCACGATGTCGGACAGGCGCTGCGGGTCCGACAAACTCGCGCGGTAGCGGTCCAGCACCATGTCAAAGGCCAATCGCTTCTGGCCCAAATCCCGCAGACTATTGAAGGCCGTTCTCATGTTCTGCCCGTGTACCCGGTAATAGGCCTGGTCAACGCCGTGCACGAAGCCGACATCGGCGTTCGCCGCCAGCCTCATCCACATCTCCTGATCTCCGGTATGGGGCAGCCGAGCGTCGTATCCGCCAACCTGCCTTTGCAGCTTTGTACGCACGACGACCTCTGGCGATGTGATGCAGTTCTCCGCCTGACGCAATCGCCGCTCGAGCCACCACTGGCCAGGCCACACCGACCAGCCCCGCACTCTCGTGCGAGCAGTCGGAATTGGCTTGCCGTGCCAGAACCACAGTGCAGTTCCATAGACGAATCCGACGCTGGGGTTGGCATCAAGCAGGTCCCTGGCACGCCGCAGGGCACCGGGCGTGAGCCGATCATCTGCCGACATGAGAACGCAATAGTCGCCGTCGGCCCACTCGAGCAAACCCTCGTTGTAGGTCGCGATGTGCCCTTTGTTGACGGCGTGGACGGCTACATCCACCCGCGGGTCGCGAGCCGCGATCTTCCTGGCCATCTCGGCGCTGTCATCGGGCGAGGCGTCGTCGATGATGAGCACGCGCACATCGACGCCCGCCTGATCATCCAGCACGCTGGTGACGGCCTCCTCGAGGAAATGACCGTATTTGTAACAAGGGATGACGACGCTGACCGAAGTCATCGCACGCTCTCCGACAGGAATGGGTATGGCCGACAGTCCATCGGCTGCGCCTCCACGGTCACCCCGAAGACCGGCCCGGCGCCGGAGGATTCGACGGCGCCAACCGCCCCAGCTTCTGGTCCTGTTTCGAACCTGTAGCCGCCGCCCGCCCATCGCCTTCCCGAAGGTGGATAGGTCCAGGCCGATCGAGGCCGGCCATCCCTGACGACTCGTCGGTGGAGTTGGCGCGCAGTAGGGCAGCGAACCGCAGGTCCAGCCCGGCGGCCCGAACCAGGTCCGCTGTGGTCCTGACCCTTTCGGCACTGGAGAGCCCAGCGGTCACGACAATGACCAACCTTTCAGTCCACGCCCGCAGGTGGTCGGCCCCCACCGACGCGTCCACGTCCGCCAGAACCAGCCGGACGTCGGTCGCGCCGTGCGAGGGGTCATCCCCCGCCGCGTCCTCATGCACGACGGGGTGCAAGTCGGCAGGACCGCCAGCCAGCGAGGGGACACCCGTTGGACGCAACACGGTGGGCCGATCGACGGTCTCGTCCGTCATCAGTTGACCGACCGCGGCATCGAGGCCGCCGTGCTCAGTGAGATCGATGAGCAGGACGCTGCTCCCCCGGGCCGCGAGATCCACAGCGGCTGCGGCCACGGCAAAGCGCACTTCGTCCGCGTTGTCGACGCAGGCCACCGCCAGCCGGCCCCACCGTGCCCGAAGCGGAAGCTCCATCTCGATCGCGTGTGCAAGCCGCTGGCGCTCTTCGGCGCGCCGCGCATCGAGTTTGCGCATTTGCGGCAACCACAGCCACCGCCGCGGGAGTGGCGCGATCCGGCCGACGCTCACGGGGACTGGTACTTCGAGGGCGGCCGCGACGTCGTAACGCCGACGGAGCCGGTCCGAGGTAATGGCGAGGAACACCACGATCCCGCAGCCGATTGCCGTGCCGGCGATGAGCCCCGACGCCAAGATCAGCGCGATGCGGCGCTTGATACCGCCCTCTTCGGCCGCCGCAGCGTCGATCACCCGGCTAGAGGACGTCACGGACGCACTCTTCAACGTGGCATCCTGCACGGCGTCCTGCAACGTCTCGATTTGCGCGTCCACCCGGGTCCGCGCAGAGATCGCCTCGCTCAGTTCAGTCTGGCTCGAGCTGCCGGCCGCCGACAACTGAGTTATGCGCTGCTTGAGCTCATCGCTCTCAACCTGCAGCTCCGCGATGTGCTGGTTCATGCCGTCGATGAGGATTCTCGACTGCGCAGTGAGTTCCTCGGCGCGAAAGGCCAGATAGACAGACGTGAGGGTCTCGAGGCGCCGAACAGCCTCGGCGTGCGTGGGCGCGGACAGGGTGATCGATACGAGAGACGAACTCACCGGTTCGACCGTCAAGCTGCTGACGAAGTCCTCGGGCTTCATCGTCAATCCGAGCGTTTCAATGGTCTGGGCCGCGACCGTTCGGCTCGTCAGCAGCCTCACATCGGTGGCGAGGGGGGCTGATGGGTCCACCTGAGAGTCGGATGTGAGCGTCAGCAGCGCGTTGGCGTCGTTCGGCAGCGGGAAGGCAAGCAGGAAGGCGCCGCTCACCAGCAACCCTAGAAGCGCGGACAGAACACAGGCGACCCGGCGCCGTCGCAGGGCGGAGCGCAAAAAATGCAAGCTCACCAGGGTCGGGAGTGGGCGCCCAGGCGCGCTGGGGTCATCGTCCTCGAACTGCGGGGTCTCCCATGTTGCCGGTGTCATGGGCGCCTCCGGTCGTGATCGCCGACGGCGGTCTCATCGGGCCCGATACCGGTCAGGCGCACAGGGAGCGCCACCTGACGCGCTCTCTCGTCCATCGTGTGCCGTCCAGAGGTCCGGTCCATCGGGTCTGGATCCGCGACTACCACCCCGTCGATCCGGCGGCCAGCGTCGTCCACTGCCACCACGACGCGGGCGAGTTCTTGCTCCGTGGCGGTCGCAGAAGCTACGGACAGCAAGGTGGCGGCGGTGGTGGGCGCGTCGCCGAGATCCGGCTGCCGCCTGTCGACAACGACGAGGCTGATCGTCAGGTCGATCGCCACAGCGTCCGGAACGTCGCCCACGTACAGGCCGGGCCGGGGTTCGGCGGCACGATCTGCGGCGGCGGCTGCCCACAGGGTTGGCGCCCCGTCGTTACCCAATGCAGTCACCAAACGCGTGACGATGCCCAAGGACGAGGCGAACGCGGCGAGCTGCGGGCCTACGGCGACTGCTCGGCCATCACCGGACAGCGATACCACGGTCAGCGACTGCGGGTGGTCCACCTTCCCTGCACGAGGCTCTGCCTTACGGTCGGCCGGAACCAGGCCACGCAAGAGCTGGCGGAACGCCCAGGACTCGACAGGGGTGGCCTCGTACGTCGCGAGCAGTGTCGACCATCCTGCAACCGACCTCTGCGGCTTGCTTCGCACCGCCGCAAGCACTGGGCTGCCGACCGCGTCGGCAATCTCGTCGCGAAGCCGCACCCGCGGGTCGCGGCGTGCCGTCGCGAGCAGGATGGCCACGGCCAAGATGGTGCAGATCAGCGCACCGACGGGGGCCCAGATCAGTAGCCGCTGCCAAGTCGGGGGACCAGTAGCTGAGGTCGCCTTCTGGACCACGGTTCCGGTGACCCCAGCCGACCCAGCGGGGGTGCTGCTGGCGATCATGTCCTTGAGTTTTTCAAGCTGCAGCGAGAGGTTGGCCATTTCCGTCTTGAGCCCAGCCATTAGTTGCGCTTCGCGCCTGCCGTCCGCCGAGTCAGGAGAGACCTCCGCCTGACGTGACGTCGTTGCCTCGATCTCGTCCTGCAGTTGCGCGATCTGTGCCTCCAGATCAGCCCGCCTGGCGTCGAGGTCAGCCAGCACGGCCGAGGTGACCGCCCGCGCAGTTTCGCCGACGTAGGCGAGGTAGGAGTCGGCGACCGCCTGCGACAGTGACTCAGCCACCGGTGCCTGAGTGGACCTCGCAGCTACCTCGAGGAGCTCCCCAGTCGGCGCGGACACCTCGACCATCTTCGCCACCGAACGGGCCGGAATAGCAGGTTCGATCGCCTTGCCCGCTTGCTCCAGGATGCTGGCGCTGAGGGCGATGCGGACCTTGGTGTTCACGTCCGTTTCGCTGCTCTGGGCTTCGGAGGCGGTGGGGAGTAGCACGAGAGTCGTGCTCGTGAGTAGCGGCGGCTGGACTATCACGTAGGTGGCCCCCAGCGCCAGCCCGACCACTGCAGTTGCAGCAAGGATGCCCCGGTGGCGGCCGAGCGTCGCCGCAGTGGACCGAAGGTCCGTGACCTGATTGTTCATGGCAACTCCAGCACACTGACTAGGCGCGTCGAGGACGAGCCGGTCCCTCGTCCGACCAGTGACGTCGCCGCAACGCGACTGCCGAACTGTGGCGAATACCACCCCACCACAGGGTCGGTATCGGCGCGGTGGGACGTCCAGGCGAGGCCCTCCGGGAGCAACAGCCTGCCACGCACGTTGTTCGGTCCGACCGGCCAGGTCAGCGCGGCCCGAGCTCCGTCGAGTTCGACCATGACATCGGGGCCCAGGTGCCACGACAGCCGCAGCGGAACCTCTTCGGCCGCGTCGAAGGTATCGACGACCGTCAGGCAGCGTCGAGCGGAGTCCAGGGTCACCGAACGACGATGCACCGTGGGAGTACTCAGCCGCCGGTAGCCGTCATGCTCTGCGGTCCAGGTCTGAACCGGCAGCTCGCCGACCTCACACGTCACTGTGCGTGTCCGGGCCTGCGTGGTCCACAAGAACGGCCCGCCCGATTCGGACTGGCTCGAGCCGCCGACCTCGACGGTGTTGTGTGCCGCCGTCGACCGGAACCACTCCCGCCACTCCGGCTCGCCGTGGTAGCAGTAGGTGCCCGGGTCGGTGAGGATGTCGACACCGTCGTGCCGAACCTCCACGGAAAGCGCATCGGCGTGGGCGTGCGCAGCGATCGACAGGAACCCGTGGGGGCCGCCGTCGCACCGGCACCAGATCTCGGGACCGTCCTTCGCACGGGAACGCAGGACGACCAGCCCGGCGTCCGGAAAGCGACGTGGCGGGGCGGTCGAGCGGGGCAGCTGACGGGTACGGCCGAGTTCGGCGAGCACGCAAGCCAGCACTCCACCATCGAAAGCGGGCCACCAATCCGCAGCCCCTAACAGAGCAGCGCCCGCGCCCCAGACTGTGGCCCAGGGATCGCGGTCGGGGTCGTCCACCACGAGTGCGCGCCCCTCGTCCCCGTCCCCCTGCCGCGGAGGCCTGCCCTTGACATCCACGATGGCGGCACCGGAGTCGAGCATCCCGGCAAGGCGTACCCACGTGGCATCCGAAAGGGCTTGGCCGTGGGCGTCGGCCTCGACGGCCGCGACCAGCCCGAGCTCGAGGACGAAACGGTGGTAATCAGTCGCGAGTTCCCGGTTCAGACCGTCGTGGAAGGTATTGGCGGCCAATTGGCGCTCGAGTAGTGCGGTGGCATTCCGTCGCCACTGGGCGGACCGGGCGTACCAGGGGAAGGCGCATGCTGCGGCGAGCCGTCCTGCCGCCTCGGCCACGACGTGGTTGTTGGCCGATGAGCCCCGGCTGGGGAAGGCGGCCAGGAATTCCTGGTGCCAGGCGATCTGCCGGACAGCATCGTCGTTGTGCTCGAACAGGTCGCCAACCTTCGGCCAGTCCTCGAGCAGCCGACGGACCCATACCCACGAGATCAGGCGGATGCCAGCCTCGATACCGCTCGTCCAGTGCACGCCCGTGAGAAACGGGTTCGCAGCCCACCAGGAACGAAGTTGGTGAGCGGCGCTCTCGGCGTAGCGCTCCTCCCCCGTCAGCCACCAGGCTGCCGCCAGCACCGTGACGTGATGATGCCGAGACATCTCCCAGACCTGCTTGATGTTGCCCGTCTCCGCCTCGTCCCGGTGGTTGATGCGGAAAGCCAGCCGTCCATCCGGTGACCGTCGCCCGGTTACGGGGTCGTGGAACCAGTCCGGGTCGGCACTGTCGGCCCGCGGTGCTCCCAGGACGGTCCATGTTCCGGCCAGGACCTTGTCGGCAGCACTGATCAGCGCCGACGCAGCATCCGGAGCGACTGTCTCGCGAGTCGCCGCCGACAGCGACGAGACGAAGGCCCGTTCGGGTAGCAGGTCTGCGGGAAGTGCGGGCGACTGGCCGCGCCGGACCTGGCGACGTGCCCAGGCTCGACGCCGCCCGGCGTCCAGGGTGCGGTTAGCCACCTCGGTCGCCGACATCCCACGGAGCCGTCGCAGGTACCAGCCGAAGCGAGCGTTGCTCACCAGGTCACCGGCCTATGTGTCGCCAGACTGGTCCCTACGGCGAGTGTCGCTCGCGTCGTCGCCACGAGGGATTCCAGCGGGATCGGCATCTCTGCGCCAGCGCGGACGGCGTGGACGAAGCGCTCCAGCTGGGCGCGCTGACCCTTGTCCTGCCCGAAAACTCTGCGTCCATCCTTTCCCTTGGATGTCCATACGGTCACCCGCTGGAAGTTGTCCAGCCGTCCGTTGCAACCGTTGCCCGCCACATCCAGGGTTTCCTTCGGAAAACGTGAGCTGCCATCGGTGACGTAGGAGATCGTTGCGATGGATCCATCTTCGAAGCGCAGGGTGGTGTGGACGTTCCCCCCCGCCTCCATAGCGTGAACCTCGACGGGGTTATGCCCCACCAGCGCGCTCAGCGTGTCGATGAAATGACCGCCTTCACCGGCGAATCGCGGACCTTCCAGCTCTTCGTTGAGGTACCAGCTGGTTGGATCCAACCGGCCTGCATTGACGAGATACCGTGCCGACACGGGACCGCGAGACGAACCCAAACGTTCCTGCAGTTCGATGACGAGCGGTGCGAATCTCCGGTTGAAACCGACCATGACCCTGTCGTTGCCGGTTCGTTCGACGGTGTCCAGTACCTCGGCGAGCTGCTCCTGGGTGAGGGCCAGCGGCTTCTCGACGAAGACCGTGAGGCCGCGCTCGAGGGCCTGGCACACCAGGGCCGCGTGAGAGTGGTGCCGCGTGACGATGAAAACAGCGTCGAGGGTGTCGTCGTCGAACACGGCGTCGACGCTTGTCGAAATTGTCCTGAATCCGAACTTGCGTTGCGCGTTCAGCCCGGACAGCGATCTCGTCGTTGCGACCGACACCAGCTCGGCCCCGGAATTGTCCCGCAGGTGGGGCAGCAACATGGACGTGGCGTAGTTTCCCGCTCCGACGAAGCCGAGGCGAACACGTGGCGACTGTCGCCGGCGTGGTGACGTGGACGAGGTGCGTTGACCGACGTGGATCGTCCGGCCGGCTGAGTCCATCTGCTGGGGTTCCCTGTATGACAGCAGGAATCCGATGCCCTGCAGAGAACCCGTGCCGAGCCGGTCGTAGACGTCTGCTGCCTCTTCGACCGGGTGGATGCCCGATATCAAGGAAGCGACGTCCACTGAACCGTTGGCCAACAGGTCGAGGAAGCTGGCCAGGTTGCGGCGCTCGGTCCAGCGAACGTAGCCGGCCGGGTAGTCCACGCCGTCGAGCTCGTACCGGTCGTCGTACCGACCCGGACCGTAGGACCGGGAGAAGCGGACGTCCAGCTCCTTGTCGTAATAGGCGTTCCACGGCAGGTCGAGTCGCGTTTTTCCGATATCCACCACCCGAGCGCGGTCGCGGGCCAGCCGCGCCGCTACCTCGACCGGGCCGTTCGAGTCACCGCCGGCGGCCAGCAGAACGTGATCTGCGCCCAGGCCGCCGGTGCGGGTGAGGAGGACGTGCTCGACCTCACGGACGCCCGCCTCGTCGGGAGCGGCACAGGCAAGCGCACCGGCCTTCTCGGCGGCTCGACAGCGAGCCGCAACCACGTCCAGGCCCACGACCTGCACGCCGGACGCGACGAGAAGGCGCACCACGAGCTGACCGATGAGGCCTAGCCCGATCACGCACGCGGTCTCACCGAGCGCGACCTCGGCACGGCGGACGCCCTGCATGGCAACGGCCCCGACTGTCGCGAATGCAGCGTGCTCGGCGGCGACACCGTCCGGTACCGGGACGCACAGGTTGATGGGTACCCAGTTCATCTCCGCGTGGAGGGCGAACTCGTTTCCAGCGGCAGCGACCACCTGACCGACCGAGAACTGCTCGGCACCGGCGCCGACCTCTTCTACGACACCGCACAGCGAGTAGCCGAGAGGGGTATAACTGTCCAGCCGGTTCATCGCCTTCTGGTATGTGGCCAGGGCACCCTGCTGCGCCACGGAGTCGAGCAGCTTGCGCACCTGGTCCGGCCTGGCCCGGGCCTTGCCGACCAGCGACATCCTGGCCTCGCTCACCTTCATCATCTCGGTGCCGGTCGAGATCAACGAGTAGAGCGACCGGACCAGGACGCCTCCGGGTTTGCACGCGGGAACAGGCACGTCCACAACGGCCAGGTCACCGGACTTGTAGTTCTGAGCCACTTGCTTCATGCGACCTTCCCCGCCCCCCGCACGCTCCGACCGCCGCACATGTCGATCACGGTGACGACACCCCCGCAGCCAGGGCACCGCGGTACCACAGCTCCATCGAAAGCAGCTGCCATAGCTGCTTGGACTCGTCCCGTCGGCCGCTGCGCTGATCGGCAACCATCTGTCGAAGGGGAGACCGGCGCAGGAATCCCGACGACACCAGCCGGCCGTCGAGCAACACGTCATCGATGAGAGGCCCGAGATCGTTGCTGATCCAGGCGCGCAGCGGAGCGCCGAAGGAGGCCTTCGGACGATCGACCACGTCGCGGGGGACCCATTCCTCCGCGACATCGCGCAATGGAACCTTTTGCGTGCGTCCCTTGATCTTGCGACTGCCGCTGAAGCTGAAGGCCGCCCGGAACACGAGGGGATCCACGAATGGCACCCTCACCTCTGTCGACGCAGCCATGCTCGATCGGTCGGTGTAGGCGAGGTTGAGCCCAGGGAGGAACAGCCGGGTGTCTGTCAGGCACATCCGGTTGACGTGGTCGGCCAGTTGGCTGTCTGTGTACAGGCTGCGATGTGCGTCCACCACGGCCCGCACATGGGGTGCCAGCCCGGGATCGAGCAGGCCCTCGAGCTCATTCGGGTCGTAGAGGGTGTAGCTGCGGCGGAACGCCGACTCCTCCGGCAACTCGGCGAAGCTGAGGAACCGCTTCGCCCATCGGCTGTACCGAAGGCCGCGCCCGCGGGCCGCGACGGGGAGCAGTCCTACGCTCGGCGCCACCACGCGCGAGCGAAGCGACTTCGGGAGCGTCTGGTACTTCGCTCCGAAAACGCATGCCAGGTGCTTGCGGTAGCCGCCGAACAACTCGTCCGCGCCCATTCCCGACAGCAGGACCTTGACACCGGCCTCTCGCGCGGCCTGGCACATGAGAACGGTGTTGATGGCAGCGGGATCGCCGATGGGCTCGTCGAGCACGTCCACGACTCGTGGCAGCATGTCCACCACGTCAGGGCTGATCTCGATCTCGTGCAGCCGGATTCCCAGGTGCGCCGCCATCTTGCGCGCGTAGACGGCGTCGTCGGGCATCGCCTCCAGTCGCTGATCCTCCGGACGGAAGGTGATCGTGTAGGCCTCGATGGAGGGGTCGCGGCTCGCGGCGATCGCCGTGACGAGGCTTGAGTCCAAGCCGCCGCTGAGAAAGGACGCTACCGGGACGTCGGCCACCAGGTGCGCCGCCACTGACTCCTCCAGCACCGCCGCAAGATCTGCAGTCGGACCGGCAGCTGCGGCTAGGGCCTCCTCGGCGGGTTCCCAGTAGCGCCCGGCACGGGTCGTGCCGTCGGTCCGCCATTCGGCCCATGATCCGGGCGGGAGCTTGTGGACGCCCTTGACGGCGGACTGTTCCTCCGGCAGGAAGTAGAACAGGGTCGACGCCACGAGCGCCGCGGGGTCGACGCTGAGCTCAGGGCCTACGGCCGCAACAAGGGCTTTGAGCTCGGAGGCGAACAGGACACCGCTCCCCCGCGGCATGACGTAAAGCGGTTTGATGCCCAGCGGGTCCCGAGCCAGCGCTAGCGACCCGGTGTGCTCGTCGTAGAGCGCAAACGCGAACATCCCGCGGAACCGCCGGAGGGCGCCAGGCCCCCACTCCCGCCAGCACTCCAGGACGACCTCGGTGTCCGATTCCGTGGCGAACCGGACACCCTTGCTGCGCAGCGTGGTGCGGAGCTCGCGGTAGTTGTACAGCTCCCCGTTGTAGCTCAGGTGCAGGCCGTCCTTGACGAACGGCTGATCCGCCGCGGTCGACAGGTCG
>Ga0184625_10001240_pt1 | contig 10508 bp, 9 predicted proteins | sample PLM3_30_b1_FD_133151 | JGI IMG/M metagenome (GOLD analysis project Ga0184625, IMG submission 133151) | Groundwater sediment microbial communities from an aquifer in East River, Colorado, USA - PLM3_30_b1 | ecosystem: Environmental > Terrestrial > Soil > Riparian zone | place: USA: East River... | reverse complement strand
TTCGCCCTGCTGGACCCGGCGGAGCAGTTCGCTCGCCGATTGTCGCAACTCGCGCACCCCGACCTTTGTCATGTGTTACTTGTAGCACATGGTCGACTCGCTCTGCAAAGTGTGCCTACGGCGCCGCATGTCCACCGTCGGGTCGCGCGGCCGGCATGCCTCCGCTAGGGGCGAAGTGTGCAGATCCTGCGCGATCGGCGCGACGATATGCCGGCTGCGGCCGCACCGGCGACCAGGGCCAGCGCTACCGCGTACAGGAGCCGAACTCCGCCCACGTGCGCACTGGTTGAGTAGGGCAGGAATGGCATCACCGCCAGACAGACGACCAAGATGGCTGCCGCGGACCCCCAGAATCGGCCTGGCGACCGTGGCACCGGCGGTGGATCGCCGTGCCAGCGCCGAAGGGCCTCGGTGCGGCCGACATACCACGCCACGCCCACCACCACGACGGCGCCGAGCGCCGATGAGAGGAATTGCAAGGTCCGCCACCAGGGCAGGCCGAAGGGTCCAACGGTATCGAGGACGGGCACCAGCCGTATCGCCCAGCCGGCCACGTTCGCCGGCGCATGGGTGAAGCCGTCCCACACAAGGTGGGTGCTGGCGCCGACCAGGATCGACGAGACTGTTACGTACCAGGGATGGCGGATGACGCCGAGCACGCCGTAGGCGCGCAGGTCGAACGGGCCGCCGGCCGGCAGATGCGCCGCGACGGCGGGTGCTGCCCAGCGGATGACCAGACACCCCGCGAGCGCGACCGGAAGACAGAACCACAGCAGGGCCGGCACCGTGTGGGTCTCCGGCAGCGAGACAAACCCGACCACGACGTAGGCCGCGTCGGGCGCCGCCGACCCAACGACGAGCGCCACACCGTCGAACCAGCCCGGCCGCCACAACTTCAGCGGAAGGACAGCGGCGGCGTGCGCGGGAAACGTCGCGGGCATCCCGAGATGCTAGCTCCCCCGTCTTGTCGATCTAGGCCATAGTCGCGTGAGTTGATCACAAGTCGCGCGACGACGCCCTAGATCGACGAGGCAGGAAGGCGGCGACCGACGGTCAGGACAGGCTTGCTCATCTCAGCGTAGAAGTCGTTACCCTTGTCATCGACGATGATGAAGGCGGGAAATTCCTCTACCTCGATCTTCCACACGGCCTCCATACCCAGCTCCGGGTACTCCAGCACCGCGACCTCACGGATGCAGTCCTGCGCCAGACGGGCCGCGGGGCCGCCAATCGAGCCGAGGTAGAAGCCGCCGTGACGCTGGCACGCCTCGGTCACCTGCTTGGACCGGTTGCCCGTGGCCAGCATGACAAAGGAGCCGCCAGCCGCCTGGAATTTCTCCACATAGGAGTCCATCCGGCCGGCCGTGGTCGGGCCGAACGACCCCGAGGCGTACCCGGCCGGGGTCTTCGCGGGCCCGGCGTAATACACCGCGTGATCACGCAAATAGTCCGGCATCTCATCGCCGGCCTCCAGCCGCTCGGCGATCTTCGCGTGGGCTATGTCGCGGGCAACCACGAGCGGGCCCGACAGCGCCAACCGGGTCTTGACCGGATACCGCGACAGCTCCGTGCGGATCTCATCCATGGGACGATTCAGGTCGACGCGGACGACCTCGTCGTCGGTCAGGTGCTCACCGTCGACCTCGGGCAGGAAGCGCGCCGGGTCGGTCTCTAGCCGCTCGAGGAAGACTCCCTCTGGCGTGATCTTTCCAAGAGCCTGACGATCGGCCGAGCACGACACCGCGATCGCCACCGGGCACGACGCTCCGTGCCGCGGGAGCCGCACCACGCGTACGTCGTGGCAGAAGTAGCGGCCGCCGAACTGCGCGCCGATGCCGAACTGCCTCGTCAGCTCCAGCACCTGCGCCTCCAGCTCCAGGTCCCGGAAGCCGTGCGCCAACATCGATCCCGACGTCGGCAGGCCATCCAGATACTTCGCGGACGCGTACTTCGCGGTCTTCAGCGCGTACTCCGCCGAGGTCCCGCCGATGACAATGGCTAGGTGATACGGCGGGCACGCCGACGTGCCGATCAGCCGGAGCTTCTCCTCGAGGAACTGCATCATCCGGGTCGGGGTCAGCAGTGCCTTGGTCTCCTGATACAGGTAGGACTTGTTGGCGGAGCCGCCGCCCTTGGCCATGAAGAGGAACTTGTACGCGTCGGGATGCCCCTCTGGATCGTCAGCGTAGATCTCGACCTGGGCCGGCAGGTTGCTCCCGGTGTTCCTCTCGTCCCACATGGACAGTGGCGCGAGCTGGGAGTATCGAAGGTTGAGCCGGGTATAAGCGTCGAAGACGCCACGCGCGATCGCGGCCTCGTCGGCACCGTCGGTCAACACGTGCCGGCCGCGCTTGCCCATGACGATCGCGGTGCCCGTGTCCTGGCACATGGGCAGCACACCTCCGGCCGCTATGTTCGCGTTACGCAGGAGGTCGAGCGCGACGAAGCGATCGTTCGGCGACGCCGCCGGATCATCGATAATCGAGCGCAGCTGGCCCAGATGTGCGGGCCGGAGGAAGTGGGCGATGTCGTGCATCGCCTCGTGGGTGAGCAGGCGCAGTACCGACGGCTCGACCGTGAGGAAACGCCGTCCGCCCGGCCCTTCGGCCGCGCCGACGCCGTCCGTGGTGACCAGCCGATACGCGGTCGTGTCCGGGCCGGTCGGTAGCAGGGACGAGTACGCGAACTCCATGGCTAGTCAGCGTATGCATTGATTGAGGTCACCCGCCAATGGGGATGTAGCCGATCCGGCGCCCGCTGGCGATGATGAGGCCGCGGACGCCATACCCCACAACAGTCGCCTTCGTCTGCCGATCGACCAGTTTGGCCACACCGCCGTTCTGCGCCGGGAAGTGGTTGATCACGATGAGGCGCCCGGCATCCCCGGCCCGGATGACGACGTAATCGCGCGTCACCGCGGCCTCCGACTTGAGTCCCACCTCCTCGGACCACACGGCGCGCCGGTCCGGATCGAGGAGGTCGATGACCCGTACCGTCCTGCGGTCCGCGCCCTCAACCACGGCGAGCTCGCCGTCGGTGGCGAGCACCCGCTCACCGGGTACACCGGTCCACGTCGGCTCGCCAGTTGCGGCGGCGAGCAGCGTCGGGAGATTGTCGTCGCGCAGCGCGACGAGATGGTTGCCGGCACCGAGCGGATCGCGCCGCTGCTCGCAACCCGCGCCACTGGCGGTGTCGAGGTCGAATCCGTCCTTGCGCCACACCGACGTGTCGGACCGGTAGTCGAATGCCTCGATCCGAAAGCGGCAGCCCGAGTCGTCGCGCTCGGCGTGTGAAAAGAGGAGCCGCTCGCCGGAGAGTGCGACCCTGGTCTCGCGGTTGGGCGGCGTGACCTCCCGCACCCGCACGCCATCCACCGTGTCGATCACCTGCACGCGACCCTCGACGGTCAAGCCGATGACGGGCGGAAGGCGCCCTGGAGTGCCCGCGGCGGCGGTGGCGAACCACTCGGCCGGGTCACGGGTGCCGACCAGCGACGGGTTGGGGCCAGAGATCGTACGGGCACCGCCCGGCACGGGAGCCGACCAGAGCACCGTGCCGTTGTCACGATGGGAGCGGGCCCTTACGTGGCAGTCGCCGTTCTCGGGGCAGATGAGATCCACGATCTTGTCGCTGAAGGCCCACACGGCGATGGCGTCCCGGTCGCCCCAGAGGACCGCCCCGCTCGCCGGCTCCACGACCGAGTAGCCCGCGTAGCGCGCCCTTTCCTCGTCGGGGTTCTGCGGACGCTGGCGGAGGACGACCACGTCCCCGGCCGGGAGCGCAAAGTGCGTCCCGTAATGCCAGATGAGCCGCCCGCTGTCTTCGCGGTACGCCTCCACGAAGCCTCGGGTGGACACCACCACCTGACCCGTGGCCATGACCGCGACCAGGTCGGGTACGCCGCCCAGCCGGGCATTCCACTTCGGCTCGGGATCGGATCGGACCAGGAACTTGGCCCACCACGAGGCCAGTTGAGGCCTCAGGTCCCAGGTGTTCGTGGTGATGAGGAGCGTCGCGGTCAGGGCAAGCGTCATGACGGCCAGCAGCACGCGGCAGTACCGGCAGTTCCGTAGGCGCCCCGCCACGCGATCACCGTAGCGGCGTCACGCCCTAATCCAGCACATCGCCCGATCCGCCCGTGTCAATGCCCTAAACGAGGATCTTGGATGATTTGTCAGCCGGCGGTCTCACGCTTCGATAACGCCCGCGCTACTGCGGCGGCTCCGTCCCGGCCGCGCGGACCAGCGGCAGCGTGCGATAGGGAATCTGCTCGGCGAGGGCGATGATCGTCGATGCGCGGACAATACCCTCGTACGCGACGATGCCGTCGATCACACGCTGCAGGTCTGCGTTCGATCTCGCCACGATGCGGCACAGCAGGTCGCCCGACCCGGTGATCGTGTGCGCCTCGAGCACCTCAGGGATCTCGGCCAGGTGCGACGCTACCGGATCATGGCCGAACCGCTGGCGGATCTCGAGCGTGACGAATGCCATCACCCCGAAACCCAACGCCCGCGGGGAGATCTCCGGCCCGAACCCTTGGATCACCCCACGTGCGACGAGCTTGTCCAGCCTGGCCTGCACCGTGCCGCGGGCCACTCTGAGCCGACGAGAGCACTCCAGCACGCCGATGCGCGGCTCGTCAGCGAGCAGAGTGATGAGCCCGGCGTCCAGCGCATCAATGGAATCGTTCATCACCGGAGCATACAATCTGTACAGAACATCTCGGACATCGCCGGGCGGTATGTGCAGGTTGCCCACTAACCGAGCCAGTGGTTGCTCAGGATCGCGCCGTTGGCCGACGATCGCCGCAGCGGCCCGAAGGGAGTCCGAGATGACCCAGGCGATCCACGCTGAGTCCATGACTGACGATGACGTGAATGTCGACGAGTTGGTCGGAGCGGTTGAGCACGACATTTCGCACGATCCATTCCCGGTCAAGGGAATCGACCACATCACCTTCATGGTCGGCAACGCCAAGCAGGCGGCCCATTACTACTCGACCGCCTTCGGCATGATCTGTGTCGCCTACCGTGGCCCCGAGACGGGCTTCCCGGACTACGCGGAGTACGTCCTCACCTCCGGCGGCGCGCGGTTCTGCCTCTCCGGGACGGTCCACGCGGCCACCCGCGGGGCCCAGCGCCACGCCCTACATGGCGACGGGGTCGCCGATATCGCCCTCGAGGTGCCCGACGTCGACGCCGCCTATGCCCACGCCATGAAGCAGGGCGCCAGCGGGCACGCGGAGCCGCAGGACATCGCCGACGAGCATGGCACCGTCCGCTTCGCCAGCATCGCCACCTATGGCGACACCCGGCACACCCTCGTCGACCGTTCCGGCTACAAGGGACCGTTCCTGCCCGGCTTCGTCGCCCGCGCCCCGATCGTCGACCGATCACCCGCGATCGAGGCCGGGACCCAGCCCAAACGCTTCTTCCAGGCGGTCGACCACGTCGTCGGCAACGTGGAACTGGGCAAGATGGACGAGTGGGTGGCCTTTTACCAGCGCGTCATGGGCTTCACGAACATGGCCGAGTTCGTCGGTGACGACATCGCCACCGAGTACTCAGCACTCATGAGCAAAGTGGTGGCCAGCGGCACCCGCAAGGTCAAGTTTCCGCTCAACGAGCCGGCCGTCAGCAAGAAGAAGTCACAGATCGACGAGTTTCTGCAGTTCTACGGTGGCCCGGGTGCGCAGCACATCGCGCTCGCTACGAACGACATCCTCCGGACCGTCGACGCGATGCGAGCGGCCGGCGTGGAGTTCCTCGACACACCCGACTCGTACTACTCCGACCCGGAACTTCGGGCGCGCATCGGTCAGGTTCGGGCACCAATCGAGGAGCTGCGCGGGCGCAAGATCCTCGTGGATCGCGACGAGGACGGTTACCTGCTGCAGATCTTCACCAAGCCCGTACAGGACCGTCCGACGTTCTTCTTCGAGCTCATCGAGCGACACGGCTCGCTGGGCTTCGGCAAGGGCAACTTCAAGGCGCTCTTCGAAGCTATCGAACGCGAGCAGGAGCGCCGGGGCAACCTGTAGCACTATTACCGCGTGACGACTCCCCCGACTCCGCTGCCGTCCGGACCGCCCAGGCCCAGCCTGCCACCACCGCCGGGCCTCAGCTATCCGCCGCCCCCACAGCCGGGGTACGGCCACCCGCCGCCGCCTCCGGTCGCACCGGGTGGGCAGCGGCTGGCGGAGTTCACCGACCGTCTCGTCGCGTACATCATCGACGGCGCGATTCTCGGCGGTGTCACGGCGGTCGTGGTCATCCCGATCTACCTGTGCGCGGTCTTCGCGATCTTCGACGACCTCCGCGCCACCGTGGTGGTCAACCAGGACCCCTACGGCGGTGGCGCCACGGCGGAAATGACGAATCCGTTCGCCTACTTCCTGCCGCTGCTAGGCGTCATGGCAGTGCTCATCCTGCTCTCGCTGCTCTTCGCCTACCTCTACACGGTCGAGATGATGTTCCGGTCCGGGCAGACCGTCGGAAAGCGGGTCATGAAGATCCAGGTGATACCGATCGACCCGGCCGTGACACTGACCCGATGGCTGGCATTCAAACGGTTCCTGGTCCAGCACGTCGCCGCCGCATTCGTGCCGGCTGGCGGCTTGATCGACGGGCTGTGGCAGCTGTGGGACAAGCCGTACCGGCAATGCCTCCACGACAAGTTCGCCATGACCGTAGTCATTAAGCTCGACCCGTGAGCGATATCGCGCCGGGGTGGTTCAAGGACCCAGCCGACCCGACAACCCAGCGGTACTGGGACGGCGGCGGGTGGATCGGTGAGCCGATCCCCGCCGACGCGACGCCACCGGCAGGTCCGCTGCCCGTGGCCACTTCCGCGCCCGCCCCACCGCCCGCCAAGACAGCCGCCCCGCCGGCCGCCCGGCCGGTGGAGCCGACAGTGGCGGGTGCGCCGATGCCCGTACCAGGTGTCGCACGGCCGCCCGAGCCCGCGGGGGCACAACGCCCGCCGCCACCGGGTTGGCCCCCTGGGTACCCGTATCCGTACCCCCGGACCGGGCCAGCCCCTCGGCCGCACGGTCTCGTGCTGGCCGGCGTCGGCACCCGGTTCGCCGCCCGACTGGTCGACGTCGTCGCCGTGCTGCTGCTCTGCGCCGTCGCGAACGGATGGTTCGCCTACCGGTGGTGGCAGTCGTTCCTGCCGTTCCTGCGGGAGGTGCGGGATTACCAGCTCAACGGCGGACCGGTGCCACAGTCATCGGCGGTGAACAACCTGCTCCTCATGATGTGCCTCGTGGCGACCGCGGTGTGGTTCGCCTATGAGGTGCCGGGCAGCGCCAACTCCGGCCAGACGCTCGGCAAGCGGCTCCTCGGCATCAAGGTGGTCCGGTTGGAGAGCGACGAGCGGTTGGGCTTCGGACGAGCCTTCCGTCGATGGGGACGACTCGGCCTGCCGACGCTGCTCTGGTCCTGCTGCGGCATCGGGTTCGTGCTGCAGTTCCTCGACTGCATCTTCGTGGCGATCGACCGTCCGATGCACCAGGCGCTACACGACAAGGCCGCCGCGACCGTGGTCGTCCAGGTGGCCCGATCCCGGCCGACGGATCCGGCCCACCTATCGCAGTCCGCACGTGGAGGAGGAAGCCATGCTGACCCGCGCTGACCTGGACGCGTTGCCGACCTATGTTCCCGGACGGACCGTGCCGGGCGCCGTCAAGTTGGCCTCGAACGAGGTGCCGTACGGTCCCCTGCCGGGCGTCGTGGAGGCGATCACCGAGGCGGCCGCGAATGCCCACCGCTACCCCGACATGGCCGCGGTGGCGCTACGCGCGGCGCTGGCCGACCGGCTCGAGGTCGACCCCGAGCGGATCGCCACCGGCTGCGGCTCCGTCGCCCTGGCGGAGCACCTAGCGACCGCCACCTGCCGCGACGGCGACGAGATCCTGTACTCGTGGCGCTCCTTCGAGGCGTACCCCATTATCGCGGCGGCCGTCGGCGCGACCAGTGTGCGCGTCCCCAATACGGCCGACCACGGCCACGACCTGGCGGCGATGGCGGCCGCGATCACCCCCCGGACCCGCCTGGTGCTCGTCTGTAACCCGAACAACCCGACCGGTACCTCCGTGCGACGCTCGGAGCTCGATACGTTCCTCGACGCGGTGCCGAGCGACGTCGTGGTGGTGCTCGACGAGGCGTACCGCGAATTCGTCACCGATGCCGGCGTGCCTGACGGAGTCCTCGCCTACGGGGATCGACCCAATGTGGTCGTCCTGCGCACGCTATCGAAGGCGTGGGGTCTCGCCGGTCTGCGGGTGGGATACCTCGTGGCGCAGCCGGCGGTGGCCACGACCGTACGCAAGGTGATCACTCCGTTCTCGACCTCGGGCCTGGCTCAGGCCGCCGCGCTGGCGGCTCTTCGGGCCGGCGCTGAGATGGCCGAGCGGGCCGCCCTCGTTGTCGCCGAGCGGGAGCGGATGGAGGTAGCGCTCAGCAAGGCGCTGCCCGACGTTCCGGAGACCCAGGCCAACTTCGTCTGGCTGCCGCTGAAGGATCGGTCAGCCGCGTTCGCCTCGGCCTGCGAGGCCGCGGGCGTCATCGTGCGGGCGTTCGCGGGCGAGGGCGTACGGGTCACGATCGGCACACCGGCCGAGAACGACATACTCCTCGCAGCTGCCGACGCCTTCCTGTCCGCCTAGGTATTCGTACGATCGGCTCGAGGCCCGGTCGGGGCGGCTAGAGGGGCCGGCAGGCGGCGAATTTCCCCGGCCACACCGGCAGTTTGGTGGGCGTGTAGAGCTCCACCAGCGCGACCGGTCGAGGGCCGTAGAAGTACTGCTGGTCCTGGGCGTCCGGCGGTTCGTTGGTGATCCGCTCCAGGGCGAGGTAGCCGCTGCCGGTCGGATAGACGTGCCCGATCTGCCACTCCTCATTCGGCCTGGACGACGCGCAACCGAGCACAACCAGATGTCCGGTCGCCGGACTGAGTCCGAGCACCGTGCGGTCGTCGGTGAGGACATAGACTCCGGCGCTATCGGCGCTGATGAGGCTGCCCCGACCCGTCCACGTCCACAGAGGAGCTTTCTCGGCCAGACGGCGCGCCGCCACACCGGTGCGCGTCGGATAGATCACCCGCTCTCTGGCGAGCATCGCACCCGGCTCCAGAGCCGGCACAGCGGTTAGTTTGGCGTCGGCACCGAGCAGCCAGGTCTCCCTGTCGACAGTGACCAGGCGGCACTCGGATCGGCTCAGCTCGCACAGCGTTGGCCTCGGCGCGACCGCCTTGTCAGGGGACGTCCACCGGCCACGTACCCGCCCGTCGGCGGCGGCGACGAGGGTGACGCCGGGCCCCGCACAGTCGGGCAGGGCGAGCAGCGTGGCGCCGGTCCAGGCCGAGGGTTCGCACCCGGCCTGGACCTCGCGCTGCCACAGCCGGGTACCGGTTGCCGGGTCGAATGCGTGCACCGCACCGGGGCCGGTGACGAGCAGCACGAGCCTGTCCACGACCCGGGCGGTGAGGAGGGACCGAGGCTCGTAGACCACCGACGCCCCGGTCCGACGACCGTCATAACGCCGCTCCGCGATTGGCACCACCGCGCGCCAGGCGATAGCGCCGCGACGGGCATCCAGCGCGATGATTTCGCCGTCAGACCATTGGGTCACCACCACTGGCCCGGCCGCCGTCTCAGCGGCGATGACGCCAACGACCTGCGCGGGCCAACGCCGGAACGCCCAGTAGGGCGTCGACTCGTAGCGCTCCCCGACGGGGGCGTCGGACCAGACTCGCCACTTCTCGGCGTAGACCCGCAGCCGACCCTCCACGACCAGGGGTGCGGCGCGCAGCTCGCTGTATGGGCGTTCGTCTGTGATCAGGACTACGTCCGGATACGGCACGGTGGGACGGGTGAGCGACTCGTGTGGCGCGAAGACGCGATAGCCGACCACCGCGACACCGGCCAGCACCATCAGAATCCCGACCACCGCGGCCGAGATCCGGGCCAGTCTGCTGCCTCGCATCCGCACCTCCCAGCCAGGCAGACTACCTGGGCAAGGGTGGCCGGACCGGCGCAGGCTGCCCTGAAACCCCCTGCCTCAGGCCGCCGCGGGGCCGGCCGAGCCGCGTGCACGGGAGGCCGCCGCCAGCGCGTCGAGCTCGTCGCGTAACGCCCCCTCGGCGGTACGTGCGGCGAAACCACCGAGGACGAAGGCCAAGAGCCGGTTCGCCAGGCCCTGGGTGTGCGCTTCGGCCTCCGCCGTCACCGCAGTGCCACCGCGGTGCGGGCCGACATCAATCGACGCAAAGACATACGTCAGGTGGTTGGCTGTGCCGGAGCCCACCAGCGTCATGGTGCACGACCGACCCGGCTCGACTGCGGTGATGACTAGCTCCTCCGTCACCGATGAGCCGCCACCCGTACGGCGGGTCTCCCGCCAACGCGTACCCAGCGCGAACGGACCGGGCGTCAGCAGCTCCACGCTCTCCACTTCGGACAGCCAGGATGCACGAGCCCGGAGATCGGCAAACGTCTCCCACAC
>Ga0184625_10001239_pt1 | contig 10508 bp, 11 predicted proteins | sample PLM3_30_b1_FD_133151 | JGI IMG/M metagenome (GOLD analysis project Ga0184625, IMG submission 133151) | Groundwater sediment microbial communities from an aquifer in East River, Colorado, USA - PLM3_30_b1 | ecosystem: Environmental > Terrestrial > Soil > Riparian zone | place: USA: East River... | reverse complement strand
TGGTGTTGGCAAGACATACCTCGCCCGTACGCTCGCTGAGTTCATGTTCGGCGATGCGGACGCGTTGATTCAGATCGACATGTCGGAGTACATGGAAAAATTCACGGCTTCGCGCTTGATCGGCTCACCGCCGGGCTATGTCGGTTACGAGGAGGGCGGTCAGCTGTCCGAGGCGGTACGTCGCAGGCCATATTCGGTGGTGCTTTTCGACGAGATCGAAAAAGCGCATCCGGATGTGATGCATTTGCTTTTGCAGATTCTCGAGGACGGCAAAATCACCGACTCGTTGGGGCGCAAGATCGATTTCAGGAACACGATTATTATCATGACTTCCAACGTCGGAGCCGAGTTGCTGAAGAAACAGACAGTAATGGGCTTCGGTGCACCGATGGAAGGGCATGACTATGATTCCATGCGGGATAAGATTCTCGAAGAGAGTAAGCGTGTCTTTAAGCCGGAGTTTCTCAACCGGTTGGACGAAATCATCGTCTTCCATTCGCTTGGCAAGCCGGAGCTGTTGCGAATCGTCGAGCTGGAAGTGCACAAAGTACTGACCCGCATCAAAGCCAAGGATGTCCATATTGACTTGCAGCAAAGCGCGAAGGAATTGCTTATCGAGAAAGGATACGATCCTCAATATGGAGCACGGCCGATGCGTCGTGCCGTGGAACGTTATCTCGAAGACCCGCTGGCGGAGGAATTGCTCCGTGGTAACGTCAAGCCGGGCGACCACGTTGAGGTTATGGCCACTGACGGGAAGCTAAGCTTTCACGTTGCCGAGCCACAGGCACATGGTAGCGCAGCGGCACCCGCCGCGAGCTAGATTGAGTTAAAAAGTAGAAGCGACTGCGCCACGTGTCCCGCGCTTGATACAAGGCGCCAAGACAATCAAGCCCGCGGATGGGCATCCGTGTAGGCCTTTTTTAACCGTTCGACTGTGACGTGCGTATAGATTTGCGTCGTCGAAAGGCTCGCATGCCCAAGCAATGCCTGAACGCTGCGCAGATCCGCACCACGGTCGAGCATGTGCGTCGCGAAACTGTGCCGCAGTTTATGCGGGCTGATTGAAATTGGAATTGATGTGTGACGCACATAACGCTTTAAGACGAGCCAGATCGAACGCGACGATATTCGCCGTCGCGCCTTGTTAATGAATAACGGTCCCGAATGCACGTTCGCCACGGCGCGATAACGCGAGATCGCCTCCAGAGCAGGCAAACCTACCGGGCAGACTCGTTCTTTGCGGCCTTTGCCGAATACGCGGACAGACTCTGTGTAAGGGTCGACCTCAGCCACGTCGAGCGCAGCCAGTTCGCTCAGCCGCAAGCCACTGCTGTAGAACAATTCCATAATGGCGACATCGCGCTGAGGCATCCAGATCGGCGCAGACTTGCTTTTCGTTTCGCGTGTTGGAGCGGCAAGAAGTTCTTCTACCTGTTGGCGCGTCAGGACCAGCGGCAGCTTCCTCTCGATTTTTGGCAATTGCACTTCGCGGACAGGATTACTGCGCAGTCCCTTTCGAGCCCCAAGGAACTGATAAAACGTCCGCAACGCTGAGAATTGCAATCGCACATACGAACGCGCCTGCCCGCGCTTCGCAATTGCAAATAAGTAATCGCGAAAATCGTCTCCGCGGCATTTTTTCCACGGCGTTTCGTTTTCAGCGCGAAAAGCCTGCAATGCGTGGCGATATGCCTTTAACGTGCGAGGCGAAGCATTTCGCTCGTCCGCGAGATAGCGCAGGAATTCCTCGGCAAGCGGATCCTTCTTATCGGAAGCGCGGGCACGTTCTGTCATAAAAACCGGCGGTAGGGCGGGCAGTCCCCTGCACGCTGCGGGATGCGACGAGCCGATAAGCCGGCGCGCATGGAGTGACGCGCTCTGCCGGCCGAAACGGAGGAAGTCATTCCGGTTTTTCTACTACGTAACGGAGATCTTCCGCGGTGGCGTGACCACGGAATTGACTTTTGAAAATTGGCGGCGGGTTCGTGGAAATTAATTGGTAGCCCTTCAAAACGAACTCAGGATAAATCCCGTTGCTCGCCGGTTCATAAACCTTGTCGCCGCTAAAGGAGCCGTAGAGTTTGTATTCGTAATTGTTATCGCTCCCGATATCGACACGTTCGCGATCTGGAGCAAGCTTCTGTTTTTCGTTCAGCATCACTAATTCCGCCGTGCTCCAGGGTTGGCCCGGCCGCCGGATGTAACCCCAGAACTTGTAATCGGATTTGTAATAACGGCGTCCGATAAAATAATCCCCGGCCGGTTCGGCTGCGATGGTCTGCGCCATATCGAGCCTGGCTTGTTGAATCCCCTGGGGCACGGTTTCGCAGGCGCCGAAAAACACCGCGCCAAGCAAAAGATTGCCGGCGATCAAAAAGCGAGTGACGCGTCTCATTCGTTCAGGTGCACATCTTTTATCGCACCTTTGCGCTTGGTGCAAACCAACGAAATGCTAAACAATTGCGCTGAGACGACCGCACCGCTACGTTCCCGGCTGTTATGATCGAACTGGAAGTGTACGCGCGGGGTTTGCGTGACCTGAACAAAATCCTGGAGCTGGACCTTCAACTCGAGCCAATTGCAGGTCTTCATTACAAGATCGATACAAACCATGATCTTGTGTACTTCGAGTTCGACCGAGCAACATTGAGCTTGCGAGAGATTCGGGCAATTTTTCTCAAGCTCGGACTGGAACCTCTGTTTATCGGCGCGATTCCACCGGAGCTTCGACCCAGAACAAAAACAGAGCCGCTTAGCGCATAGCAAGTGAATAATGATTGGTGACTGGTGACTAGAAAGAAAAAGCTGCAAGGTTTCACCGATCACTAATCACACGGGACAATGGTTCGATTCTTCAACGCGCTTGGCACGCCGGTGCTGGCGTTTTTTCAATATTTGGGTGAGCTAGTGCTGCTCGCTGGCGACACGTTTCATTCCATTTTCACGCACAAGCTTCGGTGGAAATTATTCCTCAATCAGGTCGTCGAGATTGGATTACTTTCACAACTGGTTGTCGTGATCACGGGTGCGTTTACTGGCGCGGTGTTCGCAGCTCAAACCTTCTTTCAATTTAACAAGATTGGAATGGGGTCGGCCACTGGCGCAGTAGTATCGGTCTCGATCTGTCGCGAGCTTGGTCCAGTGCTCACCGCGTTAATGGTGGCAGGTCGTGTCGGGGCAGCGATGTCGGCAGAAATCGGCACAATGAAAGTCACTGAGCAGATCGATGCGTTGCGAGCGCTCGCAGTTTATCCAACCGATTATCTGGTCGTGCCGCGAGCGCTCGCCATGATGGTATCAATGCCGTTACTGGTGGCAGAGTGTATCGCTGTCGGCATTGCTGCCGGCTATTTCATCGCAATTTTTCTGCTCGAGATCAACGGCACGTATTACATGGCGAACATGGTGCGCTGGACGCGCAATCGCGACATTATCATGGCCCTGTCGAAAGCGTTTTGTTTTGGCATTCTGATTGTATTCATCAGTTGCCAAAAGGGATTGAGCGCGCGCGAAGGCGCGGTCGGCGTCGGCCGCGCGACCACTGAAGCGGTAGTGAACTCGTCGCTCGCGGTTCTGATTTGCAACTTCTTTCTCACGATGTTGCTCAACATCATTTATCCGGCGGGATATCAGTGATATCAGGTAGTTGAGAGTTGGGAGTTGAGAGTTGACAGTGAGCGTTGCGATGATCGAAGCGCCGCCATCTCAAAATCTGTCCACTAAACCTCATGTGGTCCGCGATAATTCGTCGCCAATGATCGCTGTGCGGTCGGTGGTCAAAAGGATTGGGCAGCAGGAAATTTTGCGTGGCGTCGATCTCGAGGTGAAGACAGGTGAAACGCTTGTCATCATTGGGCGGAGCGGCGGCGGCAAGAGCGTTTTGCTCAAGCACCTCGTCGGATTGATGACGCCGGACGCGGGAGAAATTTGGATCGATGGTCACAACATTATCGGAATGAATGAGCGCCAGCTCGGATCGATCCGCAAAAAGATAGGCATTCTTTTCCAAAGCGGCGCGCTTTTTGATTCGATGACCGTGGAGGAAAACATCGCCTTTCCGCTGCGTGAGGCGGGCGAAAAGGATCCGAAGGTCCTGCATACGAAAGTGGAAGAAATGCTCGAAGTCATTGAGATGGAAGGGCAGGAAGACAAGATGCCGGAGAGTTTGAGCGGTGGAATGAAGAAGCGTGTTGGTCTGGCGCGCTCCATCATTCGTCGGCCCTCCTGCGTATTGTACGATGAGCCGACATCCGGCCTCGACCCGGTGGTCGCCGACAGCATCAATCGCCTGATTCGTAGATTACAACAACGGCTGGGAATGACGAGCGTAGTGGTCACGCACGATATGAAAAGCGCATTTGACGTCGCGAATCACATTGCCTACTTGCACGAGGGTCGGATCTATTTCTACGGGACGCCAACTCAGCTTCAGCAAGCGCGCGATCCGATTTTGCAGGATTTCCTGCTCGGACGCTCTGACGGCAGGGGCGATTGACTCGAAAGCTTTTGCAAGTTGGCCTCCATCGCTCGCAGCGCCGTACTTTAACGTCTGCGATGCGCCGGTTTGAGTCGACTGCCGCCTTACCTTGCGAAAATCAACGGCAAGATCGACAATTAGTGTTCAATGAATCGGCACGAACGAGGTCTGGAATTTAAAGTTGGCGCATTTGTTTTTGTCGGGTTGGCGATGTTAGCCGCGCTGGTCGTGCAATTCGGCCGGCTGGGGGAAGGATTCAAGACCTATTACGGTCTCACTGTTCGCTTCAGTGACGCGAGCGGTCTGTTAAAAGGCTCCGATGTTTTGCTCGCGGGTGCCAAAATCGGAAAAGTCTCTGGCGGTCCGCAAATGGTCCGCGAAGGCCAGGGTGTGGATGTACCGCTGAAGATTTATGATTACATTAAGATTCCTGAAGGGAGCAAATTCACCGTCGGAAGTTCCGGTTTATTAGGCGATCGCTTCGTAAACGTTGTGATGCCGCCCGGGCAGCCTAAGGCTTTTCTCGCGCCAAATACCCACATTAGCGGCGCTCGAGAAACCGGTATTGACGACATCACGCGAGAGGGTGGTGCTCTCCTGGGCGATCTTCGAGGGACTGTGCAAAAATTGAATCAGGAAACTCTATCTTCGGAGAACATGCAAAACCTGAAGGCGAGCATGGAGCATTTGAACCAGGCTACGACGGCACTGGCAGAATCCTCAAAGAAGTTGGATGGAGTCATCGAACAAGCGGGCTCCACAATGACATCCGCAAAGGAAGCAGCCGACAATTTGCAGAACGCGATCAATGACACGCGCAAGATCCTTCGCACTGCCACACAGGGCAACGGCTTGGTGGCGACTCTCCTGAACAACCAGCAGTTGGCCAACGATCTGCATGCGCTGATCAGCAATTTGAGAGCCCACGGCGTTTTGTTTTACCGCGACAGCGCCGCGACCACTCAAACGAAACCTCAGCAGCAAACCAAACCAACTCGACAAACTCGAGGTCGGTGAGGACATAGAGGGGCCGAGCTCCGCGAGCCGGTGTTAAGCCGCGCGACTCCTACGGTGGGGCGTCGCGGAGCTCCATGCTTTTCAGATTGTGGCGCGCAATCGGCTTCGCACCTCTTCCTCGCTTAGACCATCGATCCGAAGCACTTTGTCGCGTGATCTCTCACCGCGATCCAGGACGATCGCGCGCTGCGGAATGCTCAATTTTTCCGCCAAAAATCTGCGCAACGCGGTGTTCGCCTTTCCTGCGACCGCTGGGGCTCGCAACTTGATCTTGATCGCGTCGCCATGCTCTCCCACCACTTTATCGATCTTCGCGTTTGGAATGACGTGAACTCGAATAGTCGTCACTGCTCAATGGGATATCCTCGTGTTCATTTCCCGATTGACAAGAGCCACTCAATCCGGGCACAGAAAGCTGCCTTATGGACACTACAAAATTAACAACTGTCATATCATTGCTTATCGCCCTCAGCATAGCCTCGGAGCGGCTCGTCGATATCATCAAGGGACTCGTTCCCTGGCTCAATCAGCAACGACGAAAACCCGCCCAAGAAGGATGGAGGAAAGCAGCTCTTCAGGTACTTGCTGTAATTGCAGGTATAACCACTGCCTGGCTTTCCAGCGCAGCGATTCCGAAAGGCGTAGGAATTCCGGATGATTGGACCGGAACGTTTGCTCTTGGTCTGTTGGCGAGCGGAGGTTCAGGATTCTGGAATTCGATCCTGACATACGTGACAAAGGCCAAGGACCTGAAGGCGGCTGAGGCTGAAACCAGGCAGATCGAAGTGCGAGCGAAACGGACGAGTCTTTCGAAGTCTGGTCATTAGCGCAGACCCACTGCTTCGCGGACGCGTTTCATCACCTGGCCGGCGATTTCGTTCGCCCGGGCCGCGCCCTTTTTGAGGACGCTGTCGATGTATGATTTGTCGGCCAGAATTTCTTCGCGGCGCTTGCGCATTGGCGCGAAATATTCCCACAGTTTCTCGAAAAGCTGTTTCTTGAAGTCGCCGTAGCCTGTTCCGCCTTTTAGGAACTGTTCGCGCATCGCCGTGATTTCATCCTTCGACGCGACGAGCGAGTAAAGTTTGAAGATTGTCGATTTTGTCGGGTCTTTCGACCCTTCCACCGGCGTGGAATCGGTCACGATGCTCATGACGCGTTTTCGCATTTCTTTTTCGTCGCCGAAGATGTCGATATTGTTGCCGTAGCTTTTGCTCATTTTCTGACCGTCGATCCCGGGAACGGTTTCCGTCGCGGCTTTGATCCGCGCTTCAGGCAACTTGAAGATCCGCCCGTCCGGCTGGGATTGCCCGAAGGTTTCGTTCATTTTCACAGCAAGATCGCGGGTGATTTCGATGTGTTGTTTTTGATCTTTACCAACAGGCACAACGTCGCTGTCATAAATCAAGATGTCCGCAGCCATTAGCACAGGGTAACTAAATAAACCGACGTTGGCGGCCAGCCCGCGGGCGAGTTTGTCTTTGTACGAGTGCGCGCGCTCCAGCAAGCCCATCGGTGCGACTGTCGACAAGATCCAGGCCAGTTCGGTCACCTGCGGAACGTCCGAATGCCGAAAAAGCGTCGCGCGGTTGGGATCGAGTCCGCACGCCAGAAAATCGAGCGCCACTCGTCGACTATTTTCGCGAAGAACCTCCGGATCGCGCAGGCTGGTCAGCGCGTGATAATCGGCAATAAAATAGAGTGCTTCGCCTTCGGCTTGAAGCGCGACAGCCGGCTGCATCATTCCAAAATAATTGCCGATGTGCAGGGCGCCGCTGGGCTGTATTCCGGAGAGAATGCGCATGAGTCTTTTAGCTGTCATGTCGAGCGGAGCCGAGACATCTCTAACTGTTTAGTCGGCTGCGGCCTTGAACCAATATCCAGAGATTCCTCGACTTCGCCCGGAATGACAAATGGGTGTGCAGCCGCTGGGCTGAAGTCCGGATAAAATTCGCATGAGTTGAACTAGATTTCAGATTTCGCATCGAAAGCTAATCAATAGCGCGGGGTTTCGGTTGGCGCATCGAGATTTGACGAAAGAATGACTAAACCTGAATAATTGTAGGGCGTTTCTGTGAAACACCGGGCAATTCGTTGGCGCCTGACACAGACGCCCTACAATTTCATCATTCGCGCTTCGCCATTTTCGCTGACTTCCTGCTGGTAAACTTGCGCCGCTGACATTAGATAGACCGCTCAATGGCCATGAAAAATTCTCAACCCGTTTCCGTCGTAACCGGCGCCGCTGGTTTTCTGGGATCGCATCTGAGCGATCGATTGCTTGCGGAAGGTCATCGCGTTATTGCCATCGATAACTTAATCACCGGCAACACAGCGAACATCGGCCATTTGGCGGGAACCGAGCATTTCCAATTCATCAAACATAATGTTTCGAACTTCATTTTTCTGCCGGAAGAGAAAATCGATTACGTCTTTCACTTCGCTTCACCGGCCAGTCCGATCGATTACCTCGAACTTCCGATTCCTACATTGAAAGTAGGCGCGCTCGGCACGCACAATACCCTCGGGTTGGCTAAGGACAAAAAGGCCACGCTCATTCTTGCCTCAACATCGGAAGTGTACGGCGATCCCCTCGAACATCCGCAAAAGGAGGATTATTGGGGCAATGTGAACCCAATCGGGCCGCGCGGCGTATACGATGAGGCGAAACGTTACGCGGAGGCGATGACGATGGCATATCATCGCTATCATCGCGTGGACACCAGGATCGTGCGCATATTCAACACATACGGACCGCGAATGCGATTACGTGATGGACGCGTGGTCCCGGCGTTTATCGGACAGGCACTGAATGGGCAGCCACTCACTGTTTTTGGCGACGGCTCGCAAACGCGCTCATTCTGTTATGTGTCCGATTTGATCGACGGAATTTTCAAACTGGCCATGAGTGATTTTCACGAGCCGGTCAACCTGGGCAATCCGCGTGAGATGACGATCAAGCAGTTTGCCGACGAAATCATTCGCATCACCGGAACAAAATCGGCAGTTGAATACAAACCGTTGCCCGTCGATGACCCGAGAGTGCGCCAACCGGATATCGCCCGTGCAAAAGATGTTCTCGGTTGGGAACCGCGCGTGGATTTCGAAGAAGGAATCAAGACCACGATCGAATATTTTAAAGAATCGTTGGCTTCGCGACGTTAAATCGTTGAATTGTTAAATCGTGAAGCGTTTGGCGGGCCGTCTTCGGTTGAAACATTACCCGCCTCGGGCGGTTGCATCGGACCACGATTCACGAATCTCGAATAGCGAATTAGGGAGCTTGCGTGCGCTTGCGCGAAAATTTTACTGGCGCTTCTGGTTATTTAGATGTGAATTGTGCCATGGTTAAGCGCGCGCTTTGCGTCGCCTTTGGTTTGCTCGGCGCATTGTTGCCGGCTGTTGCGCAACAGCCGCATCATTCGATCAAACGCGAACAGTCGCGTTCCGCTGCCGCATCAAGTGCCCCTTTGTCGCTGAATCTTTATTCGCCTAAAGTTTGGGGCGCGACCACGAGTTCACTTCTGCTCCATAACGGCTCGGTACCGCTTTGGTTGGACGGCACGCAACCAAGTAATGGGATCACCGACCATAGCTACGGCTTCGCGAGCTCGTGGGTTCAGTTGGGGTTTACATCAGCGGATTTCTTGCCGGCTGCATCCTTCAGCAGTCCTCAGTCACCGGCACAAAGACCCAGTGCTGGCCGAGTTCATGGTACGGAGGGCAAGGACCTTCGGGCAGACCCAAAGGATTCTCCCGACGAAATGCTAAGCTCATCGGCGAATCCGATCTATTATGGTGGTGAAGTGGGCTTCTTATACGGCCGATGGAGCGGCAAGGGTGGGGGCGATATGTGGGAGACATATGTCGTCGGCACCGTCGGCAACGACAAATTTCAGATCACAGCCGGCGCGTCGTACGACGAATGGAATGCAAATGGACGCAGTGTCCGGTTTCGTTCGTTCGGAGCTCCAAGATAGCCGCACGCGCCGCTCTGCATTCGTAACTCGACGCTACGATGCTAAGATCGTCAATATTCTTACCCTCAGATTGCACAGCCCAGGCGTTAGCCGATTTCGAGAAGCTTGTCGTCGAAGGCGGCGCAGTTAATCCGGAAGGCCTTGGGCAACGCATCCGCAACGCCTCTCGCCTGTTATTCCTGCGTGCGTCAGATGACCAACTCATCGGAGCAGGCGCGTTGAAACACCCCAGACCAGAGTATCGGAATAAGGTGTTCGCCGATGCGCGAGCAACCGTTTCTGCAGATGAATACCCCGTTGAGTTGGGTTGGGTAGTTGTGGCTAAATCGTACCAGGGGCGGCGGCTGTCGACCCGCATCGTCAGTGAGTTACTTGCTTTCGCGAAGAATGAGAACATTTTCGCGACGACCCGGACAGACGAACGCGTCCTGAGTTTCGCATTCGACTGTGGGTTCAAAATCAATGGGAAACCCTTTCCGAGCGGCAACGGCTACGATCTCGTTCTCTATCTTCGAAACGCGCACGATTACTTGCAGTGAAGTAACGAAAAGCATCGCGTCGTCAGCACGTATTGTCAGTCTAACGAGAAGGCCAACATCTCAGTTGACCGTCCGGAGGCCCGTAAGCCGTAGCGCGGCTTATTTCGTGTCACGCCAAACAAGCAGCGTGCTCTTCTGAGATACGCTGGAATGTCTCCAATGCGTTATCAGTCGGTAGATCGCTGGCGGCAATGGCGACATCGAGCGCCCTAAGTAGTGCGACACACTTCTCGGCGCTCGAAAGACGAGTCGTAATCTGAAAGCTTTTGTGGAGGGCGCCAGCAACGGTGCCTGATGCCGTTAACAGTGCAACAATCGAACAGAGAATCCGCCATCCGCCGACAGCCTCCAGTGTGTGCTGGCCTCCGATAACCGTGCCGCCGGCAAGAAAGTGGCCACTGCTCCGCAGATGATGCTAATGATCAACAAGAGCGTATCCCAACGACGGGTTTTAACGCAGTAACGCTCAGCTCGCCGCAAGGCATCCCGTAC
>Ga0184625_10001238_pt1 | contig 10514 bp, 7 predicted proteins | sample PLM3_30_b1_FD_133151 | JGI IMG/M metagenome (GOLD analysis project Ga0184625, IMG submission 133151) | Groundwater sediment microbial communities from an aquifer in East River, Colorado, USA - PLM3_30_b1 | ecosystem: Environmental > Terrestrial > Soil > Riparian zone | place: USA: East River... | reverse complement strand
CTATTACTCCTACATTTCAAATGATTGTCCAAATGACGGTTCATATACCGTACGGAGCAGCACTTCAGGCTGTTTTGGAAATACATGGCATAATCTAAATGAAGATCATACTCCTGGTGATGTGAATGGGTATTTTATGCTGGTGAATGCATCCTTCATACCCGGGGATTTTTATGTGGATACTGTGAGGGGACTTTGCGCATCTACCACCTATGAATTTGCGGCCTGGGTGGTAAATGTACTCCGAACCTCAGCCTGTGGTTTCAGTGGCATCGATCCCAATCTTACATTCAAAATTGAGACAACTACAGGTACAGAATTGGCTGTTTATAATACGGGCAACCTTGCTGAAGATGCAATTCCTACGTGGAGGCAGTATGGGCTTTTTTTTGAAACACCTTCAAATGCCAGTACGGTAGTAGTGAGAATTACTAATAACGCTCCCGGGGGATGCGGAAATGATATCGCCCTGGATGATATTACTTTTCGTCCTTGCGGCCCAATGGTAACCGCCGGTCTCGATATTTCAGGGGATACCAGTGTAAATGTTTGCGAGGGCGACACCACATCTTTTCTCATTCATGGAGTTTACTCAGCAGGCTATGACAATCCCGTCTTCCAATGGCAGGTGTCGAGCGATAATGGCACAACCTGGAATGATATTCCTGGAGCAGCACAAACCAGTTATTACAGGAGAGCAACAGGGCCAGGCATATTTCAATACCGGTTATCTGTAGCCGAAAGCGGGAACATCAACCAGAAGAGTTGCCGGGTGGGGTCAAACCTGGTCACCATTTATGTGAATCCCCTGCCAGTAGTTTCTATGGCTCATCTCACCAATGCCTGTCTGGGCTCTAACGTGGTGTTCACAGCAACGGGTGGAACCACTTATCAATGGACCGGCCCAAATGGATTCAACAGTACATCAGCCCAAGTAACCTTGCCCAATGTACAGTATGCTGACGCTGGCAGGTATTATCTTCTTGCTGTTAGTGATAAGGGTTGTACTAAAAATGATTCAACAAGTCTTTTGGTGAACCCTGTTCCGGTGGCCAGGCTATCTGGCAATGATCACATTTGTGAAGGAATATCAACTCAACTGGTAGCTTCCGGAGGCGTGCGATATGTATGGACACCCATAATCGGGTTGTCCTCTCCCTCTGTTCCCAATCCGTTTGCGTCTCCAAAGGATACTACGCTTTACAAGGTGCTTGTATATAATCAATTTGAATGTGCAGATTCAGCCTTTATTCTTATTAATGTGTGGAAGAAACCTGTGGCCAAGGCCGGACCAGATAAGAAGACGAAGGAAGGAATTCCAGTCATCCTGGATGGATCCGCTTCCGGGACTGATATCAATTTTTTCTGGTCACCTCCCACATTCCTTGATCAGCCTACTGCATTGAAGCCGAAGGCTACTCTTTCTGATGATATGACCTATAAGCTAACTGTTACTTCCAACCGGGGCTGTGGGTTTAGCGTAGATGAAGTATTTGTAAAGGTTTTCAAGAATGTAATTGTACCAAACGCCTTTTCGCCAAATGGGGATGGCATTAATGATAACTGGCAAATCAGGGGGCTTTCCTCCTATCCGGATGCAGTATTACAAGTATTCAACAGGTATGGACAGGAGCTGTATGAAACCAAGAGCTACCAGGTACCGTGGAACGGAAGTTATAAGGGAACCCCGCTGCCGGTTGGCACGTATTACTATGTGATTGACCTCAAGATAGGTGAACCCCCTTTGAGTGGGTGGGTGATCATTCTTCGATAGACAAAGAAATCGAGGTGGTTTTGGTAAATTTGGGAACACTGTTGCATTGATTTTAATGAAGGAAAAGATTCTCATCCTGCTGCTGCTTACCATTTTCACGGTGAAGCTTCCTGCACAGTTGTGCACGGGGAGGTTGGGAAATCCTTCGGCTAGTATTTCTTTCGGTAGTCAAGCCAACCCACCCGTGCTTAACAGCAACACCAGTTACAACCTGAATACTGCTGGTTGCCCTGGAATCGGGGAATACTCCTTGCGCTTTCTCACCTTTGATTGTTCCGCAGGAACCTGGCATACCCTGGTGGCCGATCATACTCCTGGTGATGTAAATGGCTACTTCATGTTGGTGGGTGCAGCTTCTACTCCTTCCCCTCTATATACTGATACAGTGAGCGGTCTTTGTACCGGTACCGGATATGAGTTTTCCTTTTCGGTTCTCAATATGGTGAAACCATCAACCTGTGAATCGCAGGTTGATCCCAATGTGGAATTCACCATTCAAACATTAACGGGTTTAGTAGTTGCTTCTGGTTCATCGGGTCTTTTGCAACCAACCGAAAATCCAACCTGGAAGAAAGTGGGAGCCTATTTTCAGCCTCCCGTTGGGGTTTCCAGTCTGCGCCTTGTCATCAGCACAAAGGCAGGTGGCGGTTGTGGAAATACAATTGCAATGGATGATATAGAATTTTCGCCCTGCGGTCCTGATATTAATGCAACCATTGGACCTGCAGGAGAAAACTACTATCAGATGTGTGCGGACGCCCAGCAATCGATACAATTAAATGGGAACTATACTAACGGCTACAATAATCCGAGGTTTCAGTGGCAAATTCAATCTTCAAATTCTTCTGTATGGGATGATATCCCGGGAGCTACTGGAAATAATTACCTGCGCACGCCTACAGCGGAGGGAATCTACACCTACCGCCTCTCAATAGCAGAAGGCTCGAATATCAATTCACCTGCTTGCCGTATTTACTCTAACCCCGTGACTATTTTCGTAGAACCTAACCCCGATGCTCAGCTTACGAGTTATGTATATGGCTGCTATGGCGGTACTGTTGTGTTATATGCTGCCGGAGGGTCTTCATATTTCTGGACCGGGCCCAATGGATTTTCTTCAAACCAGCAGCTGGTTACCCTGCCGAATATTCAATTCACGGATGCCGGCAAATACAAAGTGAGAGTGACCACTTCAACTGGTTGCCCGGGCACAGATTCTTTGAACCTCATCATCTACCCCGCGGCAAATATTTCAGTTAACGGTGGAGCTTCGGTTTGCGAAGGAACTCCGGTTAACCTGAATGCAACAGGCGGATTGCGATTTGTATGGTGGCCATCTGAAGGTTTGTCCAATGATACAATTTCCAATCCTGTTGCCCGTCCGTCAAATTCAACAATCTATTCTGTACGAGTCACCAACCAATATGGATGTAGCGACACGGGTAGTGTTTCCGTTAATGTGTGGAAGAAACCGAAGGCGGATGCCGGGCCCGACAAAAAGATCAGGCCTGGATTGCAGGTACAACTTGAAGGAAAAATTATCGGAAATGGAGCAGATTATTTCTGGACTCCTTTAGATTTTATGACGGCAACCACTTCCCTTCGGCCAGTGGTTAGTCCGCCTGCAACCACAACCTACACCCTTCACGCCAATTCAAGAGAAGGCTGCGGAAGCACTTCCGATGAAGTGAAGGTGGTTGTATACGACAAGATTATTATTCCAAATGCTTTTTCTCCAAATAATGATGCCATCAACGATACCTGGTTTATTGAACCCTTGTATCTATTCCCGGAATGCAAAGTTGAAGTATACAACAGGTATGGGGAGATTGTTTATAGAAGTAGTGGATACGATCATCCCTGGGATGGAAGAAAAAATGGACGCCCACTCCCCACAGGCGTGTATTATTACATCATTGATTTGAAGGAACGCGGGAAGCTACCATTGACTGGTTCGCTCATGATTTTGAAGTAGAGAGACGACAGACGACAGACCACGGACCACACATGCACAAAATTTGAAGACCAAGCACGGACAGGAGTCCATACTTAATAAATAATGCGGACGCGATGCCCTGCATCGGTGACTACCAGATTGACTATGGTGTTGTCTGACATCTCTTCTCTATCGTCCTTGAGTGATGTGTCGTCCGCGGTCTGTCGTCCGTGGTCTGTGGTCCGTGGTCCTTCCCTATCTTTGCCCAAATTTTCTCTATGAACCTTCACGAATACCAGTCAAAGGAACTGCTTAAGAAATACAATGTCCCTGTACAGGAAGGAATCCCGGTAGATACACCGGAGAAGGCAGTGGAGGCATATCGACAATTGAAAGTTCAAACCAATAATAGCTTCGCTGTGATCAAAGCACAGATCCATGCTGGCGGTCGTGGTAAGGGAAAGATCAGGGGTACAGACCAAAGAGGCGTTGCTGTTGCAAAAAGCGCTGAAGAAGTAAATACTATCGGAAGTAATCTATTGGGAGGAACGCTGGTTACTATTCAAACCGGGGAAGCGGGGAAAGTAGTTAACAGGGTATTGGTTGCGCAAGACGTTTATTATCCCGGTCCCAATCCAACGAAAGAATTCTATCTCTCCATCTTACTGGACAGGTCAAAGACACAGAATGTGATCATGTACAGTACCGAAGGGGGTATGAACATAGAGGACGTTGCACACGACACCCCCGAAAAAATTTTCAAGGAGTGGGTACATCCATCAGGAGGATTGTTGCCTTTCCAGGCAAGGAAAATTGCTTTCAATTTTGGATTAAAGGGCGAAGCCTTCAAGAATTGTGTACGGTTTGTGACCAACCTGTACAACGCATATGTGGGATTGGATTGCGCGATGCTGGAGATAAATCCTCTTTTTAAGACGAGCGATGAGAAAATCATTGCAGTGGATTGCAAAATGAGCCTTGATGATAATGCACTCATGCGTCATCCCGACCTGGAAGCATTGAGAGATACTTCCGAGGAAGACCCCACCGAAGTAGAAGCGCACAAATACAGTTTGAATTTTATCAAGCTGGATGGGAATGTTGGCTGCATGGTGAATGGGGCCGGACTTGCAATGGCCACCATGGACATGATCAAACTGAGTGGAGGCGAACCTGCAAATTTCCTTGATGTGGGTGGTACGGCAAATGCCACTACCGTTGAAGCGGGATTCAGGATCATCCTTAAGGATCCAAAAGTAAAGGCCATTCTCATCAATATTTTTGGCGGCATTGTACGATGCGATCGCGTTGCCCAGGGCGTGATTGATGCCTATCGCTCCATTGGAAATGTAAAGGTGCCCATCATCGTTCGTCTCCAGGGAACGAATGCAGAAGAAGCGAAGAAATTGATTGAGGAAAGTGGACATAAAGTTCAATCTGCAATTATCCTCAGCGAAGCAGCCGCGCTGGTGAGCAAGGCTGTTGGAGCGAAGTGATTTTTGATTTAGAGAATTTTGGATTTATGTTTACAGAGGCCTTCGGCCTGAGCTTCATTCTAAATTTTAGAGACATAATTCGTGTGAATTCGTGGACCCAAAGAGGCCGAAGGCCTCTTTTCTTATCAAAAAACTCCCTCGCTTACGGGCGAGGGAGGAATGTCTTGGTACTTAAGATGCGGTTCCATAGAGTACCAATCCGTCCGGGTTTTTCATTCTAGGATACTGTGACTTTAAATACCTAACTCTGGTTCTTCAAGGATAAGGATTTGTAGGATTTGGATTTAAAAACGCTTACAGGCACAAATATGTTCAGGAACTGTTATCATTCCTAGAATTCTATCCCAATATTTGAGCAAATGGACACTAAACTTACTTTGATTTAGTAATTATTACTTAGCACACAATAAATACCCCTAGTCGTTGATAATTGTAAGAACGATTTATTCGGGGTATTACTTCTCAAACACCACACTATCAGGAGAGGCACCGAGTTTTACCAATGTTTCAGTGAGGGAATCTACCATTTTTTGGGGACCGCATAGATAGAAATGCCGGCTGAAGTCTTTAATGTTCAACTTCAGGAACTCTTCATTAATAAAAGCGTTCTGATACTTTGTAGTATTCTCTTCTGTAATGATGTAAACCGCATTCTTTCCCATCATTCGCGTGAGCTCTTCCCGGAGGATGATATCTTTTTCAGTTTTATTGGAGAAGAAAAGCTGATTGTCGGCCAATTTGCCAACTTTATGCAATTGCCTTAGAATAGCAATAAAAGGCGTTATACCGGCCCCTCCTGCTAAGAAATAACCTGGTCCTTTGTATTCAATGGCACCCCAAACATCACGGATGATCAATTGATCATTCGGTTTTAGTTTGCCCAGCTCATTGGTCACTCCTGGGTGATCTGAATATATTTTGATGGTGAATTCCAGGAATGGATCTTCATTTAAGCAAGTGAAGGTGAATGGGCGTCTTTCTTCTTTCCAGTTCCCCTTATTGATAGAAACCTCAGTTGCCTGGCCGGGGGAAAATGAATATCCGAAGGGTTTATCAAATCGAAATCTTTTGACGTCATGTGTTACCGGCTCTATGCTCTGTATCCTGACTGGGTATTCCTGGTTCATATCGCGCTTATCGTGGACCGATCATTTATTTGGAAAAATGTATTTGCTTAATTCAACCTGTTGATGATGTTCATTACCTTTTCAACCATCTTGTTGCAGTATATAAGATTGTATTCAAAAAGATTTTCCCCGGTATACGCCTGCTCTAATTGTTTCCTGAGCATAGTTTTAGCGCGATTCAATCTCACCTTCACATTTGAAGCGGTAATGTCCAATGCTTCGGCTGTTTCTGCAATACTCAATCCATTCAGCTCCCTAAGGGAAAAGACCATGCGGTAATCCACCGGGATTTTGCAAATGGCGTTTTGAAGAATCATTGTGAGCTCTTTATTTGCTACTACATTGTTGGGATCTGTGATTGAGGAAAACATAGGAGTAATATTTTCATTTTGTGATATCTCTTTGGGCTTTTCATTCTTGAAGCTGAATTTTTTTGCCTTGTGATGACATTGATTAAGCATGATCTTAATGATCCAGGTCTTAAATGAGGACCGGTTCTCAAATTTGGACAGGTTTGAATAAGCATTTATATAAGTTTCCTGCATCAGGTCTTCAACATCCTGGTGGTTGAAACCATATGACATCCCTGTTTTGTAGAGGCTTGCATTATTTCTCTTGATAAGGGTTTCAAACAGGTATACTTCACCTGCAAGTATTCTGCGGATTATTTCCACTTCGGGTATGGTATCTGCCTGATTTGTCATCTGCATTTTAATTAGAGTTTCTTCTTGCTGAACCTACTATTACACGCAAACGTTGAGCCAACTCAGCAACCTTTAGAGTAAACGAAGATCGGAAAGGTTACAATTACAAAATTCAGGCTGGATTGTAACCTTCTCTAAGGTTGCCTCCTCTATATAGCCTGCTAGCCTCAAAGTGTACCTACTGACAATTGTGGTGTCCAGGCATTAACGCATTCAACATTTATAACGAACAAAAAAAGGGGGTTTTATGAAACGCTTATATCAACGGCTGCCCGTTCTATTTGGAGTCTTACTTCTGTTCTCTTCATCTTTTTGCGCAGCCCAAAGCATGAAGATGACAGTAAATCTTTCAAAGGCTGAGCAATTGCGCTCATCCATGCACAAATTGTGGGAGGATCACGTCACCTGGACCAGGAATGTTATCCTCAACATCATGGATAACCTCCCAGGAACTGATCAGGCTGTAGCCAGGCTATTAAGAAACCAGGACGACATTGGCAATGCCATTAAACCCATTTACGGGGATGCGGCAGGAAATGAGCTCACCCGGTTGCTTAAAGAGCATATTGTTGTGGCGGCCGATCTCCTAAAGGCTGCTAAAACAGATAACAAAAAAAGTTTCGATGACATCAATAAGAAATGGTTCGCCAATGCAGATGAAATTTCCGCTTTTCTCAGCAAAGCAAATCCAAACTGGAAATTGGAGGATATGAAAAAAATGATGCACGACCATTTAAATCTCACCACCGAGGAAGCAGTAGCCAGGCTGAAAAAAGATTATGATGCGGACGTGAAAGCGTACGACAAGGTGCATGATGAAATTCTGATGATGGCAGACATGCTTACAGACGGGATATTGAAACAATTTCCTGATAAGTTTAAATAAATAACCCCTGTAAAACCCCTAACTAAAATCAATCAATATGGAAGTGACAAATTCAAATGAAACCGTAAAATCGGTCTGGGCAATCTTGAGATTTACTTTTGGGCTCGTTCCCATCGTTGCAGGGCTGGATAAATTTACCGATCTACTCACAGATTGGGATATGTACCTGCACCCAGGCATTGCCTCCATGCTTCCTTTTTCGGCCCATACCTTCATGCAGATCGTAGGCGTGATTGAAATCATTGCCGGCATACTGGTTTTAGTAAAGCCTGCCATTGGAGCCTACGTAGTGATGGCCTGGCTCATCTGCATAGCCCTTACCCTAGTTGCAAGTGGCCACTACCTGGATGTGGCGGTAAGAGACCTGGTTATGTCTATTGGAGCACTTTCTTTAGCAAGATTGACGAAAGTAGTTTCGCAGTAGTTTATCAATAAGGCTTTGTAAAACTTAATCACAGGAAGCCGCCTTCAATGAGGCTGCTTTTTTGCGTTTAAATTTCTTCACGAAAATAATAGCGGCACCCCTATTTTTGCTCTTTCTTGAAATGACGGCGCATGTTGTATTTCTTTTTCCGATACATTAAGCTGACCTTCCTGTTACTAAGATTGCATCTGGTTTTTAACTGGTGCTCTATTGCTTTTCTGCATCTCTATTACCTTGTTAAATTCTCGCTCTGGGTAAGCAAAAACCGAAAAATAAGTTACAATGATTTTCCATCAATATATAATTACGAGAAAAGGTATGAATTCTTTAAATGGGTGATGGATCATGAAGGCCTCTCAACTGATCCAATAAATTACATGGAATTTGGGGTTGCTCAAGGCACATCTTTCCGATGGTTCCTGCAGCTGAATTCCAATCCACAAAGTCGCTTCCTGGGTTTTGACACCTTCACAGGCCTGCCAGAAGATTTCGGTCCCTATAAAAAAGGATCATTTAGCAATCTGAATGCTCCTCCGGATGTAAGTGACAAGAGGGTTAAATTCTATCAGGGATTATTTCAACAAACTATGCCGGGATTCCTGGCTGAAATAGAAACAGAAAGGAAAAATGTTGTTATGTTGGACGCCGATCTTTATTCCTCTACTATGTACATTCTCACCACGCTCGCTCCCTATTTTAAGAAAGGGGATATCATTTTCTTTGATGAATTTTCAGTAGCAAGGCATGAATTCAAAGCATATTATGAATTTGTGCAATCTTTTTATATCAACCTCGAGTTAATTGCCGCTGCCAACAATTATCATTTTGTAGCATTCAAAGTTGGATGATCCATCTGTGTTATATTTGATCAAATTCTCGGCTAAGTAGCTCCCCAGGCTCAAGATTTTTTAGTAATCCTACATCATCATGTAGTTGTTCAAGACCCGATTTCCTGTTTATTTTGATTTCACTCCCATGAAGAATTCTAGTCCTGCCTTCAGCCATTAACCTGAAACTCCTGATATGACAAAAGTTATCTATTGCCTGCTGGTAGTATCATTTTTCGTTACCTGCCGGCCAGAGTCCGAAAACCCATACCAGATAAGGGTGCATGCAAAATTCACCGACCTGGAAGGAAGCCCCGTAAGTGAGGCCGCAAGCGGGGGACCCCTGCTAATCACCTCCGCAGACTTCACCAATATCAATCCGAAAGGAATATCACCAGACATTGCGAAACTATATTTCAATGAGATGGAAGTACCATTCCAGCAGGCAGGACCCAATTCAATCATGACAAAGGTCCCCATCATGTTACTCACTTATTACACAAGAATTACTGTATCTATTCGATATCTCCGTTACGCCATTATCATTACAGAATTCATCATATATCGTCCAACAGTAAGTGCAGATGTACTTGCAGGAAACGACGGTACTTTCCAGATGCCGGCCGAAATGACGATTGATGGATCGGGTAATCTTTACGTAATTGATCAACGAACAGATCATGATATTGTGATTAAGGTTACTCCTGGCGGTGAAAGTTTGGTATTCGCGGGAGGCAAAAACGAATTCGGAAGATTGGTTGGCCTTGGACTGGATGCAGCAACTTCTAAGATGTATGTTTCAGACGCTACTGCCCAGCAGGTAAAATGGTTCAATATTACCTCCCCCTCTACTGTGTCCATTCTTGCCGGAAGTGGAACAGCAGGAAATGATGATGGCACAGGAACCGCAGCCAGTTTCAGGTTTGGCACGGAAAGAGTTGACAATTTCTCGAGTAGTGAACGAGGGCAAGGGTTAACCCTTGATGCTTCGGGAAACATTTATGTTGGAGAGAAGTATGGAACAACTGATGCTTACTTGTCGCAGATAAGAAAGATCACTCCTGGGGGTGAAGTCACTACCGTTCCGGGCAGCAGAATAAGTATGCCAATGGATGGAGATGATGTACATCCTGTTTCCGGACTCACTATACTTCAACCTTCAAATGAAGTAGTATATATCGGTGGATCTTCCAGTAATTACCAGGGCATTGCACGCATAAGCATGGCAGGTACCATGACAAGAATTGCCGGGCAGGTTTCCAACGAGAACCTGGTAGATGGAACAGGAGAAGCAGCGGAATTTGCCTTTCCAAAAGCAATCAGCTATTTCAATGGCTATT
>Ga0184625_10001237_pt1 | contig 10517 bp, 6 predicted proteins | sample PLM3_30_b1_FD_133151 | JGI IMG/M metagenome (GOLD analysis project Ga0184625, IMG submission 133151) | Groundwater sediment microbial communities from an aquifer in East River, Colorado, USA - PLM3_30_b1 | ecosystem: Environmental > Terrestrial > Soil > Riparian zone | place: USA: East River... | reverse complement strand
CAGTGAAGGCAGGGGGCAGGCGACTCGTGATCGTCGAGTCCCCGACCAAGGCGAACAAGATCGCGAGCTTTCTGGGCGACGGTTACATCGTCGAGTCCAGCCGCGGTCACATTCGCGACCTCCCGACCGGCGCCGCCGAAGTCCCAGCAAAGTACAAGGGTGAGAAGTGGGCCCGCACCGGCGTGAACGTGGACAACGGCTTCGAGGCCCTCTACGTCGTCAACCCGGAGAAGCGGGCGACGATCCGTCTGCTCAAGGACGCACTGGCCGGTGCCGACGAGCTGTTGCTTGCCACTGACGGCGACCGCGAGGGCGAGGCGATTGCCTGGCATCTGCTGCAGGAGCTCAAGCCCAAGGTTCCGGCGAAACGCATGGTCTTCCATGAGATCACTCAGGCAGCCATTGCCGAGGCGGTCGCCAACCCGCGTGATCTTGACGAGGATCTGGTCGATGCCCAGGAGACGCGGCGGATCCTTGATCGTCTCTACGGCTATGAGGTCTCGCCCGTGCTGTGGAAGAAGGTCATGCCACGGTTATCGGCCGGACGCGTGCAGTCGGTCGCGACCCGGCTCGTCGTTGATCGGGAGCGGGAACGCATCGCCTTCCGAAGCGCCTCGTACTGGGATCTGGACGCGATCTTGGACGCCGGGCCCGAGGCTCAACCTCCCCTCTTTCCGGCACGGCTCACTCGGGTTGGTGAGCGGCGGGTCGCCCAGGGACGCGATTTCGACAGCCGTGGTTCCTTGATCACCAAGGACCATGATCAGCTCGTACTCCTGAACGAGGACCAGGCGCAGGCTCTGGCGGACTCTTTACGCGCTGCCAGCTTCGAGGTGGACAGCGTCGAGTCGAAGCCCTACAGCCGCCGCCCGTATGCACCGTTCCGGACCACGACGATGCAGCAGGAGGCCGGCCGCAAACTCGGATTCACCGCGCAGCGAACGATGTCGGTCGCTCAAGATCTTTATGAGGCCGGGTTCACCACCTACATGCGAACCGACTCGGTCACGCTCGCCGGCAGTGCGATCGCCGCGGCCCGGCACCAGGTCCGTCAACTCTTCGGTCCGGATTACCTGCCGGACCAGCCGCGAATGTACACATCCAGAGTCAAGAACGCTCAGGAGGCGCATGAGGCGATCCGCCCTGCCGGCGAGACCTTCCTGACGCCCGCCCAAACCAGGCTGACCGGTGATCAGTTCCGGCTCTACGAGCTGATCTGGATGCGCACGATCGCCTCACAGATGAAGGACGCCGAGGGTCTCTCGATTACGGTCAAGATCAACGCCCAACCGAGCGATGGCGAGCTGTGCACCTTCGTTGCCTCCGGCCGGACGATCACCTTTTACGGCTTCCTCAAGGCCTACGTGGAATCGGTTGAGGAGACCGACGGCCACACCGATGACGAGCAGACCCAGCTTCCACATCTCACCGCCGGGCAGCCACTGCGGCCCGAGTCCGTGACGGCGTCGGGGCATGAGACGCGTCCACCGGCCCGCTACACCGAGCCGTCGCTGGTGGCCAAGCTGGAAGAGCTGGAGATCGGCCGGCCCTCGACGTACGCAACGATCATCCGCACGATCACTGCGCGGGATTACGTGTTCAAGAAAGGTACGGCGCTCGTGCCGACCTGGTTGGCCTTTGCGGTCACGCGGTTGCTCGAGGAGCACTTCCCCAAGCTGGTGGATTATGCCTTCACCGCTGAGATGGAGGAGGTGCTGGACCAGATTGCCGATGGGCACGCAGAGCGGCTCAGAGTCTTGACCGACTTCTACTTCGGCAGTGACGACCGTGAGGGCTTGCATCGGCTGGTTTCGGAGCTTGGTGAGATTGACGCCCGTAGGCTTTCGACGTTCGAGATCGCTGATCTTGACTCCCTGTCGACAGGCGCGCCCAAGATCGTTGTTCGAGTCGGTCGCTACGGCACCTATGTAGAAGATGAGGAGGGTCGCCGCGCCAATGTCGCTGATGATCTTCCGCCGGACGAGCTTACTGTTGATCTTGCTAGGGAGTTGCTGGCGAAGCCGGTGGGCGAGGAGCGACAGCTGGGGCTGGATTCGGAAACCTCGCGAATGATCGTCGCAAAGAACGGCCGTTTCGGCCCGTACGTGACAGAGATCCTCGACGAGGACGCACCGAAAGGCGCCAAACCCCGCACTGGGTCGCTGTTCGCTTCGATGAGCATCGAGGAGGTCACCCTAGAGCAAGCGCTTCAGCTGATGAGCTTGCCGAGGGTGGTGGGCACAGATGGCGACGGTGTGGAGATCACCGCGCAGAACGGACGCTACGGGCCCTATTTGAAGAAGGGCACTGACTCACGCTCCTTGGAGAGCGAAGATCAGATCTTCTCGATCACGCTCGAGGAAGCCCAGGCCATCTACGCGCAACCCAAGCAGCGGGGGCGGGCGGCGACCAAGCCACCACTCAAAGATCTTGGCACCGATCCTGCCTCCGGGAGGCCCATGATCATCAAGGAAGGTCGCTTCGGGCCCTACGTCACCGACGGGGAGATCAACGCGACATTGCGGCGAGGTGACGACGTCGAAACGATCACCGCCGAGCGCGCCGCCGAGCTGCTGGCCGAGAAACGCGCCAAAGGGCCAGCACCCAAGAAGCGTCCGGCCAAGCGGAGGCAAGCGGCGGCCGCAGCGACGACTTCGACTCCGAAACCGGCCGCGAAGCGGGTGCCGGCCAAGAAGGTACGCACTAAAACTGGCTGACGCACCCCAAAAAAAAGGCGTCAGTATCCATGGTCGTCATAGCGACCACCGATGCTGACAAGACGGCACTAGTGTTCGACCATGGGTAAGAAGAAGCGCCGCAAGGCTCATGTGCCCAAGCGCAATGAACCCGTGGCTGCCCTGCCATCTGCGCTTCCCGAGCGGTCCAGCATTGGTCCCGTGGGCCAGCGTTACTACGACATGCCTTACAGCGCAGCGACGCCGCGCTTGATCAATCCTGATCTTGGTTTGCACCATCTGGTCGCCAGGGTCGGACACAATGCCGCGTACGAGATCTCGGTGACGTTGCTGGACGCGCCCGATCACCGGCTGATCCGATCTGGGGTCCTGCTTGCCCATCGGGTGCTGGACGGGCGCGGGGAGTGGTACATCACCGCCCCGGACTGGCAGCCGCTGTTGCCCATTGACCGGATCGAGTTGATGGGTCATGCCGATCTTCCTGAAGGGCTGGCCGACATGATCCGACCGCTGCGACGACGGGCGACGCTGGGACCCGTTGCCGCACTCACCTGCGATCGGCGGGAGTTCGCGCTGCGCGACGATGACGGAACCACGCTGGCTCTACTGCGCGACGACAAGGTCACCGTACGCCGCGGCGGCCTGACCACCGCGCGCTACCGCGAGGTGTTGATCACCCCAGTCGGGCCTGGACTGAACGACGAGCAGGCGGCGTGGCTCGACCGTTCCCTGTTGCAGGTTGGCGCTACCCAGGTACCACGTTTCCCGCGGCTGGTTTCCCGGCTCGGCGCTCCCGCGACCGGGTCGACCGACATACCGATACCCGGCCCGTTCGACGCCACAGCGCCGTTCAAGAAGTTCGTCTCCCAGTTGGTCGCGCTGCGGCTGCGACAGATCGTGGAAGCTGATCTTGCTATCCGCGGCGGTGATCTCACAGCCGTCGACCGGCTGGCAGATCAGGCGGTGCGGCTGAGGGACGAGCTCAAGGGACTCTCGGTGGTACTTGACGCTGAGTGGGTCGAGGATCTTTACGACGAGCTGGGCTGGATAAGCCTGGAAGCAAGCTCGCCCAATGGGCAGGAGCACGACCGGCTGACCGCTCGGTTACGCAGCGAGCGCTATCTGACCGTGCTGGAACGACTCGTTGCCGCCGTTCGCTCGCCCAAGCTGGCCGATCAGCGCTCAGATCCTGCCGGCGAGGTGCTCGCCGGCCTGGTCTCGATGGCGGTGGCGCGGATGCGCCGCTGCGCGGATCGCCTGAATGTCGACTCCCTCGACGAGGAATGGGAGGAGGCCTGGCAGGAGATGGGACGCCTCGAATGGGTGGTTGGTGTGGCAGCCCAGGTGCTTCCGGAAGAGTCGGCAACGATTCAGCAGCAGCTGCTCAAGCCTCGGCAGCTGTTGTCGGAGATCCATAACGATCATCACCGCGAGCTCGCCACGTACGAGCGGGTCGCGAATCTGTCTTCGGAGCAGGCCTTTGCCGCTGGCCGCGACTATGAGCGTGAAACGCGAAAGTCGCGCCATGTCCGGCGCGAGTTCGCGGAGGCGTGGGCTAAGACCAAGAAGAAGCTCGGCGCGTGAGCGCAGCGGGCGGGGTCTTTGTTGTTTTCGAGGGCGGCGACGGGGTCGGCAAGACGACCCAGGTCGACCGGCTTTGCGCGTGGTTGGCCGATGCGGGACATGAGGTACTAAAGACCTTCGAGCCCGGGGACACGACCGTCGGAGCGATGATCCGGCGGATCGTTCTGGACCCGGCCACTGGTGAGATGTCCCCCCGCGCTGAGGCATTGCTGTATGCGGCCGACAAGGCACAGCACATCTTCTCGGTGGTCCGGCCTGCGCTGGAGCGTGGTGCCGTTGTGGTCTGCGACCGCTATGTCGACTCGATGCTGGCCTACCAAGGGGCTGGTCGGGTTCTTGACCTGGCCGATCTCGAGCGCATCGCACGCTGGGCGACCGAGGATCTGCGTCCTGATCTGACTGTGGTGCTGGACGCGGAGCTTAGCGACGGGATCCACGCCAAGGCTCAAAAGGACCGCCTCGAGTCGGCGGGCGACATGTTCCACGAGCGGACGCGGCACTTCTTCATCGAGCTGGCGCGGCGGGAGCCAGAGCGCTACCTGGTGCTTAATGCCCGCGCGTCACGAGAGGAGATCGCTGCACAGGTGGCCGCTCGGGTCGCGCCGCTACTGACGCCGGGACGCCAGGGGCGACGTCGGCAGTGAATGGCAGAGTGTTTGACATGACTGCACCGCTCACCGATTCCGCGGCCGCAGGATCGGGTCGTGACCTGGGCGTCTGGGCGGAGCTGATCGGTCAGACGGCTGCCGTAGCGACGCTGCAGCGGGCCGCGGCAGGCGAGCCGCACGCCATGAGTCACGCCTGGTTGTTCACAGGTCCTCCCGGTTCGGGACGATCGAATGCGGCGCGGGCCTTTGCCGCGGCGCTGCAATGCAGCTCTGGCGGCTGCGGGAAGTGCACGGCATGTCGTACGTCGTTGTCCGGTGCCCACCCCGACGTCACGCTGGTACGTACCGAGCTGCTGTCGATCGGTGTCGACGAAGTACGCGAGCTAGTTCGGCGATCGGCCATGAGCCCGACTCTGGGAGGGTGGCAGGTCATTGTGATCGAGGACGCTGATCGGATCACCGAACGAGGCGCCGATGCATTGCTCAAGAGCATCGAGGAGCCGGCGCGGCGTACAGTCTGGATCTTGTGCGCACCGACCGCTGACGATGTGGTCGCAACCGTCCGATCGCGCTGCCGACTGCTGACGCTGCAGACGCCGACTATCCCGGCAGTGGCCCGATTGCTCGAGACCCGCGATGGCATCGAGCCGGAGTTGGCGGCGTACGCGGCACGAGTTTCGCAGGGACATATCGGTCGGGCGCGTGTGCTGGCGCGGGACGAGGACGCTCGCAACCGGCGACAACAGATCTTGCAAATCCCGTTCCAGTTGCATGGGCTGGGGGCCTGCCTCGCGGCAGCGGCTCAAGTGGTCGAGGCGTCAACGGTGGAGGCGGCGGTAGCGACTGGCGAGCTGGATGTCGGCGAGCGGGCGGCACTAGAAGAGGCCCTGGGATTCGGCACGAAGGGTGCGAAGCCGCGTCAGGCACATGCTGCAATCAAGGAGCTTGAGGAACAGCAGCGGGCTCGCACCAAGCGCTTTCAGCGGGATGCGATCGATCGAACACTTACCGAGCTGACCGGCTTCTATCGCGACGTGCTGAGCATCCAGACCGGGTCGGGAGCGCCGCTGATCAATGAGGACCTGAGGGCTCAGATTGTTGTGCTGGCACGAAAGTCGACCGCCGAATCGACGCTGCATCGGATCGATGCGCTGCTTGATTGCCGTACGGCGCTTGAGGGAAACGTTGCGCCGCTCCTCGCGGTCGAGGCTGCTTTGATCGGTCTGGTCGAAGGATGACGCCTGTCACGGCGGGAGCCGTCGCGCCGAGGTGCAGCGGCGCAGTGTACCTGACTTTCCTTCGAGATGTTCGGGGTTCATTTTCTGCGAGTTCTTTAGTAATCTGGGCCGCACAGGTTGCCGGAGGGGACGAACCCCCGAGCGTCCTCTCCGACAACCTTCCAAGGTCTGGCTGATTAGCCAGGCCGTTTTTCGTTTCCGGCCTTGTAGACGGAAACAGCGCTTTGACTCGCCTCTGTCGGAAAGCTGGGTTAACCCACCTTCTTTGCGCTCTGCACAGGTTGCAACGTGTGCAGAGCGCATGGAGCCTACGTGTACGTAGGTTTCCCGACAGCAGCCCCGAGTGTCTTGGCCTGCGGGTCGAGCGCTCCAAGGTCACAAATTGGTATCGCAAAGTGTTGCGCTCTGCGGAAGGTTGCGCTTACGGTGGAGAGCGGCTCGTTTCCGTTTCGTTATCAAACGGCCGGAGCGGAATGCCAGGGGGAAGGACTCAGAGGCATCCAATATGTCTGCTGAGATCGCGCGTCCGTTTGCCGAACTCCGCTGGACGGCGCCTAGCCGGGAACGTCTCGGGCGAAAGCGGAGGTAGAGGAACCAGCGGATTTCTCTCACGTCAGGAAAGAGAGAGTCCCGGGGGGTGAAGCGCTCACAGCGGTGTATCTCTCACACCGCGTGAGCGCCGGGCCCATGGCGGCCCGAACCAGGTATCTCACAGGCGTACTCGGGGAAGGACTCGATTCCTACGTTGACATCCACCATCATCAAGCGCGCCGTCGGCGTGAGCGCAGCGCTTGCTCTGTCCTGCGGGATTGGGCTTGCGGGCGCCGTACCTGCCGAGGCAGCAACGACGACCGTGTGGGACCGCGTCGCCAAGTGCGAGAGCGGCGGCAACTGGAAGATCAACACCGGTAACGGTTACTACGGTGGCCTGCAGTTCGCTGCGGGTACCTGGAAGGCGCACGGCGGGGGAACGTACGCCAGCCAGGCAAACCAGGCGACCAAGGCGGAGCAGATCGCGATCGCACGTCGGGTGCTAGCAGGCCAAGGTGCGGGTGCCTGGCCGACCTGCGGCCGACGTGCGGGTCTGACCAAGTCGAACGGCAGAGCGCACAAGCACGCGACGCCGTCGACCAATTCTGGAGCTTCCAAGACTACGAAGGTGAACGACTCGGCGAAGAAGATCGCCAAGAAGGCGGCTCCAAAGAAGTACAGTGCTAGTGCCAGTGGCAAAACCGTTCACGTGAAGCGCGGCGACACCCTTCGTAAGATCGCCAAGCGGTATCACGTGAAGGGCGGTTGGAAGGGCTTGTGGAAGCTCAACAAGGAGACGATCAAGAACCCGAACTTGATCTACATCGGCCAGACGATCAAGATCAAATAGACCTGACTGGCGCGGGTGGGACCCTGCCCCCCAGTATGCCCACCCGTGGAAGCCCGGCAGACCCGCATCTGCCGGGCTTCCGGTTTTCTGTGGGCCATGTGCGGTACGCACGTCTAAGCCCAGGGAATGCGCCTTCGACGAGCTCAGAACGCAAGAGGACGAAACTTGGGGCGCATGTGGACGGTCTCGGCTTTAGGCTTGGGCCATGGGGAGGGTGATGGCTGTGTCGTTCGAACGGTACGGCCGGCTGTACTACCTCAATCCCGGTGACGCGGCCTACAGCGTCGGTGATCGGGTTCTGGTGCCGACCGACTCCGGCCCCGAGGTCGCCGAGTGCGTGTGGGCGCCAGAGTGGGTCGAGGACGAGGGATTTGAGGGGCTGCCAATCTGCGCTGGGTTGGCCGCTCCTGAGCAGCTCGAGCGGGATGCGGCGAACCGACGGCGGCGCGCCGAGGCCAAGCTGGCCGCCAAGAAATTGATCAAGAAGAATGAATTGCCGATGAAGGTTGTCGCGGTCGACTTCATCGATTCCGGTATCGATTTCGACCAGCTGGTCGTCATCTACTTCACCGCGCCTCATCGGGTTGACTTCCGAGTCTTGGTGAGTGAGCTGGCCCGCAGCTTGCAAGCGCGGATCGACCTGCGGCAGATCGGCTCGCGAGATGCGGCCCGGCTGGTCGGCGGCCTCGGCAGCTGCGGCCGCGACCTGTGTTGTGCCACGTTCCTGAAGGACTTCGAGCCTGTCAGCCTACGGATGGCCAAGGTCCAAGATCTTCCGCCGAACCCGCTGAAGATCTCCGGCGCCTGCGGCCGGCTGATGTGTTGCCTGAAGTACGAGCATCCGCTGTACGCCGAGTTCGCGCGTACCGCGCCGGCTGTCGGGGAGCAGGTTGCTCTGGAGGATGGGGACGGCGTGGTAGTCGGCCACCAGGTGCCGGCCGACTCGGTTGTCGTTCGAATGAGCGCCAGCGGTGCCACGAGGAGTTGTTCGCTGGCCGCGGCCTGCGGTGCTCGCCAGCTCTACGCTTCGCGCGCCGCTCCGGCACAGGTACCGGCTCCACCCCGCAAGGCACGCACCCGGCGCCGCCGCTCCGACGAGGAGGAAGACTGAACGTTTCCGCACCGCTCAACCAGCGCGTCGTTATTGATCTTGACGCCCGAGCTCGCCATATCGCTACGGCGTAGGCTCGTCACATGCCAGGGCCCGCCCGCCGTTTCTCCCTGCTGGGCGTCACGGTGGTTGTGCTGGCTGTACTGGGCGGGTGCTCGACTGACTCGAGGATCCCGCAGGGTGAAACAACGTCGGTGGCCTCACCGTCCGCGGCCGCGACGTCAACTCCAGATCTGCCAAAGGACGGGCGGCCGCTCGAGCCCATCCCGGACGTGCGGCCGGAGGGCTTCACCAAGCCGCCGCCAGGCGCAGGAATAGCGCGCTATGAGAGACAGCAGCTCGACTGGAAGCGGTGTGGTCAGGAGTTCGCGTGCAGCACGATGCTCGCCCCGTTGGACTATGCCGATCCCGACGGGACGGCCATCACGCTTTCAGTGGCCAAGCGCCCGGCTACTGGTAGTAAGCGGCTCGGCAGTCTGATCATCAATCCTGGCGGTCCCGGCGGCTCGGGTGTGGGCTACGTCGGCTACTTCAACGCGGCAGGCCTGGAGAGCTATGACATCGTCGGCTGGGATCCACGAGGGGTCGGTCGCTCCACGCCCGTGACCTGCTTCGGTCGCGACGATCTTGATCGCTACTTCTCCATGGACAACTCACCCGATGATCCCGGCGAACTGCGCGCCAGGATCGACGAACAGATCGAGTTCGGCCAATCCTGTCTACGTCAATCCGGGGTGTTGCTGGAACACGTTTCGACCATGGAGACCGTACGCGATCTTGATCTGTTGCGCCGCCTGTTAGGTGATTCCAAGATCAACTACTTGGGATCGTCGTACGGTACAAGGATCGGCGCGCTCTATGCGGAACTGTTCCCGCAACGAGTAGGCCGGATGGTCCTCGATGGTGCGGTCGACATCAATTCCAAGTCCAAGATCAATCAAGTGGATGGCTTTGAGCGGGCGTTTCGTCATTTCGCGTCGTGGTGCGCGGATGAACGTTGCCGGCTTGGTGCGCAGCGTGATGAGGTGCTGTTCAAGATCAAGGAGTTCCTTGATCGGCTCGATCAGCAGCCGCTGGCGGTGGACGGCGGGCGTACCCTCAGCCAGCAGCAGGGCGTCGAGGCGGTCTTCTACTCCATGTATGGCGGGAGGGGTAGCTGGCCGGAGTTGCGGGATGCGCTCATCGCAGCAATCTTCGATGGGGATGGCGCCGGGCTCCTGCAGCTGGCGGACGCTTCAGATCGACGCAATCGTGATGGCACCTATGGGCAGCTCAACTACGCGTTTCCTGCCATTCGGTGCCTCGACAGCCAGGACGATAGCGTGCGCGCGGCAGAAAAGAGGCTTGCCGAGGAGTCCAAGCGCGCGCCGATCTTGGGTCAATTGAATGGGCCCGATTTGGCCTGTCCTTTGTGGCCGGTCAAGTCGGCGCCCAAGCAACCCACAGTCGACGCGGAGGGAGCCCCGCCGATTGTGGTTGTTGGTACCACCGGCGATCCGGCGACCCCCTATGAGTATGCCAAGTTGATGGCCGACGAACTCAGTTCGGCGGTGCTCCTGACATTCAATGGCGAAGGACACCTGGCGTACGGGCAGAGTGCCTGCGTCAAGTCGCAGGTCGATGCATACCTGCTTCGTGATCAAGTGCCGCGAGATGGGACTCGGTGCTGATTCAGCGGACCCGTTTTGGACTTCGTCATGCGTTAGGCCGCTCGATATAGTGGGCGATCGTGCCGATCGCCAGCTGGCGCGTCACACAAGCCGCCTTAGCTCAGATGGCAGAGCGACGCACTCGTAATGCGTAGGTCATCGGTTCGATTCCGATAGGCGGCTCTCTGCTTGACCTAGTCAGCGGCCAGTTCTCCGCCTCAGACCGCCGACTGTGGGGCGATCCACCCGT
>Ga0184625_10001236_pt1 | contig 10521 bp, 3 predicted proteins | sample PLM3_30_b1_FD_133151 | JGI IMG/M metagenome (GOLD analysis project Ga0184625, IMG submission 133151) | Groundwater sediment microbial communities from an aquifer in East River, Colorado, USA - PLM3_30_b1 | ecosystem: Environmental > Terrestrial > Soil > Riparian zone | place: USA: East River... | reverse complement strand
GCTGGAGGATGAGGCGACCCAAATCCAACTGGCCGGCGACGATGACGACGAGCTGCAGCAGCAGGAATTGACGTTCGTGCTCCTGACGCAGCCGGCGTGGGGCACGATCAGCGATTTCGACGTGGCCACCGGCCGTTTCACCTACACGCCAGAGGCCAACTACAGCGGCGGCGACAGCTTCAGTTACTACGTCAGCGACGACGGCACGGCCGGCGGCGCAGCACTTGTCAGCGCGACGAAATCGGTGACGCTGACCATCACCGCCGCGCATCAAAGCGTGCTGGCGATGCCGCTGGCAGCAGCCACTCAGGCGGACACCGCGCTGAGCTTAGAGCTGCCGACCACGGGCAGCGCCGGGCCCGCCCCGAGCTTGACTTTTGCCATCGTCAGTGGTCCGGACCACGGCACGCTGAGCGGCCTCGACACGGCGACGGGCGAGGTTGTCTATACGCCGGACACCGGCTACACCGGTCAGGACACCTTCACCTTCTCGGTAACCGACCAGCGAGCCGGTCAGACCACGACGGCCGCAGTGCGGATCGACGTCTCAGCCACGGGCGCGCTTTCGGCCGCGGACGACGACTACACCGTGCGCGCCTCCGACGGCGCCGCGCTCCTGGACGTGCTGGCCAACGACACGCGCTCCGCCGGCGGCGCGCTGACCATCGCCGCCTTTACGACGCCGGCGACCGGCACGCTGGTCCTCGTGCCGGGCACACCCGGAGCCAGCGGCGCCGCGGGCCGCGATCGCCTGCAGTTTACGCCGGCGAGCGGCCAGACGGGCACGGTGTCGTTTACTTATACGGCGCAGGACGCCGGCAGCCAGCAGTCCACGGCCACGGTCGAGATAACCATCGCTGCCAGCGGCACCGTGGCGACCGACGGCAGCCTGGCGATCGGTGGCAGCAGCGGCTTCAACGCCGATCCGGATGCGACGTTCGTTCGTCCGGTGACCGGCAATGTCCAGACGACGCGCACCGAAACGACGCTCTTGGCCCGCTCGTGGACCGATCCCTCCGGGGAGGTGCGCAACGGGACGGGAACGCAGACCAACACGGTTACGGTCACGGCCACCGCATTTGCCAACGGCAATTGGACCTACGTCGAAGTCGGCACATGGACCTACGACGTGTGGGCCGGCGACGTGCACGCCTGGGGCAATTACCACTACACGTTTAGCGCCGGAGTGGTGGCCGGCGCCGAGTATTTCTTCTTTACCCTCACCACCGACGACAATTACTCCAGCACCTCCACGCTGAACGACGGCACCGCCGAATCGGGCTCGACCACGACGATCACCAGCGGCGGCAACCAGCATACGTGGCTGTTCAAAAGCAAGGTCACCAACGTCGCCGGCACGATCGCTCAGGCCCGGATGACCAACACGGGCCGCTCGAACTACAGCATGAACCGCAGCTATTGGTACGCCACGCCCGGCGGCGGCGTGACCGGATCGGGCAGTGGCAACGGCTCGACCAACGACTTCATGAGCATGAATGTGACGCACAGCGTGCCGGCCTTGGGACCGGCCACTGTCACCGGCTCGATCACAGGCAACGGCTTGGGCAACAACAGCAGCCAGTACGGCGGCGCGGGCACCTACGTGCAGGACGTCATCAACGGCACGATCAGCGAGAACGGCTCCAACGGCAACCGCTTCAACTATTCGCTCAGCGGCACGCTGCAGGCCAACTTGGAATGGAGCCTGTCGGGAAGCGGCTCGCAATCGGCCAGCGGCGGCAGCAGCGTCATGAACGCCGGCGCGGGCACCAAGACCACTTCCGGCTCCGCCGACGGCGGCACCTGGTCGCAGACCACCAACCTCAGCGAAGGCGGCTCGCAGCAGAATCAATTCCGCTCCTCGATGAACCTGTCGCTGACCGGCAGCGGCTGGACGGCGACGGGCGGCGTGGCTTCGGCTACCGGCGTCGCCCGCAGCTATTTCAGCCACTCCGGCTCGGGCACGTACAGCAAGAGCTCGTCCAGTCCCACCGAAGTCTGGTCGCTGAGCGGGACGAACACGGAAAACGGCGGCGAGGTCAAAGGCAGCACGCAGACGACGGTCTCGACCTATAACGGCACAAACTGGACCACCGTCGGCAGCGGCTCGGCCAACGGCAGCTCCAGCTTCTTCCGGTCGTTTTCCGGCTCCGGCACCTACACGCAGGCGGTGCTCGACTCAAGCGGCGTCGCCACCGGGTTCATCACCGGCAACCGCTGGGAAGGCGGCTCGACCAAGAAATCGAATAGCGACCAGACGATCTCCGCCCTGATCGGCGGCGCCTGGGTCACCGCCGGCACGGCCAGCGGCTCCAGCGAAGTCAAGAGCCAAGGCTCGTATTCCGGCAGCGGTAGCTACGTACACGACAAGGTCACGCGCCAGGCGAAGCAAAACGGTTCGAACGAGAGCCGCACCAGCAACGAGTCGCACTGGACGATGCCCGCCGGCGGCTCGTGGACGCTCAGCAGCGGCAGCGGCTCTTCGTTCACCAAGAGCGATACTTTTGGCTCGTATTCCGGCAGCGGCACCTATTCCGAAACGAGCTCGAGCGGGATGAGCGGCGGCCCGGCCATGACGGGCTCGGGCGGGGGCAATTCCTGGTCCAACACCACGATCACGCGGTGGGATTACGGCAGCGAGGAGAATCACTTCTCCACCAACAGCCAGTTGCAGGTCGTCGGCGGCGCTTGGAAGCTCGTCAGCGGATCGGGCTCCGGCAGCGGCAAGTCCGACACCAGCTCCTCGAATTCGTCGCAGGGGACTTACGGCTACACGACGCCGAACATCAGCGTCACCGGCAGCCACAGCGGCGGCGGCGGCAATTCGCTGCACACCGACTACACCGTCAACTCCACCTACGATCCCAATGCCTCCTCCGGCGCGGGCGATTGGATCACCTCCGGCGTCAGCAGCGGCAGCGATTCCTACAGCGGCCATGCGGACAGCAGCGGCAGCGGCACCTGGAATCTCTCGGTTTCTTCCGGCGGCATGGCCTCCACCGGCAGCGGCACCGTCTCGGAAGATAATCACAGCCACGAAGACGGCTCCGGGAGTTGGACTTCGACGCTCACGGGCGGGAGCGATTTGTGGGCCCTGTCCAGTGGGTCGGCCTCGACGTCGGGCGGCGGCAGCAACAACTGGAGCATGTCGGCGAGCGGGACGTATCACTCGGCCGGCTACCTCCGCGAGAATTGGGGCTCGTTCACGATCGAATCGGAGAAGCACGATTCGCACGAGTTCGACTCGCAGGCCCAGGTTGTCGGCGGCGTGTGGAAGAACGTGGGTGGCTCCGCGTCCGCCAGCGGCTCGTCGCACGACCTGTCCTCGCGCTCGGGCACCGGCACCGTGAGCGTCGAGAAGAAGTGGGGCTTCGTCACTTATCGCACGGCCAACAGCACGCTGTCGGTCGACGACGTCAGCTACCAGACGAATTCCACCGTCGGACCGGACGGGCAATGGGTGACGACCGGCTCCGCCACGGGTTCGTCGTCGGGCAGCAACATGAGCTCCAATGCCGTGAACAAGGCCAAGTATCAGCGGCAGATCAACGGCGGGACGATCAACGGCTTCTTCGACGACTTTGAAATCCACATCGACTTCCAGAATTTCACGGCCCACTTCAATCTGGCTGCCAACGGCGATTGGGTGCTGATGTCGGGCTCGGGCAGCTCGTATGCCGGCGAGGGCGTGGGCCAGGCCTTTTCGGGCCGCGGCACGTATTCCCTGAGCGGCAATACCGTGTTCGGGGACGGGCTGGGCGGAGGTTGGTCGGTCAACGGGACCGTCAACGAGCGGGGCGGCTGGGACGCCACCGAAGGCACGAGCTCCACGCACGGCGTCTCGAGCGGCAATATCGTCGTCTTGAGCACGTCGGGCTCCGGAACGGACCACGAATTCTCCGGGTTTTCCAACTCGGCCTCGGGCACGTACTCGCGGGGCAGCATCACGGGCTCGTTCTCGCGCAAAGAAACCGACGACTTCGACGCCTTTTTCATCTTCAGCTTGTCGGGCAGCACGTCCGGCAGCGGCTCGGGCAGCACGCACGAAGGCCATACCTACGGCTGGTCCTATTCGGGCGGCGGCGCCTATACCTATGGCGGCACGACGGGAACGCTCCAAGAGAGCGGCTCGGGCAACTACCAGTCCACGCAGGACGAGCAGTATTCGCGAAGCGGCTCCGGCTCGTGGATCCAGAACAGCGGTTCCGCCCACGTCGGGGCCGACGGCAAGACGTCCGTGGAATACTCCGGCAGCGCTTCCTTCGGCGGCAGCGGCACGGGGGTCGATGGTTCCGCCTGGTCGTTCAACGGCACGCGGACCGTCACGAACAAGCAGGAGTCCTGGTTTAACGATTCCGACGATTGGACCTTCCAAGGGGGCGCTTGGAGCCACACGAAGGCCAAATACAAGAGCGGCGACAAGACCAAAAGCCGCGACGCCTATAGCGGCTCGGGCTCCTACACCGAGATCATTCCCGGAGGAACCGTCAGCGGGACGACTTCGGCCAGCGGGTTCGACGAATCGGAAGTCGAGTTTGGCGAAACGCAGTCGCTCGCCGGAGGCAAGTGGTCGCACACGGGCAGCGGCACCGGCAGCGGCAAGCGCGAAGCCCATTGGTCCTATTCGGGCAGCGGCGGCTACTCCTACGGCAGCTTGACCGGAACGTATCAACACAACGGCCAGCACCACGAGTCCGGCCAGGGCGACTTCGAGTACCGCCTGGCCGGGAAGAAGTGGCAGATCAAGGGCGAAGGAAAAAGCGCCGGCAGCGGCGAAGACGCCTACTCGTTCTCCGGATCGGGCTCCTATACGAAGTCGATTCCCGGCGGCACGCTGAGCGGGACCCAAAGTGAATCGGGCAGCGCCCGCTACGCGTACGGTGAATCGGCCGACTATAAGCTCGGCGTGGACCAGCAATGGGTGCTCGTTTCGGGCACTGGATTCTCCGAAGGCAGCGGCGCCCTGCAGTATTCTTCCTCGGGCAGCGGCGCATACACCAAGACGTTCGACGGTGACGGCGTGCTGTCGGGAACTTACAGCGAGAGCGGCGGCGCGAATTGGCAGTTCGACTATCGCTTCGATTCCGAGGTCGTCGATCGGGCCTGGACCACGACCGGCAGCGGCTCGGAAAGCGGCTCCTCGTACAGCAATTTCAGCTATTCCGGCTCCGGTACGCGGAGCCATACCACGACGACGCCCAACGGCTCCAGCCAGGATACGAGCACGCTCTCGGAAGCCGTCGGCGGAGGAAACTCCAGCCAGTTCACGTTTGATTGGAACGAGGACGAGGGCGGGCTGACCTGGAATTACGACAGCACCACGACGGGCAGCGGCTCGGGGATGTACGACTATTCCGCGAGCGGCAGCTCCAACTACACGTATTCGGACGGCAACTATGCCGGCGGGAACGGCACCATCAGCTCCAGCAGCGGCTCGTATCAGCGCCACGACCGCGAAGACTACCAGTGGCAGGAGACGACGGAGTTCCACGAGGAATACGCCGAAGGCGAAGTCACCTCGTGGAGCGACTCGACGGGCAGCGGCTCGGGCACTGGCCTGATGTATCGTTTTAACGACGGCGACTGGAGCTCGCAGTCGCGGACCACCAGCCCCAACTACTCGCGCGAGGAAAGCCACGCCAGCGGCTCCGGCAGCGAAGCGACCGACAATTACAATTTCACCGCCAACTGGTCGCACAGCGTCGGCAGCGACGGCTCGCAAACCTACAATGCGGCCGTCTCCAACGACGTTTGGGGCGACGGTGAGAGTTGGTGGTCGTATGGCGAAGCCTGGACCGAGACCTACAGCTATTCCGGCACGGGCAGCGGCAGCGGCGGCGGCGGCAGCTCGACCACCAGCGGCGGCACCAACGGCGGCGGCACTTCTCCCTTCGGCGGCTACAACGAAACGGTCAATTACACCGGCTTCTACCACGGGGCCTACAACCAGCCGGCCTATGGCTGGGGCATCGGCGGCGTGCCGGTGTCGGGCAACTACAGCTATTACATTCCGGGCGATCCTGGGGGCGGCAGCAGCGGATCGGGCAGCGGCAGCGGCGGGGGTGGCGGGACGACGCTGCCCGATCCGCTGGCGGGCGGACCGTGGTTCGATTTGCTCGGCGGCGATGGGGACGGCGGCGGCGTGCTGCTGGTGGACTTGCACGGCGTGCTGCATCAAGGCGCAGGCGGATCGACCACCTTCGAGGCCATCCTGGGCATCAAGGAGGACATTCCCGACCCGCCCAGCCCCTACGGCAATGCCGTCTATGAGTTCCTGGGCGAGAACATCATCCGGCCGCTCGTCGGCGATGAATTGCTGGCCGGGGCCAGTGACTTCGAGCTGTTCATGGGAACGGCGATCTTCGCCACGGTGCTCGTCGTGGGAATTTGGGTCGCTCCGGGCGCGGTGGCCGCCGGCGCGGTGATCGGCGCGGTCATTGGCGCCGGCTACAGCGTCGCCCATCAGCTCGACAACGGCGCGACCTGGGACACGCTCGACTGGGGCCAGGTCGGCCGCGGTGCGCTCGCCGGCGCGGTCGGCGGCGCATTCATCGGCGCCGCGATGGGCATCGGCGGCGCACTGGTGCCGGGCTTTTGCTACGTCGAGGCCGTGCTCGCCGGCGTCGGCGCGGCGAACAGCTTCTACAACGCCTACAACAACTTCAACGAAGGAAACAACTACACGGCCACGCTGGACGCCACCCTGGGCGTGCTCGGCGCGCTGCGGGCCGCCGGCGGCGGCTGCTTCGTCGCCGGAACGCAGGTCGTGGTCTATGTCGTCGAGCCCGAGCCGGCGCCCGCCGCCACGGCGGCGGGAGGCGACTGGAACCGCTCGCTGCTGGCCGCCGCCTGCGGGACGCTGTTGATCGCCGGCTGGCTGAGCTTTTCCAATCGGCGGAGCTTGCGCCGCAAGCGCGAGGACGACGCCGCTCGCCGGCTGGCATTCGGCGAGCTCGATGATCGCGAAGGGGCGCCAGGCGATGAGGAGGAGGGCGATCTGCTTCCCGCGGTCAGCCCGGAGCTCACTCCCCGCGAGTTGCCGCCGCCGTTCATCGACGAGAGAAACCTGTCGCCGCACGAGCTCGACGAGCTGTGTGAACGGCTCTTCGAACCGCACGACGACTGGGAACCCGCGGTCGATCCCTGGGCAGCCGACGGGCCGGCGACTCCGCCGGCTGCGGTGCTCGAGCGCCCGCGCACCGCAGCGAGGCGCGATCGCCGCAGGCGGGCCCCTGCGCCCAGCCGGACCGGCACAGGCCGTACGCGCGACTCGGCGCGCCGCGGCGGAATGCTCGCGATGTGGCTGAGCACGCTCGCTCTTTGCACGGTGCTCTGCCTGCTAGCGGCGCCCTGGCAATACGAATCCGCAGAGAGCCTCCGTGCCGCTGTCGGGGCTGCTCAACCGCGGCGGATCAGCAAGAACATCGAGGATATTCGGCTGGGCGATTGGGTGTTGGCCGCCAACCCCGAAATGACCGATGCCGAGCGGCAAGAGGCCGAACAGCGGTCGGGCCCCGGGTTCAACCCGGGCGCGTGGCGCAGCGTGGCGCTGCGCTTGCAAAAGGATGAGGGCGGCTACGTGGATATGGAATTGCTGCGCCCGCTCGCTTGGGTTCGGGACCACGAACTGCAGGTCGGAGGCCAGATCGAACTGGAGGTGGAGGAGATGGGCGTCAGCGGCTGGGCCCACGTGTGGCGCATCGACGCCTGCCCGCCCATCGGTCCGCCTCCCGGCGAAGGCTGCCGTGTGGTCACTGGCCGCTTCGTGCATCCCGAAGCGGTCGCGCTCGATGTCTGCATTGCCGGGCTGGACGGCCAGCCGGACGAGACCATTGGCGTCACGCCCAATCATCCGGTTTGGAGCGAAGACGCCGAAGAGTTCATTCCCGCGGGCGAGCTGTTGGTCGGCGAATTGCTGCTCACGGCCACCGGCGAGTACAGCTACGTCCGCTCGATCACTCCGCGGGAATTGCCGGAGACGGTTTACAACCTGGAGGTGGACGTCGAGCACGTGTTCTTCGTCTCGCCCGCAGGATTGCTCGTCCACAACGCCAAGCCGGGCTGCGGCGGCGCCAAGCGCGGGCCGAAGACGACGAATCGCTCGCCGCACAACAAGAAAATCGCCGAAGTCCGCAAGCAATTGGAGGCCAAGGGTTATAAGATCGTAAGCGGCGGCAGGAAGCGGATCGGCAAAGGCAACTACGCGAAAGAGGGGACAGTCAGCACGAAGGGCGGCTATAAGGACTCGCGGCGGCCTGACATCCTTTACAAGAACAAGTCCGGAAAGCTGCGGGCCGTGAACGTCGGCAAGACGCAGGCCAACGGAAAACCGGTGCCGCGCGAGGCGAAGGCCAAATGGGATTTGGAAAATAAGGCTAAGATTCCCACGAAGTTCGTTCCTTACGACAGGTGAGATCGTGGCCAGCGTCTCCATTCAGTTCCACGCCACGCGAGAGGAATTGATTAAGTTCATCCGCCACTGCGCTCTGGAATTCGGCTTGCACCTGGCGGCGATCAAAGAGTTTCCGCTGGACGAGTTCGAGGGCCACGAAATCTCGGTGGATGAATTGCCGGCCTATGCCAAAAACCGCAAGTTCGGGACGTTCGCCCTCAGCGTTCGGCCCAGTCACCTCAACGTCTCGCACATCAACGAGTTCCACGACCGCAATCCTCATGCGCTGGTGCTGGAGATCGGCAAGCGATCCAGCCAGGGGCTGAAAGAGTCGTGGTTGTTTTGCAACGGGGGAACTTCCCGGACGAAAGCGATCTGGGAGAAGATCGCCAAGAAGTGGAAAGAACTCACGCTCGCAGCCGATCACGGCTTTCGCTATACGCCGGCGGCCAAGGAACTGGAGGACCGCGGAGTCCCCATGCTGTCGATGGCCGGAGCGCCGATGACCTTGGGCAAAAAGAAGAGATCCACCGGGGCGCGGCGCGCATAATCCGCCCAAATCCTCGAGGCGACGCCATGGCCGTCAATAAGAAAGGCAAGTATTGGTACGGGGAGAAGCAGGACGACATCGCACACGAGATTCGCCGTTACAGCAAGAGCGGATACCCGGCATTGCACTATGCCAACGCTCGCTGTCGGTGCGGACACGCCATCTTCCGGCTCTCCCTCGACGACGACCAGGGCGCGGCGGTGCGGACCTGCGACCATTGCGGGCGCGAGCACGCCATCGGCGACAGCGCCGAGTACCTGGCCGAAGCCCAACTGCAGACATGCGCCTGCCCGTGCGGCGAAGAGCGCCTCGAGATCACCGTGGGCATCGCCCCCTACGACGACGGCCAGGCCGTTCGCTGGCTCTACGTCGGCTGCCGCTGCCCGCAGTGCGGCCTGGTTGCCGTCTACGGCGATTGGAAGAACGAGTTTGAAGACTATCAAGGGCTGCTGGCCAACGTCTAGTGTCGTGCGCCGGCCACCGCCCTGTGCAAAAACGAAATCGGAGCCATCTCGATTCCGTCGTGGTGCGAATGGCGATGCACTTTTTCTTGAAGCTCGCACGTGGCCGGCGGATGCAGGTGGGGTAGCGAGTGAGTTACAGCCGATTGCGCGAGCAGAAGCGACATCGACGCGCAGTAGTCAAGCGACCGACGTTTGCCGCGAGCGGTCGCGACAGTCACGCTGCCTTGCGATAATCGTGCGTCAACAGCCCGCCGAGTTGTCGTTCGCAGCGAACCTCGGTCAGCGGAATGACGTCGGTAGGCGGCGGCTTGCGTTTTCGCCGGCGTGCTGTTACCAGCAGTTCATTGTCTTTTCCCTGGTGCGGCCGGAGTCGGTGGTAGTAATCCACAAACGCAGAGCACAAGTGGTTCAGATGCCGTTCCCCAAACACGATGTAGTGATCGAGAACTTCTTGCTGAATCGTTTCCAGCGATCCACGAGCGTTCGCGCGCTGTTAACTCGCCACCGCGGTAGTTCGAAGAGGGTTCCTACCGTTTTCGGGACTGAAAGGGTCTCGAACTCGGCATGGTCGAGCATATCGACCACCTTCGCGAGCAGCGCCGGCGTGGGGATCGTGAACCGGGCGTCCTTCATGTGGTGGGCATAGGTCGAATCGTCGCCGCCCAGCGTCCGCAGGAATGGAAAGACATGCTCGGCCACGACCGTGTACATCTCGGCCGGGGCGAAGTTCTTGAATCGCGACCAGCGAAAGTCCTCGTACTTCCAGGAGCGCGTCTCCGATCAAGGTCACCAAATCCGGAAAACGAATAAGCTTGTCGTAGCAGCGTCCCCGGTGCTCCTCGAAGATCGCCTGGAGCCGAGCTTCGCTACCCACAAACTGAAACACCTGCACCACCGCCTCGGCCAAGGGCATCTTCGCCCACACCGCTGGCATCCCTGCAGCGTCCATCGCAATTCCCTCGCTAGCGAATGTCATCCTGACAGGCGAAAGGATGACTTCCCGAGGGAGTTACGGCAATCGAGATGTTAAAAGCAGTGGTTCGCAAACCCCGTCACGTTTGACCGTGCAGCTTTCCCGCTAGGTGGGCTTTTCCAGCTTCTTCAGCCGCTGTTCG
>Ga0184625_10001235_pt1 | contig 10522 bp, 5 predicted proteins | sample PLM3_30_b1_FD_133151 | JGI IMG/M metagenome (GOLD analysis project Ga0184625, IMG submission 133151) | Groundwater sediment microbial communities from an aquifer in East River, Colorado, USA - PLM3_30_b1 | ecosystem: Environmental > Terrestrial > Soil > Riparian zone | place: USA: East River... | reverse complement strand
GAGGCCGGACCAGCAAGTAATAATGGATGTCCTATTTCCGATAGGGATAAAGACGGCATCAGTGATGATGAAGATAAATGTCCTGATGTACCGGGTGTAGCTAAAAACTTTGGTTGCCCTGAAACACCTGAAGTGCCTGCTGAAGTAAGTAAAGCACTTGCCGCTGCAGGTCAAAGCATTTATTTCAGTTCGAACAGTGCAAAACTAGCAACCGCCGCAACAGCTTCATTAAATAAAATAGTAAAGGTGATGAACGATAACCCCGAGCTTAAAATTAAAATTGAAGGCAATAGTGATAATGTCGAAAAGGATGCAGACAAACTGAGTGAAGGGCGTGCAACTTCAGTAAAAACATATTTGGTAAGCAAAGGCATCAGCGCAGATCGCATAGAAGTGGAAGGAGTTGGCTCAACAATGCCGATAGGAGATAATAACACTACAGCAGGACGTACTAAAAACCGCAGGGTTGAGATCAAAGCAACTTATTAATTTGTGTTGAAAAAAAGTTTGCTATAAATAGACAATGAATAGGAAAATCAAGGAGACTGAAAATTCAGTCTCCTTTTGTATTTATCAGGAACAAATCAATGCCTTACAACCCGATCCCCTTCAGTGCTTCCAAAACATACTCTTTTTTTCGTCTCGCAACCTCAACCTTTGTACCATCTGAAAGTAATAGCTCACCTGATCTATTATAAGATTCAATATAAATGGGATTAACAAGATGTGATTTATGAACCCGGATAAAATGGTGGCCCTGCAATATTTCGTCATACTCTTTTAATGTTTTGGCAGAAACAAAAACACGATTCCCTTTCAGAAAAATGTGTGTGTAATTACTTTCAGACTGCAGGCGGATAATTTCATCCAACGCAACATACTTTACTTCCGAAGTATCAGCCAAAGCCAGTTTGAATTTCTCCCTGTTTCCTTGTGAAATATTCTGCATAAAATTCTTGAATAACAAATGCCCGGCAGGTGCATATATCCGCTTAGCTTTAAATCTTTCAATTGCTTTCTTTAATTCTTTTTCATCAACAGGTTTTAACAGATAATCTAATGCGCTGAAACGAATGGCCTGTATTGCAAATTCATTGTAGGCAGTAGTGAACACAACTTCAAAAGTCCATTTATCAATAGTAGTTAATAGATCAAAGCCGCTTTGGTGAGGCATTTGAATATCCAGGAAAACAAGATCAGGTTCAAATGAATGGATCAATGGGATTGCCTCTCTTACACTTCGTGAAGTTTTGATTGTTGTAATATCCGGACAATATTGCTCTACCAGCCATTTCAGCAGATCTATAGAAGCCTGCTCATCATCCACGATCATTGCTTTTATCATATTTCCTCCGGGTTATAATATGGAATATTAATAGTGACACGGGTGCCTGATGGAAGAATATCTTCAAACGCAATATCAGCAGGCTTTCCTGTTTTTTGTTGCAGTAACTGAAGCCTCTCCCTGATAATACCGATCCCTTTGCTTTCATGTACCATGGAAGAAATATTATTGTTTTTGATAGCGGCAGCTTTTTCCCGGCCGATACCATTATCCTCAATGATACAAAGAAGCACTTCATCTGCATCTCCTGCGAAACGGATGGTCAGCACCTTCTCCCCTTCTTTATGCAATAAGCCATGCCAAATAGCATTTTCTGCAAATGGCTGTATCATCAGGGATGGAACAAAAACAATATCGTTTGAAAGATTTTCATCAACAGTTATCTCATAATAAAATGAGCCATCAAAACGAAGTGATTCAAGCTCCACATACATGTTCAGGATCTTGATTTCCTCATCCAGTGGAATAAAATTCTTTTCAGCATAGTTCAAAAGAGAACGAAGAAAATTAGAAAAGATGGTAAGATACTTATACGCTTTGGTGGTTTGTTGCGATACAATAAGGTGCTGGATTGAACTAAGTGAGTTAAAAAGAAAATGAGGATTCATTTGCAAACGCAGATTCAGAAATTTCGATTCTGCCATTTTTACGTTCAATTCCATCAGTTCTTTTTCATTTCGTTTCATTGCATCGATGGCCATAGCTCTGCTTATTTTGGTTGAACAAATAGCAGCAATTGATTGCAACGCATTCAAATGCTGCGAGGTAAAAAAGTTTTTCCTGCGGTGTTCCGAGTCAATAACTCCTATCACTTTTCCTTCATGCACCAACGGCACTGTTATTTCAGAATAGCGACGTACATCATCAACTATGTATCGGTTGTCTTTTGATGTGTCATGAATTATTGATGCTTTCCCGGTTGCCGCTACATCACCAACAATGCCTTCGCCCACCGGGATCTCGATAGGATTTAAAATTTCAAATTCTTTTGGATTCTTGGGACCATAAGCTGCTTTTTGTAACAACATTTTTCTTTCATCATCCAAAAGATAAATGACACAATCTTCAAAATGTAAACGGGAAACACAATTGCGGCATATGTCCCATAAAATATCATCCACTGCTGAATATTCATAACCACTGTTGGCGAAATAATCAATTGTCTTCTGCACTTCTTTTGCCTCTCTTCTTTTTACACGGTATCTGTATGCTGAATAAAGTGCTACGACACCCAATACAATCATAAACAAGCGGAACCACCATGTTTGCCACCATGGTTTGTTCACTGTAACCAATACAGGATATGCACCTTCATGCCAGGTTGTACCGTCACGAGAAGCTTTTATTTCAAACCGGTAATTACCGGGTTGTAGTTTACTAAAAGCAACCTGTCCTGTTGTCGAAGGAGTTCTCCATTCATTATCATATCCAACAAGCCGGTATAACAATTGGTTCTTTTTACCGGATAATTCGCCGGATGAAAAATTGAAAATAAAAGATGATGTATTAAAAGCAAATGATAATTTTTCTTCGCCGGTAAACCGATATACCGAGTCCCCGATTCCAAGTGAACTAACCGATGGCCTGAGCGGGAAGGAATCAATGTTCATGCTCCCCGGGGAAAAATACATGAGCCCCTTATCTGTTCCCCAAAACATTTCGCCGGATTCATTTTTATAACAGCTACGCATTCTAAACCCTGCATGATTGAATCCAAGTCCTTCCTCATATACGGCGAATGTTTTGTATCGGGGGTCATACCGTAATATGCAGCTGAGATTGCCGATCCATATAAAACCTTTGTCATCTTTCAGAATTCCTTCACAACGGTCGTTACGTAAGCCATTACTGCGGTTATAATTTTTTATTGAGCCGTCTTTTGATAAAATGGATAAGCCGCCTGCTGTTGCAAAATAAGTGTTGCCGAACTGGTCATAATTAACCGCATACACTGTATTATGTGCAAGTCCTTCTTTGGTGCTGTAGTGCAAAATTGTGTTCTTCTCTTCATCATAACACCAGGCACCGAGAGTGGTGCCGATCCACATTTTGCCGTTATCATCATTCCAAAGCGAAGCACAGGGGATCCTGCTCATTTCATCCAAAAGCGGGTGATCACGCAGGGATATTATTTCAAAATTATTTTTACTGATGATACAAGTACCCCGCAATGTGCCTACCCAACTGTTGCCGTTTTTGTCTTTACATATTGCATTGATCCATGCTGAAGGGAAAGCCGTTTTCTTTCCGTGAACAGAATCTGTTACCTGGAAAATTGTTTTCAATTGTTTGTTCAGGACAAGAATGCCGAATCTTGATGTACCTACCCATAAGTTTCCGTCTTCATCCATATTAACTTTCCGGATGGTTTCAATGCCGCTTATATTAGTTCCATCAGGGATCCGAAGTGGAACGTAAAGCGTTTTGTCTGTAGTCCGGTTCCATCGGATCAGCCTGTCCTGTGCACCCATCCAAACGTTGGATTCTTTGTCAGTAGTGAGTGAGTGTATATATCCGTCAAAAATTTGCTTATTATCATCAATGAAATATGTTTTACTGGTTGCCTGTTGCTGTTTTAAATTATAGAAGTGCACTCCCGAAGTTTGCGTGGTTACAAAGAGGTAACCATTATCTTCATACCGAACATTAAAAGTATTGTTACCTCCAATACTTCTCGGATCGATGGGATCATGTACATAATGCTGTGCAGTTCCTTTTTGAAGGTCAAGTATATAAAGCCCGGAAAAATATGTAGTAAAAGCGAACCGGTTCTCGTCAATTCGTGTCATATTGCGAAGAATTCCAGTGATTGGGAGATCATGCTGGTCTTTTACTCCACGGTACTCCCTGATCACTTTTTTTTCGCGGATACTGATCTTGTAAAAAACATCTCCTTCCCTCGTAAAGGCGACCAGTTCATCATCATTAATATAATATGCACCATTTAATCCGGGGAATAGCATCTGGAGTAAAACTTTCTTCTGAGCATAATCAACTACGATCAATTTCCTGTCCCTATAATAAATAACCCTGTTATTATCCATGTAATAAGTAAATCCTATGGGGCCAGCTAAAATAGAATCAAACGGCATACTGATCTTCTCAAATATGAACGGGTCATTTTTTTTTTGAAAATAATGCTGGCGTCCTTTCAATATAACAACTCCATCCTCACCAACTTTAAACACAGCGCTGATATTACTGTTGTCAGAAGTGTCGCCAACCAATATGCGATGAAACTTTCTTTTTTCGTCCAGCATGGTGATATAATCTGTATTGGTTCGTATCCATACCCGGTTATCGTCGTCTACCACTATACGTTCTATATTATTTTCCGGCAATTCCGGATGTTTGTATTTATGATAAGTAGTGATCCTGTTACCGTCAAAACTATTGAGACCTTCGGAAGTGCCTATCCAGAGTATGCCGTTGTGGTCTCTCACCGCTATTGTCACATTGTTATCACTTAATCCCTCTGCAGTGCTCAGATGATAAAATGCAGGCTGCTGCGCCTGCATTTGTTTTGTCAATAAGAGAATGATAACCGTCCGTATTATGAAAACAATAATTTTCAAGTATTGTGTTTTGTTGATTCACCCAAAAAATACTTCATTTATTCCATAAATTAATTACTTGTTGTTTGTAATCTTTTTCTTCAGTTCATCTATTTGCTCCTGCAGTTGAATAACATACAGGGTTAGCTCTTCTACTTTTTCCATAAGGCGTTTAGTCATGTCACCTAGTTGAATCCCTGTTTTTTCTACTTCCGCTGCCGGAGGAATGTTAGGCAAGTGTTTATTCTGTTCAATAAATTTCTTTACTTCTGTAAGCGGTTTTAAGTGATAATCTTTTTCAAACACATAGTCTGGCCAGCTTGCGAAAGCTAAAGCGGTCAATTCTGTTGCGATCAGTTTACCTTGTACACTCACAGTGTACCCAGTTGCTGTTGCACCGCTTGGGCCCAAACCTATTTCACCAAACGACTTAAAATATACACCAGCGCCATTACCCCACATGCTCATAGCCCCGGGATTTGATCTGAATATTTCAAAACCATTTTCGGTTGCACGTATATTGCCATGTGTTGCGTTACCGGCTTTCATAGTAATTTGTGAGGTTTGACCATTCATTGAAAGATAACCGCCTGAGGTATTATTACCCAAAAAAGCATTTCCACCCTCATCAATACTAAACCTATCAATACCATTTGTCCGTACAATAAATTTTCCGTTATCGTTGTCGATATTTGTCCCGATCTTAATATCATTATTCACCAATTGTATAAATCCTTTATCAATCCCTGCATTTTTCAACTGCACAATCGGGTCTGTTGAATTAATACTAAGAATAGAAGTTGGATTTGCTGTACCAATTCCCACCTGGCCATTTTCGTCAATAGTCATCCTGTCTATCAGCTGAGTCTGAAATCTTACGCTTCCTGTTGTATTAGTTGAATTGGTCCCTAGTTTAAGATTAACGCCAGATGCCATCAGAAAACCAGTGTTTACATTATTATGCATCATTTCTATATATGGGTTGCTGCCGTTAATGGTAAGCAGTGAAGAGGGTGTAGCTGTACCAATTCCCATCTGTCCATCTTCATCGATCCAAATTTTGTCAACATTCTTAGGACAAAAAATGATCTTGCTGCCACCCGAATAAGTACCGAATTTAAAATCATCCGCAAATGCACGAATAAACCCTTTTTGAACTCCATTATTCAAAAATGCAAATCTTGGAGCGATCCCGTTCAATTTTAATTCAGCATCTAAAGCTGAATAAGGCCCGACCGTTACATTACCCGTGTTTGATCTGTAGATATTGTTGCCAACCGTTGACCACAGGTTTTGAAAATTATGCTGCAGCTCCGCCCAGCCGCCATTTACATCGCCACGATACATCCAGTAACTGAATGTCTCAGTATCAAATACCGTAAGTCCCATTGCAGGGCCTGCAATATTTGTACGCTGCAGTGTGGTAAGTCTTGGAACAAGTAATCCTTTTGAGTTCGATTTGATGTCGAGTATGGCACTGTTATCCGGTTGTGAACCGTCTGTATTAACAGCAATGTTTTGTGCACATACATTCATTTGAACAAGAACAATCAGTAAAACAATAATTGATTTCATAGTTTTTTATTTACAGGGTAAAAATAATTTGAGTTTAATTTGAATTTATCATTTGATTTAGTCTTCGGTCAGGTCAATTGATTTAAAGGTTTATCATTTTATAATTTTATAAATTTTTTCTCTACCTGAGTTTCCCCATTATTCAATCTCAACATGTAGGTCCCTTTCATTAAGCCAGGCAGATTGATCCTTATTTTATTCTGGCCACGCTGAACCTGCACTCCAATATTTTTTACGAGTTGTCCGCTTGTAGAAAAAACCTGCACTGTTCCGGAGAAATTTTTATCCGATTGAAATACCAGGTCAGTGTGATCAGTAACAGGATTGGGATATATTAAAAGTGTAATAGAAGCGATAGCACAATTACTGCGAAGAATTTTTGAATAAGTAAAAGTGCCATCCTTGTCAACTTGTTTTAAACGATAATAAGTATTGCCTGCTTCAACATCAGAAAACTTATAATCTGATGGCATATTGCGGGCAGATATGACTGCGATCTCCTCCCATTGTACAGCATCCTTACTTTTTTCAACTATGAACTTGTCATTATTCTGTTCCCATGCTGTTGTCCAGATCAATTGTGCTCCATTATTGTTGCATGAAACATTAAATGAACTTAGCAGAATGGGTAATGCCGCTGAAGGCGAGCCGATCGTCCATAATGAAAAATCGTTTACCCCATCTTTTTGCAAATAATTTTTTACAATATCACGGGAATCAGGTGCTACTTGCAACCAACTAACGCCATTATCATTGCTTTTCCATAAAACTGATGCGTTTTCATCTACTCCATTCAATTCCGCATCGAAATAATAAAAGCGTACCGATGCATTCAATGATGAATTATTTGCAGGCTGTACATTATAATAACGTTGAATAACATTAGCAGCGAGACTACCGCCACTGAAAGCCGTGCAATAACGAGTGATCTTTGTTGTACCTAGTGCCGGTGCACTTACAAATTCAACCCCGATCTTTGCAGGATTAAAGTTTACAACAGGCAAATTCATATCAAGAGTGATCATGGCATGACCAGTGTTACCTGCCGATGCTTGTAAACGTGCAGTTTCTGATTCGTCACTAATAAATGCAGTGGGTTCAAGCTTTACTTCCTGGTTTTGCACTTGCATCATTCCCGCCATTTTCAAGTCATTTTGTATAGTAATATTTTGACCAAGAACAACTGATCCTGAAGAACCCGCATACAGATTATAAAAGTTAATGGGGCTAGTACCATTAACAGATATTGCATTAGTGCCCGTCAACTGCACTGTGCCATTGCCCGGAACAAAAGTTCCGTTGTTTACTAAATTCATATTCTTCAATACCAGAACCGGGCTGCCTGATTTTACGACATTAATTCCAGGATAAATAACAAATCCTGATTGTGCAAACAATATGAGTTTGTATACACAAGCCACCGTTAATAAGAAAAAATGTTTCATAGATAAGTGATGTTTTATTTGAAACACCAAGCTACTCAGCGTCATGAATAGTTTTATAATCGTATTGAGTTTAAGGCTAACTCCGTTTATTTTACGGTTTATAGGAACAGCGGCAGGTGACAATTCGGAAAAACCATACGTAAGATTACAGTGTGGCAAGCAAGGTTGTTTTATTAATTTACGCAGCAAATCCATCCCATGAAAAAGGCCATTTACTGCTTTGCCCTGAGTTTATGTTTTCAATACTCATTTGCTCAAACAAGCATTAACACCACTAATAGTGATACTTCACGCCTTATTCAACAAAAAGAAAATATCATCACATCATCTACGATCGTTAAAGTGGAAAACATGGGTGCCCTTATCAACACCCCGCTTTCCGAATTAAGACCGACCATATCGGCAGATGGTAACCTATTATTTTTTATTCGTGAGAATGACCCGTACAATACAAATTATAATTCCGTCCGTAACTCACAGGATATTTGGTTTACAATGCGTGATAGTACCGGCGCATGGAGCGAAGCTGTTCATCTTGGTTACCCTCTTAATACTTATTATTACAATTCTGTATTCTGGATATCACCTGATAACAACAGAATATTAATAAGAGGAGCTTTTGTTAACGGAGATTATGCGGGAACTGGTGTTAGCATGTGTTGGTTACAGGAAGATGGATATTGGAGCAAGCCGGAAGCTTTGCGAATAAGAAATTATGCAAAATATGACAAGGGCCTACGATCCGGAGCTACAATGGGACACGATGGAAAAACATTGTTGCTTTATATGTCACCTGATAAAGCAAGTCCTCTTAATGATATTTATGTATCTCTTTTATTACCGGATGGAACATGGTCAGAACCAAGATCACTTGGTAAAAAGATCAACCTGCCTAACAATGATGAAATGACTCCTTACCTGGCTTCAGATGGAGAAACTCTTTATTTCAGCAGTGATCGTCCGGGTGGCTTAGGCGATAATGATATTTGGATGACCAAACGTCTTGATAAGACCTGGCAAAAATGGAGTGACCCCGTAAATCTTGGTAGCCCTATCAATACTCCTGAATGGGATGCATTCTTTACATTGGATGCCGGTGGCGAGTATGCCTACTTAACAAACAGCGAAGGAGGATATGGTGAATCTGATATTGTAAAAGTGAAACTGCTTGAGAAAGAAAGACCAAAGCCGATCGTGATGGTAACAGGAAATGTTTACAATGCAAAAACATTGCAACCATTATGCGCTTCACTGATATATGAAACATTACCTGATGGGTTAGAAGCGGGAAACGGAATATCCAGTGCAATGGACGGTTCTTTCAAGATCGTATTACCATATGATAAAAATTATTTGATAAGAGCGACGGCAGATAAATTTTTTGCGCAGTCAGAAAATCTGAATCTTGATTCGCTGGTAAAAATTGGTTATAGAGAAATACATAAGGACCTCTACCTCGTGCCTATCGAGATTGGACAAGTAGTAAGGCTGAACAATGTATTTTTTGATTTTGATAAATGGGACTTGAGACCTGAATCATTCGTAGAGCTTGACCGGGTTGTAAAATTGTTGCAAGAAAATCCAGCTATTGAAATTGAAATGAGTGCACATACCGATAGCCACGGTTCTGATGAATATAATCTCAAGTTGAGTGATAACCGTGCAAGGTCAGTGATGGAGTATATACTTTCAAAAGGTATAGCACCTGGCCGAATCACTTCACATGGATACGGCGAAACAATGCCGGTAGCGCCAAATTCAAATGCTGATGGTAGCGATAATCCTGAAAACAGGCAGCTAAACCGAAGAGTGGAGTTTAAAATTATGAAAAATTAAAACCGGGGAACTTAAAAATCATCCATTGTAATTATAACATTTCCTATTTTTTGACCGCTTGCTACGTATACGTATGCCTCAGCTATTTTATCAAGCGGATATTTCCTGTCAATAACTGGCTTGAAGTTTTCTTTTTCAATCAACTCTTTAATAAAACTCAACGTTGCCTTAACATTTTTAGGTGGCAGGAATATTACTTTCTTTCCGCCAAATAGCGGCGTTATAAGTGCAAAGAATAGATTCCCCAATCCATTGGCAAAACTATAAATCCCTTTTTTCGTTAATAGCGGTTTACATTTTAAAAAACTGGTCTTGCCAACATCGTCAAAAATAAAATCATACTGCTCGTTATCTTTTGTGAAATCCTGCGTTTTATAATCGATCAGCTTATCTGCTCCTAATGATCTTACTAAAGCAAAATTTTCGCCACCACATACCGCCGTAACATACACACCAAAAGATTTTAAAAATTGAACAGAGGATGAACCGATAGCACCCGTTGCACCATACACAAGGGCTTTTTGCCCGGCCTTTGGTTTTAATTGCATCATGGTAGATCCGGAATAAAATGCACCTTCCAAACAAGCTGCCGCCTCTTCATAAGGTAATTTCTCCGGCATGATGATCATTGATTCAATTGCTTTCGATTCAGGTAATGTAAAATATTGTGCATGCGAACCACAACCAAACACACCGCCAAAACCCATGATCTTATCACCCGGTTTAAAGGATCGTACATTAGAACCTATTGCATGAACCTGTCCCGT
>Ga0184625_10001234_pt1 | contig 10534 bp, 9 predicted proteins | sample PLM3_30_b1_FD_133151 | JGI IMG/M metagenome (GOLD analysis project Ga0184625, IMG submission 133151) | Groundwater sediment microbial communities from an aquifer in East River, Colorado, USA - PLM3_30_b1 | ecosystem: Environmental > Terrestrial > Soil > Riparian zone | place: USA: East River... | reverse complement strand
TGGCGTCGCCGGTGGCGGCGCGGGCCCGGACCAGACGGTAGTTTTCCGTGGCCTGCTCGACGGCGGGGCGGGCAAGCTCGACACCGCGCCGAGCCGTTATCAGACGCCGATAGGTCTCGTTGACCTGGAAGGCGATGGTGTCGGCAATCGACTCGGCCTGCGCCATGGCCTCCCGAACCTTGGAACTCGCGATGCGCCCTTCGGCGAGCCTTTTGCCGCCCTCGAAGAGGCCCCATTCCAGCTTGATGAACCCGAGCGCGACATCGGCATGACCGCGGGGGCTCGACTGCTGCAGGTCCAACAGCGCTCCACCACCGACGATCCGCGGGGCGAAGTCGGCCTTCGCCACACGAGTTCCTTCCTGAGCAATCTGGATCGCTGTCTGGGCCACGTCGAATTCCCGCCGCTCCTCGATTGCCACCTGCAGACAGTCCTGCAACGACAGCGAGAAATCGGGACGCTCGACCGCCTCGACAACTGACAAGGACTCGTTTGGCCGCAGCCCAATCGCCAGGTTCAAGGCGGCATAGGCAACACCGACGGATTCCTCCGACAGGTCCTTCAAGCGATTGCTTTCGGCCAGCTTGACCTCCGCCCGCAGGACTTTTTCGCGTTCGATGACGCCGCCTTGGGCGAGCTTTTTCGCCACTCCCAACTCGTCCTGGTCGCGCAGCACCGATTCTCGCGCCACGCGCAGGAGGGCCTGGGCCCGCAGTACGTTGTAATAGGCAAGCTCGACTTCGCTCGCAACCGTCTGAAAGGCCCGGTCTGTTTGCAGCTGCTGGACGTCGATCGCCAACGTCGAGGCGTTGTATCTGCCCAGTCGGCGGCCGAAGTCGCAAATCAGCCACTGCAGATTGATTTCCGCCAGCTCATAGCCCGTGTTGAGGTTAAGTCCCACGGGAAGCGCAAATCCCGGAGGCAGCACCGTAAAGCCGGGCAACGGCCCGACGGGAATGGGCGTTCCCCCAACGTTCAGACCGAAGCCTCCGACGCTGTAGCCGGCGTTAACCGCGGGCAAGTACGGGGCATATGCGATATCCGACCTGCCGGCTGCCTGCTGGATGCCCTCCAGAAACACCCGCAGCCGTGGCTGCCGCTGGAACGCCATGCCGATCGCCTCCTCCAGCGGAAGCGGTTGGCCGGCGGGCAGTTCGGCGATTTCCTCGGCGGGAGGGATTGGATTTAGAAGATTGGCGGATGGGGGTGCAGGGAGACCTTCGGATTGACGGGGCAACGGTTGTTCGGCCGCGGCCAGGCGGACGGACGAGTGCTCGGACGGTGAAATCGCGGCTGACGGCAGCCCGCTTGCTGCCCCGCTGCTTACTCGGTTGCTACTCGCTGCGCCGCTGTTCAGTTGTCCGGGGCGCTAGCTGGCGCAACCCGCCATCAGCATTGCGGTGAATATGCAAGCAAGCGACAGGCAATTCAGGCCGTTACGCTCACTCTCTGGCATTGGTCGGTCCTAACAGTTCAACGAAGCGGCAACGCGCAAGCGGAACGCCGCTTCAAAATTCTTCGGCCTTTCGGATCGCACCCACTAGCAAAACTTTGCCGGTCGTGACGGTTAGACGGCTGCCAGCATTGCCTGCTTGCGGCAAAGCGCTGGCACTAGCCGCGTGCCAGAATGCATGGTGCGTGCCAAGCCGCGCGCGAGCTCGATGGCGCTTTGATCCGCTGGAGATGCGCGTGTGGGATCAATCGACGAGCGAGAATTCTAGGTAGAAAAGTTACCAGCCGGGCAGAACGCTGCCCTCGCAACCTTGGAAAACGAGTGCCGTACTTCCATTTCGCTTCGCCCGCGGTTGCTGATCTCTGGCACGCCTATTGCGATTCCCCATGCACATGTTCTTGCCCCTCCTCGTCGCAACGGCCCTGCTTCTGAGCGGCCCACTCGTCTATGGCGTGGCGCTGCGCTTGATGGTGCGTGTGGCGCAGCGGATTCGCAGAAATCGCAGCGAGCTGGGATTCTGGAAGAACACCGCCGTCATGGCGATGGTCACGCTCATTACGGCGGCTGCGCACCTGACGCAAATCGCCCTTTGGGCGGCGGCCTTCGTTCTGTGCGGGCAAATCTCGACGTGGGAAACGGCTTTCTACTTTTCGATCCAAAACTACACGGCACTCGGCTACGGTGACATCCAATTGTCCCAGCAGTGGCGGCTGCTCGGCCCCCTAGAAGCGGTCCACGGCCTCCTGGCCTTCGGACTATCCACCGCCATGCTATTCGCCATCCTGAGCCGCCTGGTCGCCAATCAAGTGCGCGGCGAGATCGCGTATCGGAATGAGGGCGCCGTCAACGAGCAGCGGCTGCGTCCGTCGAACGTATCAGCGGCTTGCGGAGGATCTCATGAACTACAAACACGGAGATGACAAGCGCGGGCCAGCCAAACCACGGCCACATGGCTTGCCATGCGGGAAGCGGCTCGGCGACTTGCATTTCAATGCGAGCGTCCGCCTTTCCGAGGGGGCCGTCGATGGAGACATCCACGTCCCACCAGCCTGACTCGCGCAGCTCGAAATGGGCCGCGCGAAAGAGCTTGTTGGTCGCGGCCTCGGCTGTGGCCAAATGAGAGATTGAGCTGCCGGGGTGACCCCGCCGCGTTAGTTTGAGGGCGACTTGCCCCCTCCGACACCAGCTCGTGCGTGCCGGCTTTCTGGACGAGCACGCTAATGTCGATCGGGCCGGCGCGCAGCGGGGTGGGAGTGGTCAACACGGCAATTTGATAGTTGCCCTGTTGCTGCGACAAACGAACCGTGCCTCCGTCGGCCAGGAGGAGCGATGAGGGATGAAGGATGAGGGATGAGAGCAGCAGCAAACAAATGGTCTTACGCATAATTCGTTCCATCCTTCATTCCTACATCGTGCCCCGCATCTCCATCGGCTGAAACACGAGCCAGATGCCGAAAGCGAACAGAAGGCCGATTAGCGCGGCCCATGGGGCAAACGCCCATACGGCCTGTGGCGTGCGAGACAGTCGGATCTGAGAGATGCGGTAGCCGACGTACAAAGACAGCAGCAGCCCGAAGTCGAGGGACAGGATCTCGGAGCGGAGGAGCCAATCTGCCACAGGACGACAGCAGGCGGCCACCCAGTGCGGCTGAGCCAGCGAGGTCAGGCCGAGGTCGCGCAAAAACCGCACCGCAACGGGCACGACCGTGTCATAGCTGGTCACGAAATGAAAACTGTAATGCGCCAGCCACATCGCAAAGCCCAGCGGAACTAGCGCGTAAGAAAACCGCGTCGCCACTTCGGTCCAACTTTCAGTGAGCCGACCCCAGCGGCGGCTCAAAAGCGAGGCCGCGGCGATGAGCAAGAGCGGCAAGATGATCAGCATGACCAGATAGCCCAGCGTCGTCACCACCAGCGGCGATGACAGCCCCAGAGCCTGGTCCAACCGATCGCGCCAAGCCACCACCGTGCCAACCATTCCCGCAGCATTGGCAAAGGCGCCGAACACCAGCACGATCACGAGGACCGCCAGGTCGGGACGCTTGCTGAAGCGGCCCACACCGGAGCGCGACGCATCCTGCACCAGTTCGCTGCCCGGCAGCCGGGCGAGAATGCCCACATTGTTGTGAGGACAAGCGTGAACGCAGTCGAGGCAGAACGTGCAGTCCATGTTGCCCGACTTGCGAGGCTGATAAAGGTGCAGCTCGCAGCCTGGGATGTTGCCCCTGCCGCGGATGCAATCCTGCGTGCGGCACGTGGTGCAGGTCTGTGCGTCCACCACCTTCACTTCCAGCGGCGATACGAGCGACTGCACGAAGTTGAACTGACCGATGGGACAGACGTACTTGCAGAACGCGGCGCCGCGAAAGAAGCCGTCGATGGCGAAGGCCGCGGCGAAGTAGCCCAGCGCGAGCCAAGCCGTCCACCACGGGCTGTCCCACAGGCTGAACACCTCGTAAGCCCACAGGAACAGCACCAGCAGCACCACGGCGAGCCACTTACTCCGCAGCCATCGCGGCCAGTCGCGGCCTGCTGGCAGCCAGAGGCGAGCGATGGTCCGCGGCAAAGTAAAGGGACAAGCCAGGCAAAAGAAGTTACCTAGCGCCAGCAAGCTCAGGATCAAGAGGCCCCGCCAGTGAATCCAGGGGAGCACTCCGGCAAGGTTCATGGGAGCGACCTGCGGACCGCGCAAGCCGTCAAGAATCAGCAGAGCGGCCAAGGCCACCATAGGCAGTTGCAGCGCGAGCCGGGCATGCCGCCATTTCAGGAACTGTCCCACAAGCGGAACGCGCAACAGGTCGAATACACCGGCGGGAGATCGAGCTCTCGGAGCCGGCGAGCGAAACGCCATTGGCAATGGGATTGGGCTGACGACTGGCTTCTGGCCCGCAACGAGCGGCGCTCGATGGCTGTTGTCCTGTTCCTCGCCAGATAAGAGGCGAATTCCAATGCTGAATAGAGGCAGCAAGAAGGCCAGCGATCCCGGCACCCACATGAGTACGCCGGCAGCCGACTGATCTTCCAGGACGCTGGCGCCGGCCACGCGCGGGACGCTCAGATAATAGGGATATAGGACCTGGCCGGAGAACGTGAGCAGGGCCGAGAGGACTGTGTTTTGCACGTCAGCCAGGATCAAGTAGGGCACGACCAGCCATGACGACCAGCGCGGATGACTGGGATAAGGCCGGATGACCGGATACCAAAACAGCAGGCCCGAGCCGAGAAAACAAACGTGCTGGACATAGTGCCAACCGCCATTGTGCAGCGCAAGGTCGTAAAGCGGCGGCGCATGCCAGAGCCACGTAGCGGCCACAAAGATCGGCAGCGCGACGACTGGATGTGTGAGTCGGGCAAAGGCCTCGCGCAGCAGCGGCGAGTTGAACAGTGGCGTCAGCCACCAGTCGCGGATTGCGCGCGGTACGCCGCGGAGCATGGGAATCAGGGGCGCGCCAAGCCACAAGAGCGCCGGCGCAGCCATCATGAGCAGCAAGTGCTGCAGCATGTGGACCTGAAACAGGAGCGATGCAAAGGACTCAATCGGCGAAGCCAAGGCCAGATAGATCGTCGCCAGTCCGCCCAGGAACGCCACCAGTTGGCCGGCAGGCCAGTGCTGCGCGCTCTGCCGGCGAAGGTCAAGCCAGCCCCGCAGATAAATGCCTGCAGTCAGGCCGAGTGCAGCCGCCAGCCATGGGGCAGAGGGCCACGAACGTACAAAGGCTTCCAGCAGCGCGTTCATGGCCGGTCTGTCGCGAGAGTCCGACTGGCGGGGACGCCGACCGCCGGCCGGCCCGCCGGCCGCAGGCTCGTCAGGAAATCGACGAGCGCCGTCATTTCGTCGGGGCCGATCTGCGAGGCGTACGCCGGCATATTTCCGCCGCCGGGTGTGCCATTGCTAACCTGGTCGATGAGTTGGTCGGCAGTGAGCCGGACGCCCACCAACGTCAAGTCGGGGCCTCGTCGCCCGCCAGCGCCTTCGAGCGCATGGCAGTTGCGACAGTTCTTGTTTTGAAAGACCAAAGCCCCCTGCAGCTGCCGCGGGCTCGATTCGCGGACGATCCGCTCAGGGACCGGCTGTCCGCTCCAGGCGATCATTTCCGGCGACCACGGCGCGGTCACGCCCTGGTAGGTCAAGGTGCAGAAAATCGTAAACAGCACCACGACGGCCAGCACGGCCACGGGCCGCTTGCTCGGCGCCCGCTCGCCGCGATTCGACACAAACGGCACGCTCAATAGCGCCAGAATCAAGACCACCGGAAACACGAGGATGATAAAGGTCTCGGCCCACGCGGGGCTGAGGGACAACAGGCCGAACAGCCACAGGAACGGCCATTCGGGGCGCGGGTTGGCGCCGCTGAGCGTCGGATCGGGTGGAGCGGAAGGACCCTTGGGGCCCAGGACTGCGGCGAGGGCAACCACCACGATCACCGCAAGTGCCGAGAAGAACAAATCCTTCAGGATGGCCTCGCCCAGGAACGGGACTCCGCCGCGCAGCTCCTGCTCGTAAACCGCGTCGTAGGTTTTCGGATCGACGAGCTGGCCGGGCTGTGGCGGAGCACTGATTCCTTTCTTGATCACCAGCCACAAGTGGACGGCAAGAAAGGCCAGCAGCAAGCCAGGGATTACGAAGACGTGCAACGTGAAGAAGCGACTCAGCGCGTTGCCCCCGATAATCGGCCCGCCGAACATCGTTTCGACGATCCGCGGCCCCAGCACCGGCACTCTGCCGGCCATCGAGCCGCCCACCGCCAGGCCCCAGTAGGCGTCGGGGTCCCAGCGGAGAATTTGCCCGGTGAAGAACATCCCCATCGTGAGCACGAGCAACAAGACGCCCACCAGCCAGGTCAGCTCGCGCGGATACTTGTAGGCTCCGTGCAGGAAGACCTGCGCCACGTGGACCAGGAGCAAAACGACCATGCCCGAACCGGCGTAGTAGTGCAGCGCCCGCAAAAACCATCCCAGCGGCTGCTCGTAATTGAGGAACAGGAGGCTGTCATAGGCTTTGTCGGCGGCGGGCACGTACACCAGCGCCAGACCAATGCCCGTCAGGATTTGGAGAATCAGCATCGTCAGCGACGCGCTGCCGAATACATACCACCAGCCCATCGGCCCAGCGACCGATTTGGGTACGGGGTGGGTCAGCATCGGCCAGAGGCTCGTGCCCAGGCACAAGCGGGCTTCGAGCCACGCTCCAACGGTACGCAGGGTCCGGATCATGCCGGCCTCCTCTCTGCCGATAACGTGTCTTGCAAGGTTGGATAGTGCGGGGCCTGAACCTGCAGCCGGCCCCGCTCAACCCGCCAGGTGCAGCGAAACAGGCCACGCAGCGGCGGCCCGGAGGCCCGCTCGCCGTTGGCATAGTAGGCGCCTCCGTGGCAGGGACACATGAACAGGCCAGACTGCGGAAACCACGACACCGGGCAACCCAAATGGGCGCAATTGACGGCGAAGATCAAAAACTGAGGCTGGCCCTGTTGATCGGGGCCTACGTTGCGGACGTAAACGCCAGTCAGCGCGGTGATGCCGTCCCACGCGGAGCGGAGCGGATTGTCGAACGTGCAGAGCCGCGTATCGTTGACTGGAAACTGGTCCGCATCACCCACCGTGACCCAATGCTCCTCGCGTTTTCGCACACCGAAAAAATAGCCGATCAGCGGGGCGCCGAGCACCGCGGCCGCTAGTACGGACAGGCCGAACGTCAGCCACTGAAAGAGCGTTCGCCGACGCAGTCGAGTCAAAAGTGGGATGTCGCAAGTCGAGTCGGCCATGGCTCAATCCTTTACGATGTCGGTTGGCACTGTTGCTTGCCGCCAGGTTGTCAAAAGCGCCACGAGGTCGGTAATCTCCTGGTCGCTGAGCGGCTGAAAGTGCGCGTTATCGGGCCGCGAGCCGGCAAAGTTCGGCATCCCAAGGTCCGGCCGTCCGGTAATCAAGTAGCGGCGCAGCAGCGGGTCGCTAATCAACTTCAGCGTCACAGGATCGTTGATGACGCGGCGCGACTCGGATCCATCGGCAATTCCCTGGCCGCTGCTGCCGTGGCAGATCGCGCAGGCCCGGGCAAAGACGACTGCTCCTTGACGACTGCTACCGGAAGGGATCGCGGCGCTGGCTCGGTAGGCGGGCACGCTGGCCGGAAGTCCCGCGACTGGTCCCCAGGTGGGAGCAGTGCCGCTGGGATCGGCCACCACCACGGCGCTCGCCAGGCCGCCTTCTTGTTTGGCGTCGATCCGGTAAGGAATGCCCTTGATCTCGTGCACCAGGACCTGGATTTGCGTTGGCGTTAGCGCGCCACCGCTGGACTTGGCGAACGCGGGCATCAGCGTCTTGTGCCGTCCCTTCGTTACGACATCTTTGAGTTCCTTCTGAGGGACGATGGCTCGGAAGAGCTCATCATTCAGCGGCGGCGCCGGACCGAGTTTGCCGCTGGCCCCGTGGCAGCCCGCACAGTTCCGTCCGTAAAGAACGCTGAAGCTCAGCACCTGATCGGCAGGAACCGGGCGGTCCGCAGGATTCGGGCGGCCGGGAAGATCGCAGCCGAGGGCAAGGCAAACCAGCGCAACGACGAGGCAGAGCGAAGCGCTGTAGGACGGCCCTTCCGGGCCGTCGTTGGCGGCCCAGAAGGGCCGTCCTACGTGAATGTTGAATGCTGTCATTAACATTGTGAACTCACATTCCGATTCCACTCGCCGCCGATTCATCACGATCGGCCGCCCGCCGGCGGCACCGGGATTTTCTCGGAGCGGTCCACCACAAAGGCAGCCACGGCTCCGAAGACGAACTGCGAAACGATGAACCACAGCCAATCCACGCGCGCTTGGAGCACAGGATTGGTGACGCCCATCAGGCCGTAGCTAACCGCCGTCCACAGGAGCGGGAAGACAATTCCGCCCCAGGCCAGCGATTTGGGAATCGCCAACCTCGGAATCTCTGGCAACATGGGCAGCAGCACTCCGTAGAGCAGGCCAAAGACGATGGCCATCGCCGCATGGATGACCACGCCGGTAAGAAGTAGTGCCAAGCTGAACTGCTCGAGCTGTGCCACGCTCATCGCGCCCATGCCCGGCACCACCATCGCCGCCAGCAGGTTGACCGGATACCAGATGCCGTGGCCGCTGAGAACGCCGTAGAGCAACGCCGGCAGCGGCATCACCAATCCGCCGGCCACGCCGCCTTTGATCCCAGCGGAGAGTGGATGCACCGATTCCGGCAGGCGGGCCCGATAGCCGGGCATCCCTGGCCGAAGTTGCTCAACTCTGTCTAGCTCCGCTGGCACCGGCCGGGCGCGCTGCGAGAGCCCAGCCAGCGGTTCGCTCACGTGGCCACGGCCGGGCAGCAGTTCCGCGACCCAGATGCTTAATGCGGTGATCAGGATGCCGGCGCCCAAAACGATGAATGGCAGACCGAAGGGCGCGCCCGCGGCGAGCACGATCATCCCCAGGGCCAAGGCCAGGGGAGCGATCGTCGGCCGAGGCATCTCAACCGTCGCCTGGTCAGCTGTGACGTCTGGCGCTGAAACAGCGTCTCGTCCGTTTGACATAGAGGTGACCTCTTCAATGCTGCTGTTCGTTACGATGTCCTACCGTCCCGCCAGATACACGACGCTGAAGACGACGATCCACACGGCGTCCACAAAGTGCCAAAACCACGAAATCAGCTCGGCCCCTGCCCGGCTCCTGATCGTCAGCAGCCGCGAGATGGTCAGGCCCAGCACGGTGAGCATCGCGACAATGCCAGCCGTGAGGTGCAGGGCGTGAAAGCCAATCAGCGTGTAATAAGTGCTGCCGAACAGGTTCCGGCTGATCGTCAAATCATGCCGCACAATCAGCTCGCGCCGCTCGAAGGCAGTGCCCAGCAAGAACACGACGCCGAGCGCGATGGTGGCCGACCACCAGAGGATGAACGACGAGCGGCTTCCCAGGCGTAACGACTTCATCGCGAGATGGACCGTGATGCTGCTCGCCAGCAGGCAGACGGTCGTGGCAATCACCAGCGGCAGCGACAGAACGGCCGGCGTGGGACCGGTCTGGTTTGCTTTCAAATAAGCCAGGTAAACGACGATGAGCGTGCAAAACAGCGCAGACTCCGACGCCAGGAAGGCCAGCATTCCCAATTGACTTGGAGCCAGGCCGCGCTGGGGTAATGCCGGCGGCGGCTGCGGCAGAGGCCGCTCGCGGACTTGCTTGGCGGCGATCAGAGTTGCTTCGCTCATGGGAGTCCCTTCATTCGTATTGCCAGTCCGGGTCGTCCGGATGTTTGAGGTCCCACAGCGGCCGCCGGCTGTGGACCGTCGGAATGGTCTCGAAGTTGTAGGAGGGCGGCGGCGAAGTCGTCGCCCACTCCAGCGTCCAGGCATCCCAGGGGTCGTCGCCGGCCGGCTTGCCCTGCCAGAGCGAGGCGATCAGGTTGTAAGCCAAGATGGCAAAACTCGGAGCCTGAATGATCGCCCCGATCGTGGAGAGCTGGTTCCAAATCTCCCAGCCCAGGCCCGCCTCGTAGGTGTAAATCCGCCGCGGCATTCCCAAGATGCCGGCGATGTGCATCGGCCCAAACGTCAAGATGAAACCGACATAGAGCAGCCAGAATTGCCAGCGGGCCAGCCGCTCGGAGAGCATGCGGCCGGTCATTTTGGGGTACCAATAGTGAATGCCGGCAAACGTGCCGAACAGCGTGCCACCGATGAGCACCCAGTGGAAATGGCCCACAACAAAGTAGCTGTCGGTGAGCTGAAAGTTGAACGGGACAATCGCCAGCATGATGCCGGTCAAGCCGCCGATCAGGAACATTGACAGGAAGCCACAGGCAAACAGCATCGGCGAGGAGAAGGAAATCCTGCCCCCATACATGGTCGCCAGCCAGTTGAAGAACTTGATCCCGGTGGGAATCGACACGAGCAGGCTGGTCACGGCAAAGAACAGCCCCTCGGGCCGGCTCATTCCCACCGAGAACATGTGGTGGGCCCACACACCCAAGCTGATGAACGCGATCGCCGCGGTCGCTGCCGCCAGAAGCTGTCCCACTGCCAGTTGAAATGAGAGAGGCGGTTCATGGAATGTGTTAGGCGGATTTGCGGTGGTTTTCAAGGAG
>Ga0184625_10001233_pt1 | contig 10547 bp, 9 predicted proteins | sample PLM3_30_b1_FD_133151 | JGI IMG/M metagenome (GOLD analysis project Ga0184625, IMG submission 133151) | Groundwater sediment microbial communities from an aquifer in East River, Colorado, USA - PLM3_30_b1 | ecosystem: Environmental > Terrestrial > Soil > Riparian zone | place: USA: East River... | reverse complement strand
TTCAATTTTTGAATTTATCTTTCATTGAAATTTACCGCTTCCACTTTTATCAAAATAAATGTGTCCACCATATTTTTCCTTAAACATTACCAAATTATGATAATGTTTATTAGAAACAGAAATAGTAAGTTGATTTCTATAATGTATTCCATTTTTAAAATGTGGATAAAAATTAACAGTACCATCAGCATCCAACATTCCCATAAATCAAGGTAAAGGAATATTATCATAATTTGGTAGTATGATAGGTACATTCAATTTCTGACATACACGAGCAAATTGAGGAATACGAACAGAATTGTAAATAAAACCATTAACCCGATTTATTAAAGATATCATTACAGATTTATTTTGAAATCTAATTCTCACTGCTTTAGTCCCTGATCGTAACTTAATTGCACCTCCAACTTTATTTTGAATGATTCTAAGAACTTTCTCATCATCTGAAGCTACCGTTATTTCACAACTACTATATCCTTTCTGATTAACAATAAAACAACCATCTCCATCAATTAAACCAGCTAACCATTGATTAAATTTTACTTCACTATTTTCATCATAATTTTTAAAATCACTTTTTATTAAAGAATTTATTTTTCTTTTTTGTACGCGTAAAGTCTCTGAGGTTCCTACTAATCAAATACAATTTATATAATTATATTCGCCTTTGGTTACCTGCTGATTATATTTTCTATAATAATATTTCACTATATTGGTATTTAAACTCTTTAAATACAACATATTTAAAGAAAAAAAAGTATTAATAATTATAATTATTAATATAGTTAAATAACTTATAATTATAGTTTTATAATAGATTAATTGTTTTAACACAATTAAATATTTCCAGCATACAGCGTATTTCACGTTGTCTATATAATTAAATAAATATATAAACAACAAGGGCCACAGTTGACCTAATTTATCAGGCATATAAAATACAATTACCGTAAATAATACAAAAAAAAGATAAACAGTCACCAAATCTTTAAACGAAAAATATGGATGAAAGGCTGTTCTATCTGCATTTGATGTTGTTCCAACTGGGTTAGATGATCCACTAATGTGTAAATATAATAAATGACCAGCAACAAGTGCTGCTAATATAAAAGGCAATGTGAAATGGAGTGAGAAAAATCTATTTATTGTTGCTGAACTCACGGAAAAACCGCCCCAAACGAACTCAACTAACGATTTTCCTAATCATGGTATGGCACTTAAAAGATTTGTAATCACTGTTGCCAAATTAATAATAATACTTACTGTGGCATCCAATTTAATACCGTTATTATTAACTTAATTAATAATAATACTGTTTTCAATAAGTATTACATATACTTAACATAGATCGTCAATAACGAAAAGTTAATTTAACAATACATTAAGGAATATGTCAATAATAATTATTGAATCAATTCCGACTGTACATTAAGCAGCATTTCAGCCACCCACTAGTGGACCAGTCTGTAACGATATTTTACTCTACCGACGGTCTTAATGCAAAACAAACATCTTTAACCGTTTTCACCAGTGTTGTTATATGATTTTGTTTTATTATACAGAATATATTTTTAGTAAAAATTGCTATACTTTAACCATAAAACTATATATAACATCATATTTAATAAAAACAAAAAATTTATTTGATAAAAATTACCTTTAAATTCATTAACAAGAATGAAATACAATAATATATTATCACATTTATTACTCATAATTAAGATATATTTGTCCTTATATACTTTTAAATTACAAGTAGATAATAGCATTAATAAATAATATAAACAATATTTTCAAATTAAAAGTAATATTAATACAAGTTATACATATGAGGCATAATTAATTTAATAATATATATATTTATCCCAAATCTTTTATTAATTTAAATCATTATTATTAAGATAATTAATATTTTTATAACGATTACTCTTTTTAAGAGAAACAAGTTACAAATTATACTATTCTAATTTATAACCAAATAAAGAATGATTATATGAAAATGAAAAAAATTCAATAACTTTTTGTATATCTGCTTTAGATGATAATGTTAATTGATAGCAATTTGCAGAATCAGCCTTTATTGGTTTAGCTTCTCTCTTAGCTATTGTTAAACAAATTGCTTTAATAATTTCGTAATTTTCCTCTCCTTTTTGTTTAATTTGAAAAAAAGCTGAACCATTAGTTTTAATACCAGAAGATCCCTCAGCCATTGTAAAACCAATTAATCAATTATTAAAATAATCTAAATTTATTATATCATTATCAAATAATAAATCAGTTATTAATTTCAAATTAGAGTCGATTTGATCTCAATATTTAATGTTATTATCTAAAATATATGTTATAAAGAAAACTGTTTAATTCGCTCCTTATTTAAGAATTTAAGATCATATGTTTTTATTAAAGGTAATATCACATTTATTAAATCTCTTTTATAAAAAGTTAATTTAATTTCTTTTTTATTTATTAAATAAGAAATATGACCAACACCTAATACTTATCTAAATAATCTCAAATTAGATAAATCTCTAATATTAACATAAGTAGCTAAACGTATTCTAAGAGTACTTTTTACTAAAGTTTTAGTTATTTTATTGTATTGTTTTTGTTCACCTATATCAAAATAACCAACACCATCCATAAAACCAATAAATAAACTCATGAATTTTTTATCTGGTTTAATATTACTAGAAACAGAATAATAATATTTAATAAATTTTCGCTGTGTTAAATTTATTAACAATCTTCTGCTATGTAATTTCATTAAATTAACTTTGTATAAATATATAATAATATTATTATAATATTGGATACCTCAAAGCGACATTTGGCCATAAGGCAAGACATAACCCAAAAAAGCTGTAGCCATCATTAAAAAAAAGATAATAGTTCCTATCACTCATACTCCAATTCTAGGTGATCTATAACTTCCATAATACAAACCTCTACTAATATGCAAATACACAGCCATAAAGAAAAAAGAAGCCATATTAACATGACTCATCCGTAACAACCATTCATCATTTACATCTCTCATAATATGCTCTAAACTATGAAATGCCGCTTCAGCCGATCCTTGATAATGCATTGCTAGTAATATACCTGTAACTATTTGAACAACAAGACATAATCCTAATAAACTACCAAAATTTCATAAATAAGATAATGTTGATGGTTGTGGACTATCAACTAAATAACTATTAAATATAGTTAAAACAGGATTTGTTTTAAGAATTCTCATATTTTTTTATTTTTAACTATTAAATCCTAACGACAGGTCAAGATGAGATCAACAGAACAAACATTAACATAGAAAAAAAAAAGAAAATATTTTCTTAGTAATAATAAAGAAGTACTTCCTTTAATTTAAATATTTAATAGTTCATATATATTATATGAACTATTAAATATTTCTAATAATTAAATGTAACAAAAATAATAACTAAATTTTTATTAATATTAATAGTATTATGAATCCAAGAAAGCTCTAATAGCTATATTACAAAAAAAAAAGAAAATCTCAAATATTACACTATATAATTTGTATTAATTTATTTATATTATAAAAATAAAAGTAAATTAGTTATATTACTCAACTTAATTTAAAATATAGAACTTTACATTACTACTTATACATTACTACTTATACTCAAAAGTATGTAATTTATACCAAGAAAAATATAAGCTGCTTCTTGTTAATAATTAATTTAACTTAAATAAATTAGACATTTAAAGTATACAAGTTTCATTTAAATAGACCCATATAAATAGGTTCAACTCAATACAAATTAATTAATCTTAATAACTATACTAAAAATTAACTCTAATAAATTAGAGTTAATTTTTAACTAATTCTATAAGAAAATATATGAATTATATAACTTAATTTCTTTCATTTCAACTCTAATATCAACTCCAATAAAATAAATTAAATTTATTTTATCATGTAGTCTAACAGACTTTCCCTTAAAACAAATAATATACATATTTGTTTACTTAATAATGTTTTTCTTAGCTCAAACCATACATTTTATAAAAAATAAATAATAACAAAACTTAAATATATAATTAATAAAATAATATATTATTTTTTTTTCAACATATAACTAATATAATAATAACTTTTATGAATATATTTAAATTAATACTAACTAACTAAAAATATAAAATTAAATAACTAGAATAAAAAATTTGTTATTTTAATAAATATTCATAATTAGTAATTCTTTTATCTTAGTCACTATAATTTTATAATACATAATTCTATATAATATTAGTGTAAACTTACTGAATCCTTAATATAAGAAGAAGTTAAAATACTATATACATAACTTTGTATACCTGCTATTGCTAACTCTAATCCTGATATAGCAGTAATTAAAATTATAGCTATGAGTCCCCCTGTTAAAATAAGATAAATAGTAGCAGTTAACCCTAGAAAGCCAAAACCGGCTAAGATTAATAATAAAAGATGTCCTGATATTAAATTAGCACCCAATCTAATACCTAAACTTAGACCTTTTGCTATATAAGATATTAATTCTATTAAAGCTAACAATGGAACCAATATTAATGGAGTACCCTCTGGTGAAAAAAGAGTAAAAAACTTCAAGGCATGTAAAACTAAACCAATAATAGTAACACCAAATCATATAGTAGAACTCATAGATAAAGTACTTACTAGATGAGCAGTTGTTGCAAAATTATAAGGAATTAATCCCATTAAATTACTAAATAATATATAAATGAATAAAACAAAAATTAAGACAAAAAAATATAAACCAACTAGGGCCCCTATTTGACCTAAAACCATATTATATATAGTAAAATATATAGCTTCCGTACTAAAAGATCAACTATTAATTTTTACATTATGTTTAAAACTACCGTATAAATAAAATAATAATATAAATGTTACAACTAACCCTATATATACTAATATATTTGTTATTAATCCTAAAGGTGTATAATTTAAACCTAAGAAATTACCAAAAAAAGGTTGTATTTCAAATTGATCCATAGGTGATTGTAAACTATTAATAAAAATATTACTATCCAAATTTATCATTTAACCTTTTACAATTTTAAATTCGTTTTTATTTTACAATCTATCTTAGATATAATACTCGATATACAAATTTTCTTAACCTTAACCAAACAACTTTTTAATAATTTATTTTAAAAATAAATATAAATCATTAAATTCGTTTTTATTTTATTTTTTATATTTTCAAAATAAATATAAATTAGATATTTTAAACAACTCATTATAATAAATCTCATAATAATACTTAACATATTAATTATCTTACTTCTCTTTATAAAAATAAACTATATATATATACTTTGTGTCTAGATTCGAACTAACAAAATTTTTTATAATAATTACTCCATCTCTATTATCAAGTATTATAACTTTATAACATAAATGTTTTATTATTAACTAAAATACTTTTCCTTTTAAGTTTAACAAAGTAAAGGGAAGGTCGGAAAGAAACAATATAAAAGATATAAATAAAAAAAAGTAATAATACTTATAGATTTAATAAATATTCAATATTCTTAATTTTAATAATCTATCTTCTCTCAAATTTAAGATTTCTTTTACTATCAAAAATATATTTAAAAATTAACACCATAAGGCATCATATCAAAAGTATAAAATAAACAAACAGTAAATAAAATATAAGCGAAAACTAAAGGTAATAATTCTTTTCAACATAACGACATTAATTGATCATATCTTAATCTAGGAAAAGAAGCCCTAACTCATATATAAAAAAAGACTACTATTATAATTTTGAAACCTAAAATATAAGATCCATATACCTTATCTAATAATAAACTAATAGATCCAAAAAGAGTATCTTTACTACTAAACAAAGTTAAAGATTCTATTTCTCAATTTCAATATTCTGAATAAATAATTTCACTAGTATAATAAGGGAAAGGTATTACTTTATTATATACACTAAATAACATATTATAATAATAAGAAAAATCAGAAGGTAAATAATAATTATACAAAAATAAAAAAGGATCAATTAACAATTTATGTAAATCAGGACAATGGTGACCACCCAAAAAGAAAATAGCCATAAAAGCAGACATTAAAATAAGTGAAGAATATTCACCTAAAAAGAAAAAAACAAAGATACTTGCCCCATGTTCAGTCATAAATCCTGCTACTAATTCTGATTCCAAATAATTATTTAATAATAATATAAATTTAAACATTCTCGACAAGAAGAGATCTACGTAAAATATACTAATTTGATTTTCATATTCATATTTTACCACTTTTTATATATCTTCCTGTTGTCGATTTATGTAAATTCATTAATTTTGCTATTTCTACTGAATTCGAAAATACATCAAATAATTCAATTCTATCTTCAAAAACTCTATATAAATAAACAGGTTTACTTAAAGTAGCAGATATAAAAATATTACTACTTTTTTTATGAGTTCTTCCAAACATTGGATTATTTTTACCTGACACAGATAACTTTATTTTTAATTTAGTCTCTTCATTACGTAGTTTACTTAATTGAGGAAGTTTTTTCAACTTAAATCGATTTTTCATTTAGCCTCATTATTATGTTTATAACCTAACATAGAAGTTGCTATAAATTTAAAGTTATAAAGGAATTCAGATTTAAAAAAGGAAATATAAGTTGTTTCTAAATCTACTAATTTTATATTATTTTTAATATTATAGGTTTCAAATATAATAAAATAAAAACAACTTAATCCGTATTTTTTAATAGCACGTTGCAAATTAATATTAGATTTTATACCATTTATATGTTCCTCAAATCCTTTTATTAAATTTTCACCACTACCAATATACAGTTTATTATTTATTTTACAAAGAAAACCGTATATTCCTTTTAAACCTTTTAATTCTTTTTTTTATTTTTTTAGTGTATCAGTATTATCCAAATTATCATAAATCCTATACGGATTTATGCAATTTTTATTATCTAATAATAAAATAGAATTTCAATCAAGAAATGTATTAACACAATAGAAATAATAATTATTATTAATATATAAATAGGACTTTATCATATAAATAAATACAATTATATATGCATAAACATATAAGAATAATTTATTTATGTTTACGTGAAGTCTCTGAAGAGCGTCATAAAGATAACTTTTCCTTATGACTTTCCTGCTGATTTCCTTAATTAATAATAAGAAAGAATCCCAGCATATAGTAAACTTTATTAAATAAATTGATATAAAAAAATATAATTATATCAATTTATAAGGCCGAATTCAGCCTCTGGTAAATCAAATGGTGGTCTATTTGTTTCCGCTAAAATCGCAATAAAAAAAGCTAATCCTATAGGCATCAACGGAAAAATGTTTCACACAGCTTGTTGACATTCAACAATATATGTTAAACTGAAAGAACCTGAGAATAATATCAATATTAATATAATAGAAGAAAATACTAATTCATATGAAAGAAGTTGTGCTGTAGATCTAATAGCTCCCATGAAGGCATATTTACTATTTGCAGCTCAACCACTAATTAATATACCATAGGATCCTATTGAAGATACCGCTAAAGCAAAGAATACACCTAATTCATAATCAAATATAGCTAATCCTTCCCCAAAAGGTATAATAGATCAACCTAACAACGCAAAAACTAAGGTAATACAAGGACCTATAATAAATAATAAATTATTAGATTGTCTAGGTATAATTATTTCTTTCACTAATAACTTCAAGGCATCAGCAAATGGCTGAAGTAATCCTCACACACCCACAGCATTTGGACCACACCTACGTTGCATAGCAGCCATAATTTTTCTTTCAGCTATTGTTACAAAAGCAACAGCCATTAATATTGGAATTAATACAATTAAAACATCTAAAATATTGATAAATACACTCATCCTCTTTATATATATTATATATTTTTATCATAAAAATACTCCTTATCATAACAAAAATAACTTATTATGATTTCAAATATAATTAATATTTAATTAATTAGCTTTTAAGTTAAGTATTCTATAATCAAATAGGCAAATATAAAAATTACCTCTATATATTCACACAAACAACATTTAAATAAGACTAGTATCCATAAATTAAGTCAATACCTTAAATATAAAAATGGATAACGAAACACAAAAAAGAGAATAAAAATCCGTCTTAATTAAATATCAAAATAAATAAATAAATTTTTAATCTATAAAAAAACCAATTAAATATTTATTTATTTACTATAACATATCAACATTAATTTAATGAAATTAAAAATAAGAATTAATTTTTAATTTCACTAGAATTAGAATGTGCTTTTTTTACTATATTTAAAGCACCTTCTTTTAATTCATATATAAAACCTACAATTAAAATATACAAGAAAGCAATTACATTATTTTTGCTTATAGTTTGATTCTTTTGATAAATTACGGTATAAGGAAAAGCTAAAATTATCTCTAAATCAAATACTAAAAATAAAAGAGATACTCTGTAAAAGATAACATTGAAACGTTCTCGTGTCTGAACAAAACTAGTAAAACCACATTCAAAACCTCCTCCTTTATCTAAATATTTTACACTTAGTGAAAAATAGGAATTAACAGCTAATAATAATAAAGCTATTATTATATTAGCCAATGCAAAGTATGTTAAGTTTCCCAATATACCTTCAGAATTCATAATATCTGGATTTAATATATGAGAAAATGAAGGTATAAAAATACTTTTATTTATAATAGTATTATAATTAGAAAGATTATAATTTTTAGCTCATTTAAAGCTTTCATTCTTATCATACCTTATTTTATTACAATTAACATGAAAATACGCATTACCTTCTTGATATTTAACCTGTTTATAACTCTTAATAAAATAAAATAAATTATTAAATAAAAACAAGAAATTAAATTTAAATATATAAACTAAATTTTTTAAGATAAATATAAATCAGTAACATACGATTGTTAATAAAGAAAAGTATAAAATACTACTTTTTTTATTCCTTATTATATTTATTACTTTTATTTCTTCAGAATTATCTGCTGTTAATATTATTGCACCTACCATACCTAATAATAATATAACACTCATAATATATATATAAGAATGATAAACAGTATATAAAATATCACCAATGGCTGATATTTGTGTTATCCTATTAGCAGCTAAGTCTCAATCAGGAGCTATCAATAAATAATAATTTCCAGAATCTATATCAAATAGATATTCTAAATATTTAGATGAATCATCTACAGAGTAATACAACCCAAAGAAATCAGAAAATTTATTATATTCCCTCTCTTTATTTAACATATCTTGATTTAATATATCAAATCTATATTCCTTATCAATATTTTTTTCAAAAGAAATATATTTATACATTTCTAAGTCGGAAAAAACAGAGTTTTCACTATTATATTCAAAATATATTTTATTATTTCCAGTTCAAGGTAATTGACTTCTTTTATCTTGAAGAACAATATTATTATCTTTTAAAGAAATTAAACAAGATTCTTCTTTCATCGATTTAGGTTTATTTCATATATTAAATAATATAGGTTTTTCATATATTTTTTCTTCAAATGATAACCTCTTCACTTTAATTAACCCTATACTATATAAAATTTTTTTTAACACAACTAAAAACCCACCTAATAAAAGAAATAATAAAGGAAGGTAATTATTACTTCTTTTTTCAACAACCTCAACATCAATCATCATTATAATAAATAAAAATAATATAGCTATCGCTCCAATATAAATTATTATATATGAAATTCCTATATAAGTAATTCCTATATATATTAAATAAAAAGCAACTAATATATACAGTACAATTAAGTTAAACACCGATATTATTGCGTTTTTAGTTGTTATAACAAATATTGCAGCTATAACCGCGAGTAAAGGTAACAAACCTTTCAATGTAATCACAGGTAATAATAATTCCATTAACAACATTGAAGTAAAAAAAAATTAAAAATAGGATATCAATTATAATACTTTTATTAATTGACATCTACAAAAATTCTATTAATACTTTAAAATAAAAAAAAATAAATATGTCAAATATTAATATAAAAAATACAACTAATATATATATATTCACTTTTTATCTCTATATCTCTTTCACAAAAATAATAAGTGTTAAAAAGGATATTTTTTTTATAAAGTAAACATGTACTTATCTCTTTTTTAATATACTAATCTATATTTACTAGTTATCTAGACAAATAACATTACATATTCCTCCATTTTAATAATTATTAAATTAAAAATAACTAATATAATAATTATTTTTTTTAAATATGAATTAAGGACAAAGGTATAGAAAGCAAAAAAAAAACATTTCGGTAAAAACCGAAACTGAGAACGGACGGAATTGAACCGCCTATAGTAAAACTAATGAGTTTACAGCCCATCTCTCAAACCAAATGAGAATCATTCCCAAGGAGAGTATTAATGATATTTTTAATTTCCAGCTGCAGGTTCCCCTACAACTACCTTATTTCGACTTAACAGACATTAAAGTAACA
>Ga0184625_10001232_pt1 | contig 10550 bp, 8 predicted proteins | sample PLM3_30_b1_FD_133151 | JGI IMG/M metagenome (GOLD analysis project Ga0184625, IMG submission 133151) | Groundwater sediment microbial communities from an aquifer in East River, Colorado, USA - PLM3_30_b1 | ecosystem: Environmental > Terrestrial > Soil > Riparian zone | place: USA: East River... | reverse complement strand
TCTTTGCGGGCGACGACTTCGGCTCGCTCTTCAAAATCGCCAGCAGCCACTGCCAGCCAGTAGAACCGGGTATGAGCTACGTCGTCTTGCTTCCAGACGATCTTGTTGGGCAGCGGATTGCGCGCGAACTTAGCCATCCAGGGCAGGGCCTCGGCGTCTTCGCCGCCCATCCAGTGCGGCTTGTCTTCGTGGATCCTTACCAGGTGCGTGTACCCGCTTTCGTCGGCTTGGTGCAGGTCGGCGAGCTTCTTCTCCCACTCGCGGGCCACTTCGTTCCGCTTATAGCCCGCGTCGCGTCCGCCGACGTGGATCGTGAACGGCAGATTCCGCAGGCCCAGCGGCGAGGTCTCATTGGGATGGCCAGCCATCATCGCCGCCGCGGCCAACTGGTCGGCCATTCGCGGAGCGAGCTGATAGACGCCGTCGCCGCCCGCCGAATAGCCCAAGATATAGACGCGGTTGGGATCGACCTCTTCAAAGACGATCAGGTTCTCGATTAGCCGCGTGAAGAACTGGTCGATGTGGGCCTCGTGCCAGAGATTCCACGTGTTCGTCGGGGCCCGCGGCGCGACATAAACACCCTCTTCCAGCTTGTAGAGCCGCTTCTGGTTCTCCCACTGCTGGTCGTTGACCCGCGCGGCCGCGTTGCCGCCGCCGTGCATCGAGATGTAAAGGCTGCGTCCGCTAGCCGGCTTCTCGCCAAACAGCTTCACGTCGAACTTCATCTTCAATTCGCCGATTTGCAGCTCGCGAGCTTTCATCTCGCCCTCCCGCTCGGCGCGGATGCGAGCGGCATGATCCTCCCACAGCAGCTTTGCGGCTCGCTCGGCGTCTTCGCGCGACAAAGCCACGCGGCTGAAATCCTTTTGCTCGATCGCCGCGCGTTCGCCGACCGGCGACTTCAAATAGTTCACCAGCGCAGCAACCGCAGCCTGTGACTCGGCGGCATCAGCGCCGGGGGCTGGCGCTGCGACGATAGAGCCGACTGCAATTGCAACGAAGGCAAGCAATGAATGACGAAACAACGGCCCGCGGCGGCTGAGCATGGGTTGCCTCCGCCGATAATCATACTCGGTCGGAAGCACGCCCAGAGAGGCCCGCGGCTAGCTGCGCGAATCGGGTTCGCGGTCCTTCGCCTCGCCGTTCTTGCCGTGGCCGGACGGGTCTTTCAACTTGGGCTTGGGCTCTGGGACCGCCGGTGCGCCGCTATGGCCGGTGTGGTTTAAGGCTGGGCCGCTCAAGCCAGGCTCGTCGGTGGGTCGATTCACCAGGACCAGCGCGATGCCACCTGCGATCGCCAGCACCAGCAGGCTGAAAATCGAAATAACCACCGGCAGCGCCGTGCGATTGCGACGGCTCCGCGAAATTGCCGCGGCCGATGAACTGCGGCGGATCATGGGAACGCCAACCGGCGGCGCCGTGGCGACTGCCGCGACGAGTGGCGCGGTAGCCAACATGCCAGTGGCAATCGGCGGCGGTGGCATCGGAATCGGCACGGGCGGCGGCGACATTCCCGATAGCTCGACCATGCCTTCTTCACGCCACCTGCCAAACCGTGGGAAGACGAGGTCGGCCTCGGGCTCCGGTGCTGCTGGCGGTTCCGGAGGGGGCGTCGGCACGATCTGGCTTGACGACAGCTTTCCCTCGGCCAACAGCTTCTCCCGCAGTTGGCTGTCGTAGGCGGCTTTTGTGTCCGGCGACAATAGGCACAGCTTCGCGGCCGAAATCTCGCTGAGCAGCCGCTGCGACTGGGCGGCGTGCTTGCTCGCCTTGTACGTCCGCAAATGGGCCATCTGCCGCGAGGCCGCGTTTTCGATCACGTCCGGGTCGTCCTCGAACGCGGCGATCCCCAGGAGCCGGTAGTGGTGCGGCGGCTGATCCTTGGGCGGAATGCCGAGCCACTTGCGGTAGGGATCGAACGCCTCGGACATGGGCGGGGACAATTTGGACGGAGGAACCATTCCCATAGCAGCTACTCGCAATTATCGCTCCGCCCCGCAAACCCCACAATTGCCTGGCAGTAGCTCGAACCCATTGGTTCGAGCGAGTGGGCACGAACCAATGGGTTTGTGCCACACCTAATTGCCTCGTTGACGCAATGCGCTAAGTCGTTTACCTGCTTTGCATTACGAAATGAATGGCCACGAAACGCTGGCGGCGTTACTGAATTGTAATTCGCAGTTGACAGGCGGGCCTATTCAACCTGCAGCGACTGTGCCAATGGGCTTCGGCTGGATCCGGTTTCCAGCAGGCCACGGGCGCCGAGCTGTAAGTGCAATCTCGCCAACAGCTTACGCAGAGATTGAGCCAATGCGTTGAACTAGGCGACGCTGGCCTGCCTGGCGGCCAATTCGACAGTTGTTGCGAAAAATGCAGCAGTCGCCAGCAGAATCGTCAGCCCGAAGAGCAACTGCCCGGTGGCAAGGATGAGCGATAGCCAAACGAGTACGCCGATTGCCAGAAGCAACGGGCGTAACGCTCGCGACCAAACAAGCACGCCGAACGCCAGCTCGTAATAGACGATGGCCAGCGTCCAGAAGTTGATCAGGAATTCGCCGTACTTGCCGCCGTTGCGAATGCCCGACAGGTCAAGTGGCCGCGATTGCGTCTGAGCGAGCAGAAACCAGATCGCGCTGCCCTCCCACCAGGCGTCGCCATAGAGCTTCGTCAGGCCCATCATCGCGACGAACATGGCCAGGTGAACCTGAATCAGCCGCAGGCCGATGTTGGCCGAAATGCCGACGAGCGGCGAAACGGCCGGTGCATTCGGCGGTGGCGGCTTCTTCCGGGCGAAGATCAGTCGATCAAGTGACAGTCTCGCCCACGACGGAGCGAGGCTGAGATAGAAGAGGAGGAACGCGAGGACCGGTTCGACGTGGCCAGCGACTTGAGGGACGCGGTGCACGAACGAGAGCAGCGCGGCGAGCGTCAGCGCTCCGCTGAGCGGCGTCAACAGGCCGGCCGTGAAGGCCGCGGCGACGGCGATCGCCGCCCAGAGATGGTAGTTGATCTCCGGCGCGGCGTATCGGCCAAGCGCGGAGATGTGGTACCGGGCCTCTTCACTGCTCAGGCGGTGCAGCTCAGCGACAGCGGCCGGCGTGAGCAAGGCGTCACGCCCATACCAGCGGTCGAGCTCGCTTCCGATGCAGAGCAGGTGGGCGATCGTCAGCAGGCCCACCCCGATTCGCAGCACCGCGCACGGCAGCGGATCTGCCGGCGTGAACCAAAACCGGTTCCAACCGCGGCTGATGGCCTCGGTCAGGTTGTTGAAGTAGCCGTCGGATGCTTGCGTCATGACCGGGGCGCCGTGGCTGGTTTGGACTTCGTCCCCGCGGGCGGATTGGTTTGCCGTGGCGCGACTTCGGCGGCGCTGGAGCGCTTTTGCGCCTGCACGCTGCCCTCAAAGAGCCACACATCGGCCTCGTAAACGAGCACGTCGTAGGCTGGATCAGTCGGATCAGGCGGAAAGCCGGTCCGCAACTCGGCCAGGTGCAGCGGCTGGCTCATTCGCCGCACGCAGCGAAACACGCAGCGCTGGTTGCCGGTTTCGCGCATGATCCGCGCACCGACGGAGCGGGCGATTTCGCTCGTCGCATCGTCGTTCTCCAATTCCGGGTCGGCATTCAGCGCCAGCAACTTTGCCAGTTGAAAGTACCGCCGCCGGTCGCCCAGCCAGTTCGAGCCGCCCTCGGGCAGCCGCACGGTTTTGACGAGCGGCTGGGCGGCGGCCGGCTCTTCGCCCTTCGCATAGAGGTCGAGCGTCAGCCAGGTGTCGTCGTCCAGCTCGCGGCCGAGAGTGTGGTAGTAGGGCGTGAACTGCGGGTCGAAGTCGAGCAGTTGCGTGTAGCAGGCGAAGATTCGCACGAGCTCGCTCTGTAACCGCGAGCGGCGGAAATTCGACGAGAGGACGACGCCCACGCACAGCAAGTGCAACACTAGCGCAAGCGAAATGACGCTGCGCAGCGTCGGATCGATCGGCGCGTTGGATGAGGGCGTCGCAGCGGGAGCCATGGGCAAACCGAATCGAGAAACGAACCCGAGGCGTTAGCGAGGGCCGGGCAGTTCGACGTCGCTCGCAATTTGCCTCTCGCTAACGCGCCGGGCTAGTGTCTCATCGGCAGCGATGTGCCGCAGCGGCGAACAACTGCCGGTCTGGCCTACGCAAGCGATGCAGGCGATAGAAGCGGCACGCGAGCATGTAGGGTGGGACAAGCGAGTCCACGAGCGCCGGCCCACCATGAGCGATCGTTGGCTGTGGCGTCTTCGCCGTCGGCCGCGGCGGCCTAGTCCCAGCCAACGACGCAGCCTCAAGAAATAGAAAGATCGGACCCCGCCAGGGGGCCCGATCTCTCGGTGATCTGTGCTGCCAGCCGTCACTAACAGGGGAAGCGGCAGTCCTGGCAGCAGCGTTTGCCCCGGTTTCCCGAGACAACAGTTATGCGAACTACTTGGCGGGAACCTGAATCGGGGCCTGAACGGGGGCCTGGACGGCGCCCTTCACGACCACGTCGCCACCGCAGCAACCGCCGTTGCAACCATGGCAACGACCGTGACGACGGCCGTGGCACGACGACGAGCAGCAGCCGTTCGAGCTGCAGCAGCCGTGTCCGCCACCGTGGCAACGACCACTGCAGCGATTGTGATGACCGCCGTGGCAGCCATTGCAGCCGCCGCAGCAACCGCTGCCGCCACCGCGGAACAGAAGGCCGAAGGCCGAAGCCTTGCTCTCACCGCCCACCAGGGCGATGCCAACCAGGGCGAAAAAGATCGCCACACCCAGCACAACGATGCGATTCATCCTCAAATCCTCCAGTTACTTACAGGTACCGGTAAGCGGGAACACGATGTTGCCGTCATCCACTAGCGCCTCATCTCGCTGCCCGACGGCCGAAACATTGAGATGCGGCCTAGACCTGCGTGTGACTTGTTCCCTCGCTACCCTCGAATCCCTGTTGTGAAACTCTGCGGGTTGCGAAAGATATAGCGATCGCACAGGTTAGGTCGTAAAGGTATCCGCGCTCCACCGCCTGTCAAGCGGGGGAGTTAAGATGCACAGTCTGGGTGCATTCGGTGCTTGGCGTAGGAAAAACCAAACACGGGAAAATTTACGACGCGGTTCGCCGCTGTCCAGCCGCCGCAGATTAAAAAGAAGTTGGGCTGGAGCACGCGCCTCCAGCCCTCTGCGGATTCATAAGATCAATTGTAGCAATGGCTTGCGCTATATTCCATGGCCTTTGCCGACGACGCTAGTTGTGGCGACGGCAAGTGTCGTCTGGCCCTCGAGCGCACAGCTTAACAGCCTCGCTGCTAGCGTTCGATCCGCTGGGGCAGAGCTTGGCTCGGCGGAAACTGCGGCTGTTGAGCCGTTTGAATCACTGCCGCGGGAGCACTTTGGGGTGGTTGGACAGCGCCGGCCGGAGGGGCGATCCCGGGTTGAGTCGGCGTCGCCGTCGTGGCTGCCTGCGGCGGGTTCAGTGCGGCAGAAGCATCGGCCATCTTCTGCAGCATGGCCGCCGGATCCTCAAAATCGACGTGTTGAAGCTGGCCGGGAACGAGTTCCATCTGCATGCCGGCGACCCGCCAGCCATTGGACTGGCGGCGCAGGGCCCACACGATCCCATAGCTCTCCTGGATCGGCTGCCCTTGCTCGTTCTGCATTTGTTCGGTCCACTTGCTGTTGACGTGGACCACGTTCGGATCGTTCGTCAGCGACCGCGCCGGCTCGACTTCATAGACGGCGTTGGGCGAGCTGAGCGGATCAACGTGGACGTCGTGGTTGGTCAGCTCTTCGCGGGCCTTGGTTGTCAGCAGCGCATCCATCGTTGGCGAGTCGCCCGTCCGCCAGGCCTGCAGAAACACCGTCATCACTTGCTCGGGCGTAGCACTGGCCGGCACATGGATCGGCTGCGGCGCGGGTTGGGCAGCCGCGTTGGCAGTTCCCTGTGCCGGGGCGGCGCCCGCTGCCGGCGTCGGCTTGGATTTCGTGCAACCGAGCAGTCCCAGACCAACCACCACGCTCAGTGCCAGGATCGAATGACGCATCGCCAAGCTCCCTTCACGATGAATGCAAATTCCCCGTCCAATCGGGGCGGGAATGTCGCAGGATCGCCCGCCAGCGTCAAGGCGAATGGAGTGCTAGCAGTGGGGCGGGCGTCTCGCCTGCCGCAGGACATTTGCAGGGCCGGCCAGAGGCCCGCCCCACGGTCATTCCACGGGCGGCAGGTGCTGCGTGCCGTAAGCGCCCCAGTTCGTTCCGCCGGAAGCGGCAGGCGCGTCGTCGCTGAAGTGATAGCTTGGCGCTGCTGAGGCTGGCCCGGCTTGCGCTGGAGCCGGAACTTCCACGCTCGGCAGGTCATACTGCGGCCGCACCGCGACCGTGGCGGCCGGCGCCTGTGGCGTTTCGTACCGCGGCGCCATCCGCGGGTCGTATTGCGGCTGCGGTTGAGCGGGGGCTGCCCCGGTAATCTGCGCGAGCATTTCCTGAGCGGGTCCCAATGCCGGATCGATGGCCACGGCCTGCTGCAAGTGCCGCGTGGCCTCGCCAGTCTGGCCCTTCTGCTGCAGCAGATAGGCAACGTTGTAATGCGCGACGGCGGGCGTCGAGCCGACCGACAGTTTCTGCACGGCTTCGTCGATGCGGCCCGTCTCGACCAGGATCGTGGCCAGGTTGTTGCGGTACTTGGGGTTGTCGGGGCTCAGCTCGACGGCCCGGTTCATCGCCGCCAGCGCCTGATCGAACTGTCGCTGCCGCGCGTGGCACAGGCCCACATCGTTCAGCACCAGGCCGCTGTTGGGATGGGCCTTATAGGCCCGCAGATACGTTTGGATCGCCTGCTGCGAATGCCCTTGCCGGTCGTGCATGCGAGCCAGGCCGACGAGGGCGTTCAAATTGTTGGGCGAGTCCTTCAGCGCCTTTTGATAGTGAGCTTCCGCCTCGGCAAACTTGCCCTGATTCTCCATCAGCTGGGCAGCGCCGACGTGAATCTCCGGACCAACCTTTCGCGTCGGCGAGTCGAGCCGCAGCGGGTCGGCGCTATCGCCACTGCTGGGCTTCGTCGCAAACACGCCGGCCACGGCGCCCGTCGTCTTCTTCCACGAGGCGGTCAGGAAATTGTCGTCGGCTGGTTGGGCCCCGCCGAGCGCGGTCGAAGACGCCGGCTTGCCAAATTCCTTGGACAGGCCTTCGTACTTCTGGCGGCCCACGTCAGGAGTCGCCGACGCGGCTGGCGCGTTCTTGCTGCCCCAGAAGCCCGGTCCACTGGCCAATGGCGCCTGGCACCCGGTTAGCGCCAGGCCCGAACCCAAGAGTGCTGCAGCCGCGAGTTTGCGCTTGAGTTTCACGGTCAACCTCCCTGTTTCGGTGCTCCGCGACTCGGCCGCGGTCAAGAGGATTCATCGTCCCCTATTTGGCATCAGCTAAAGACCAAATCTCCTGCTGCGCAGCCTGCACGATCTGGCAAAGCCCGGCGGACCATTCCGCCGAGCCAAACTTTGTCGGCCGCCAACGACGCAGCGTTGACGACGCTGCCAGCGTCGTCGAGTGCTAGCTCATTGGTAGGACGGCCTTTCCAGGCCGTCCCAGGTCGGCCCAGAAGGGCCGACCCACTTCAGAGCAGCACGCCGGCACTAGTTGCTGCCGCCGCCGCTGCCACCGCCGCCGCCCGATCCGCCGCTTCCACCGCCACCGCCGCTTCCGCCGCCGCCACCACTGCTGCTGCCGCCGCCGCCACTCGGTAAGCGGGGCGAGGGAATGGTGGAATTGAACTGCTGCGTGATGCTGTCGATGTACGAGGCCGGCCAGCCGGCGGGCTCGGAGGTGGTCAGCATCACGGGGCAGACCGGACCGCCGGCATACCTGGCCACGGCGGCGTTGACCGAATCGACGCGGGCCTGCGTGATCATCGGGTTGTCGCCCTTGACGACGAACACCGCCCGGCGATGAATCGGGGCCTGCGTGACGATCCACTTCACCATCAAATCGCCGGCAACGCTAAGCTGCTGCGTTTCGGGGTTGAACAGGATCGAGCCGATCGTGTTCTGGGCCTTCCAGCCGTTATCGACCTGGATGCAGAACGGCTCACGTTCCAGATTACGGTCGGCCGACCGAAACGGCTCCGGCCAGGAGTTGTTCCGGTAGAAGTCCGTGTGGACACCGTGCCAGAACTCGTGCCAGCCGCCGTTGCCGGCATAAGCCGAGCCAGAGGCCAGGGCAAAACCGATTGAGGCCGAAGCGGCCCACAGCCAACGACGCATGACAGCGCTCCATGCTTGGGGAGGCGGGAAATCCGTTTTCAAGGCAGGCAACAAAGCCGCGACGGGCACCACTGCGAAGCAGTGGTCGGGTCGCGCTTTCGCGGCGGGGCGCAAGCCGGGCTTACGCTTTTTCGTTCATCGGCCCACCCGCCCCAGCGATTGCAATGCTGGCGGCCTCGGCGACATATCCGGCACGACCGGCACCCACCGCGCTGTAGGGAACGCCCTCGGTGGCGTTCCCGATTGGGCGGCATTTCTTCGCCGGGTGTTTGGCCTCCGTTGCGAAAAACTCCGCCGACGTTTGCCAAATCTCCAGTCTTTTCCGCAGCATCCGCCCCGATTAAATCGCCATTGGGCCGCAACTCCTGGGGATCTGGCGAACAATTCACCGATTCCATTCGCATCTCGCGACGGGCTCGGCAGTTAGCTGCGAATCCACCGTGGCGAATAATTCGCGCTTCGTGGGGCGGGCCTCTGGCCGGCCCTGTGATACCTGGTTCCCAAGCTCCGCTTGGAAACCCACGCCCCGAAGCTCCGCTTCGAAACCAGGAAGCAGAGCTTCCAGACTTCCGTTCCCAAGCAGAGCTTGGGAACGAGCGCCACACACGACCCCTCCACATTCACCCCGCATTGTGGCAATCCATCTGGGCTAGCGGAAGCAACTTGTGCCCATTTTGTTCACTACAAGACCACTTGCGTCAACACGCGTCGCCACAAGGCTTGATTTGCCAGCACTTTCCGCCACTTCGCACGGACGCAAGTTTTTTTCGCGCGCCACAACGAAAGTGACTAGTCTGGTCCATTCGGCGAAGTCGCTGTAACCGTTCACGCCAGCATTGAAGTCTTGCGGCAGCAGTGCTTTGCTTTCCCAACTTGTAGTAGAAGCAGTTGATCGATGCAGAACGTCTCTAGTGGCTGCTTCGGAGTGCAGTCGCAACAGGTTGGGAATGCGGAGAGAACTAGCTGTGCTGGCGTGAACGGTTACAAGTCGCTCGCGTGCCTCGGACTCCAGGATTTTGTCATTCCACCTTGTTTAGCGCCGCCGAGACGTCGTACACCAGCGCCGTGCCGTCGTAGAAGCCGACGAGAATGCGACCGCCGTCGGGCGAGAAGACGATGCGATCGCAGTTCTCGCGACCCAAATCAAAATGCGCCAGTTCGCGTTTGGAGCCAATTTGAAAGAGCCGCAGGGTTTTCGTGTCGGAGTCGCCCACAGCTTCGATGCAGGCGACGAGCGATTCATCCGGTGACAGGGCCAATCCTCGAATGAAGAGCTTTCCGGTTGGCAGAGTCCAACGCAACTCGCCCGCAATCGTGCTCCAAGCGAAAATCTCGGGCAGGCTGCCCGTGGTCAGAACTTCGTGCGCATCTTCGAAGAAAGCGGCGTGCCAAATACTTCCACGGCCAAGGACGCCGGTGGTTGCATTGCGGCGGAAATGAGGCAGGGCCTTATCGAGCAGCAACCTGCCTGTCCCCACCTCCAACCGCGTGAGCCCCTTCGATGTGACCTGATAGATCGACTTGCCGTCCGGAGCCCATGCCAGGGTCTCGGTTGACTCGGGAGCTACCGCCACGCTGCTGACAACATTTCCGGTCTGGGCTTCAATGATCTGCAGTGCTGCTTTTTTGGCCCCTGCCGCGTCGCTCTCGTAGGTCTCCACTGCCATCCGCGACTCGTCGGGCGACGGCGCGAAACGCCACGCCTTTCCGCCCAGCCGGTGCTCGCGACTGAGCTTACCCGTCGCTGCGTCGTGCCAGTGTAGCACGGCCGGTCTTTCTCGCAGATTCAGACTAGCGTCGCTACCGAAGACGATGATGTCCGCACTGCGCTTCGCATAGACAAGCCCGCAGATGAAACTCAATTCCCTGTCGAGCCGGCCTACCACCTTTCCCGTGGTGGCACTCCACAAGCGCACTTCGTCCGTACCCGAGGCCCCCGTCGCAATCGTACTGCCGTCTGCCGACCACGCGGCATTGCTCACCGAGTCGCGATGGCCATAGTCGGTCGAAAGGTGCGGCTGGCCAGTCGTCAGATTCCACAACCGCACGTAATTCCCATTTTCGTCAACGGCGACATACTGCCCCGTTGGATCAATGGTGACCTGGGCCCACGCCGCGTTGGTGAAGTACAGTCCCTCAATCGTGCGAACCACGGACTGAGTGGCCAGATTCCAGACGAGAATCCGGTCGGTATGGACGGTCACGAGTGATTTGCCGTCCGGTGAAACGGCAATGCTGCAACCCGCGGGAATGCTGGGGTCGATCCGCCAGCGGGCAGCTTCTACACGCTTCACGAC
>Ga0184625_10001229_pt1 | contig 10564 bp, 12 predicted proteins | sample PLM3_30_b1_FD_133151 | JGI IMG/M metagenome (GOLD analysis project Ga0184625, IMG submission 133151) | Groundwater sediment microbial communities from an aquifer in East River, Colorado, USA - PLM3_30_b1 | ecosystem: Environmental > Terrestrial > Soil > Riparian zone | place: USA: East River... | reverse complement strand
TTGAAGTATGCAAGCAAGTATTATGGAGATGATGACCATGGCTCCGTTCCGCTGATCAGTGAATACGATGGCCTGCGTTTTATTTTCAGCTGGTATCGTTTTACGTTTACCCGTGCAGATTTTATGGAGCCGGACATTGAAATAGTTACGAGAATGAAAAAACATTACCAAACAGTCTCAAAAGAATTTGGTTTTAAAGTTTCTCCCCCGGAAATGCAGATAAACGGTTTGGGATACAATGCACTTTCTCTAAAACAATATTCAAAAGCGGCAGCCTTATTTGAAATGAATATTGAAAACTATCCGCAAAGTGGCAATGTGTACGATTCTTATGCAGATGTTTTAATTGCTCAAAAAGATACTGCGAAAGCAATAGCAAATTATAAAAAAGCATATGCTATAACTAAGAGTGAAGAAACCAAACACAAACTTGACCAGTTGGAAGGCAAAGCAACATTCACACTCACTGCAAAAGAATTGGAAAAATATGTTGGAGCTTTTGAATTTGAAACTATTTCTCTTACTGCCACGACTATGATAAAAGACAATGCTCTTTGGGTATCTGCACCCGGCCAGGGCGATTTCGAACTGATGCCTTTGTCAACCGATGCTTTTACCATAAAAGGAATGTCGGGCTACAAGATCCAATTTGAAATGGATGGCAATAAACCGGTTGGCCTTACCTCAACTCAACCAAACGGAACATATAAGGCGCATGTAAAAAAGTAGAAGGATGTCTTTAAGTCTATAAAGTTAAATTCTGTTCGGGTATTACCTTCCTTTATAGATATAATAAATCTTGTCAAATTCTCCAGCTAGCCTGACGTATTCATCTGACCATCCGTTAGGAATAGAAATATCCTGAAGGTCGCATGTTGGTAAAAAAAGTCCATATAACTCTTCAAGACAACTCAAATCATTTTCTTTTAATTGAGCTATGTAGCCATCTAATTCATCTCTTAATTCCTTCGGATTATTATATCGAGTAAGTCCCATATTAGATCCCTCATGAATTTTAAACTTCACACTTTCAACTATCTTTATTATTTCGTTAATCATTGCTCAATCTATTTGTTATCGAACAAGAGTGCGTTGCAACAGGCGATGAAAGTAGCACAAAAGACGGGTTCATAATTAAACCCTACTGACTATTGACTATCACCCCGCCTCACTCACTCCGCCCAACTCATAATATAATTCGTATTCTCAATATCAATCGCCTGCTTGGTTAACATTAATGGCCGAAATGTATCAACCATCACCGCCAATTCCTTTGTTTCTTTTGCACCAATACTTTTTTCCACCGCACCCGGATGGGGACCATGTGGTATACCAGCAGGATGCAAGGTGATCATTCCCCTGGTTACATTCTTGCGACTCATAAAATCACCATCAACATAATAGATCACTTCATCACTGTCAATATTGCTGTGATTATATGGTGCAGGAACTGCCTGCGGATGATAATCAAATAATCGCGGCACAAACGAACAAACAACAAATGCATTTGTTTCGAAAGTCTGGTGTACGGGCGGCGGCTGATGCACACGCCCTGTTATCGGTTCAAAGTCATGAATGGAAAAAATATAAGGATAGCAACAACCATCCCAACCGATCACATCAAAAGGATGTGTGCCATAATGCAAACCGTACATCATTCCCTGCTTCTTTGCTTTTATGAGATAATCACCTTTCAGATCATAAGTTTTCAGATCCTGGGGCGGACGAATGTCCCTTTCACAATATGGAGAATGTTCCATCAGCTGCCCGAAGCGACTCATATATTTTTTTGGAAAACGCAATGGCGTAAATGATTCAACAATGAACAACCGATTTTTCTCATCGTTGAATTCAATTTGATAGATCGTTCCCCGCGGCAATACAATATAATCACCATAACCAAATGGCAGTTCTCCATATTGCGAATGCACCGTGCCGCTGCCCTCATGGACAAAGATCATTTCATCGGCATCCGTATTCTTATAGAAATAATCTTTGGTGCCTTGTGTTGGTGCAGCCAATACAATATGACAATCATTATTTACCAGCACCGGCACACGGCTTTGCAAAAATTCTCCACCGGGTTTTACATGAAACCCTTCAAAGCAACGATGCTTCAGCATTTTTTCTTCCGCCACTTGCGGGCTTATATCAACCTGCGGTTCTGTTTTTATTATTTGTGTAGGCGGGTGACAATGATAAAGCAATGAATAATCATCGCTGAATCCTTCCGTAGAAAATAATTGTTCGCTGTATAATTTTCCATCCGGCTTGCGAAATTGTGTATGGCGTTTATGAGGAATGTTTCCGAGTTTATAATAATGAGACATGATCTTTAAATTGAAAGTTGAAAATTGAAATTAGGTCAGAAAGACGGAAAGTCAGTAAAGACCGAAAGCCCCATTCGTTTTAAAAGAAAAATTCTTCCTGACTTCCGACTTGGGGACTTCCTGACTAACTCAAGTGATACCATCAGGAAATAATATTTCCATTTGCGTTTATCGATCCAATAAGTGAAGTTCCTGTGAAATGGCATTTACCGTAATTTGCTATCTCAAATGTAAACCATTTTAGCTTGACAAGAATCGGATTAATATCAGACACACATGGCTTTCTTGACGAAAGAGTTTTTGAGCATTTCAAAAATTGTGACGAAGTATGGCATGCAGGTGACTTTGGAGCTGATGTAGCGATAACATTAAAAGAAAAAAGTAAAGTTCTAAAAGGAGTTTATGGAAATATCGATGAACAGGAAATAAGACACGATTTTCCGGAACAACTTGTTTTTAATTGCGAACAAGTAAAAGTAATGATACGACATATCGGGGGTTCCCCACCCAATTATAATCCTGAGACAAGAAAAGAATTGGCAATTCATAAACCGCAACTATTCATCAGTGGCCATTCACATATCTTAAAAGTGATCTATGATAATAAAATTGATTGCCTGCATATGAATCCGGGTGCAGCGGGCAAACAAGGTTGGCATAAAGTCAGAACCATCATTCGCTTTGCGATCGATGGTTCTGATATTAAGAATTGTGAAGTAATTGAATTAGGGAAAAAATGATCAGGCATGCTCCTGTGCCATTTCTTCTGCTTTGCGTCGCACTTCCGTATCGGAAACGTCCTTAACATGAGTTGCAAGCACCCAGGCGTACCCGAACGGATCGTCAACTCGACCTACCCTGTCACCATAAAACATATCTTCAGCTGGCATTACCAGAGTTGCACCATTCTGCACTGCTTTTTTAATTGTCTCATCTATATCTTCAACATACACATGCAGGTTTACAGAATTGCCATTGGTTGATTGAGGCGTTTTATTTTTCATCTGCGGATTTTCTTCAGCCACAAAAATTAATGAATCACCAATACTAAGCTCGGCATGCATCACTTTTTTGTCAGGTCCATCCAATCTCATCTTTTCTTTTGCACCAAAGACATTTTTATACCAAATGATGGCTGCATTTGCTCCTTTAAATGACAATGATGGAGTCACATTGTGATATCCCTTTGGGATATATGAAGTTTTTGCCATAGTTATCAATTTTTAAAGTGAAAAAATAAGTTTCAACAATTGTTTTCAAAAAATAATTCGGACTACATGACCCGCAAAATTGTTGCCATAACGAAGTTTATGTGATATTAATTCAGATAAGTTATTAACCTACCTCTTCTCAAAAAAGAATGTTAGAGATCAATTCTTACCATTGCCCGACTCTTGCTATTCTGCTTAACGATCTTAAATCCATTTTTAATAAATGATGATAGCACACCTACCCATAAGAATGCGTGTGGAACCTTTTCGCTGTAAGGAATAGCCGGATATGCTTCCAATGTTTTTATCTTTTTCTTTTTTGCAAAATCGATAGCGGCTTTAATTAATTGTTGTGACAAACCCATGTGACGAAACTCTTTTCTTATAAAAAAGCAGGTAATACTCCATACAGGTTTATCATCAATTCTTTTAAAGACTTTTGAGTTTTCGATCTTCATGTAATCTTCTCGTGGTGCCAATGCGATCCAGCCTACGGGCTCATCATTGAGAGAGGCGATCAAGCCCTGCGGCATTCCTTTATTCACTAATTGTTTGATCATTTTCTTATTTCCATCAGGTTTATTTTCCTGGAAGTCTTTGTATGGCAGTCGAAAATACATGCACCAGCAATTGCCGCAACCTCCTTTCTCTCCCATCAGAATTTCAAACTGCTTCCAATTTCCTGGTGTTAACGTATCAAATTTTAATTTTTTCTGTTTCATGCTATAATAAAGTTACTTACAGAACCTTTTGTATAAAATTTCTTTTCCCTCTGTGAAATTTGATGTAGCTTTTCTGCAAATAAAATTTTCTGAGCATGTCAGTTCATTCATCTCGTCGCCAGTGGTTACAACAATCATCACTTGCCTTATTGGGATTGGGCATTTCTTTTAAGTCAATGGGAAATGAGGAAGGCCTCAAACGAATAGCAGGTATCGAAAATGGCCTGATCAATTTAGGTTCCAATGAGAATCCTTATGGCATTTCTGCAAAAGCAAAACAAGCTATTCTTGACATGATGGGTGAGACCAACCGCTATCCCTTTAATGTTGCTTCATTACAATCGGCAAAAAAAACACTTGGCGACTATTATAAAGTATCCGAAGACCAGGTATTAATAACAGCAGGATCAGGTGAGGGATTAGCTATGCTGGCCCGTCATTTCAACAAAGGAAATATTGTTACAGCAGATATAACTTTTGGAGTACTTCCAAACACAGCAAAAAAGGTCGGTACAAAAGTGATAGAGATACCGCTTACGAAAGAAAAAGTACATGACCTTCCGGCTATGATGAAAGCGATCAATAACGAAACGCAATTAGTATATATCTGCAACCCGGCAAACCCCACCGCTACTATTGTAAAGGCAGATGAATTAAAAAGATTTTGTGAAGAGGCCTCTAAAAAAACAGTTGTGCTGATCGATGAAGCGTATAATGAGTTCTTAGACAACCCAGACAGCCAGTCAATGATCGGGTTGATAGAAAAAAATCCAAACATTCTTGTAATTAAAACTTTTTCCAAGATACATGCGATGGCAGGTTTAAGAATAGGTTTTGTTATTGGGCATCCGGTCTTAATAAAGAAACTGCAACCTGATTATTTTCAAAGCTCCCAATTAGCAGTGAGTGTACTCAGCCTGAATGCAGCAATGGCCAGCCTGGATGATGAACCACATAAATTAATGAGTAAACAAAAAAATGAAGCCGCCAGAAAATATACAATGGACGAAATGAAAAAAATGGGTGTCCAGTTCATCCCTTCTTATACCAACTTTATTTTTTATCCTGTAAAAAGTTATCCCGGCGAATATTCAGCTGACATGTTTGATAAGCATAAAATAATCATGCGGTCAAATAAATACAGTGATGGGCAATGGGCAAGAGTAAGCGTAGGAACGATCGATGAAATGAAACAATTTATCAAGGTTATCGGTGATCCAAAAAACAATATGGCTGCCCGTTAAGACCTGATATTCTTTTTATGTCTAACAATTCATCCCGTCGTCAATGGTTAAGAAATACTACTGCTGCATTGGCAGGAGTAAGCTTAGCACCTGCAATTTTTGCAACTGAAAAAGAAAGATACAGGGCGGAAGGGATCATTTTACTTAACGGAAATGAAAATGCATACGGGCCTTCAATTGCTGCAAGAAAAGCAATGATTGAAGCAGCTGCAAATTCCAATCGCTATCCCGATGATCAAGTATCAGCATTAAAAAAACAAATAGCAGAATTCTGGGGTATTGGGACTGAAAATATTTTATTCGGCGCTGGTTCATCTGAATTTCTTGGATTGGTTTCTTTACTTGTTTCTTCACCAAAGGGAAAGATCGTTACTGCAGAACCGTCTTATCGTGTTTGGAACGGGCAGGCAGAATCATTCGGATCAGGATTTAAACGAATTCCTCTTGCCAATGATAAAACACTTGATCTTTCAGCAATGATGTCAGCCATGGATGACGATACAAGAATGATGTATGTATGCAATCCAAACAACCCTACCGGCACTTATGTCGAAAATCATTTGCTCAGGAACTTTGTGGATGAGTGCAGTAAAAAATGTATGGTGCTTGTCGATGAAGCTTATACTGAATTCGCTGATCTTCCTTCGTTGAAAGACCTGGCAGTAAAGAAACCTAACATAGTTGTTGCAAAAACTTTTTCAAAAATATATGGGCTTGCGGGTGCAAGGATCGGGTATGTAATTGCGCATCCAGCTACAATTAAAAAACTATCAGCATTTCAACCATGGCCTGATGCCAATATAAGTGGGGTCACTGTCGCTGCTGCATCGGCTGCATTAAAAGACCAGGCATTTGTAAAAGATTGTAAAGAGAAAGCAATACAGACAAGAGAGCTATGCTATAAAACTTTTAAAGATCTCTCATTAGAATACATCCCCTCTCATGCAAATTTTATTTTGTTTGATGTTGGGAAGATCGGTCCGGATTTTTCTAAAAAGATGCAGGCAAAAAATATTTTTGTACAATACCGGGATCATTTCGGCGGCAAATGGTGTCGTGTAAGCATGGGAACGATCGATGAAATGAAAACTTTCTGCTCAACCCTGAAATCGATCGCCAGTTGATTTTAACTTTCTGTTACAGTTAAAGCATTTTACTTTCAGATAACTAAAACCAATTGTATGCGTAAAATTCTTTCCTTATCTGCCCTTCTTTTCGCTTTCTCTTTCACAATGAAAGCGCAAACCGATCTTAAGACAATGCAGGATATTCAAACAGTTCTTACTTATTATTTGGATGGCGGCACGAATGGTGATAGTGTAATGTTCTCAAAAGCATTTGTACCCGATGGACAAATGAGATTCATGAGAGACGACACAGTAATGAATGTGATATTGAAAGATTTTATGGGCAGGATGAGAAACACTGGTACAAAACAAGAGCGCAAAACAAAAATTGAAAATATCCAGGTGTTTGGAAATGCAGCTTCTGCAAAACTTACTATTGAATATCCAACATTTTATTTTCACGACATCATGAGTCTTCTGAAAACAAAAGATGGCTGGAAAATAGTCGGGAAGATCTTTTACAGGGAAGAAAAAGCTAAATAAAAAGTCCGCCAATTGGCGGACTTCCATTTTATTTCATGCCGGGAAGCCAACTCCTGCCTTCTCCAACAACGTCTCTGAACGGCCACGGTACTGCAGCAAGTATAAGGAGTAACGCAATTAACAATAGCCAGCTAACCGCTTTATAATTTAAAACTTTTGCTTTGCCCCTCGCAACTGTAATTAATATGATGGCTAAAAGCATCATCAAGGGGTGCTCAACCCAAAAGAATCTGTAAAATTTATCTTTCATTAATTCAATCCCGGCAGGCAACCCTTTATTAATTCCAAACCGGCCAAAGAACAGCTGGTATATTCCTACTATGAACATAAGATGCGCACTGATCAATAACCACAAACTCATTTTTTTTACTGCAATACTTTTCGACAAGGCCTGTACCAGGCAAATAAGTAATAACAATAAGATTATCCAGCGAAGAATGCTGTGAAGATGAAGCATGCCGGTTTCCATGTAGTTGATGTTTTGGTTTGAAGTTCGAAGTTAAATGATTCCAACTAACTTCAACTATCGAGCATTAAACTTCAAATCATCCTACTCGGCCCAATCTGCTATAAAAACATTGGTATCTCTTGTGCCTCCGTTATTCCTGTTGCTGCAGAAAATTATTTTTTTACCATCGGGGCTGAACATTGGAAAAGCATCAAAACCATTATCGTGACTGATCTTTTTCAGATCGGTTCCGTCTTCGTTAATAGTATATAAATTGAAAGGAAATCCTCTTTTATATTCATGATTGCTGGCAAAAATTATTCGCTTGCTATCAGGCATATAATAAGGTGCCCAATTGGCTTGCCCGAATTTTGTTACTTGTTTTACATTGCTGCCATCAACATTTGCGACAAACACTTCCATATTTGTTGGTGCCACCAGATTTTCAGCAAGAAGATCTTTATACTCTTTTACCTCTGCTTCTGTTTTTGGACGGCTGGCTCTCCAAATAATTTTTTTTCCATCGGGGCTAAACCATGCACCGCCATCATAGCCAAGTGTATTAGTGACCCTTTTTTCTTTCCCTGTTTTCAGATCCATCATGTACAGATCTATATCGCCATCCTTATCGCTGGTGTACAACATCTTCTTTCCATCTGGAGAAACTGTTGCTTCCGCATCATACCCTTTGCTATGCGTTAATTGCTTTACAATTTTACCGTCCAGGTCTGCCATAAAAATATCATAGCTATCATATAAAGGCCATATATATTTATTACCATACTTTTTTCTATCAGGAACCGGGGGACATGTATCAGCGCCTAAATGAGTAGATGCATAAATGACATGTTTACCATCTTTTAAAAATGCACCGCAGGTCGTTCTGCCTTTGCCGGTACTTATCATTTTATATGTAAATGCTTCCCCTTGCTTTGGAACTTTACCAACAAAGATCTGGTCGCACATCAACCCATCTTTTGGTTGCGTACGTTGAAATACTATCCATTTGCTGTCAAAACTGAAATACGCTTCGGCATTATCACCACCAAAGGTGAGTTGCTGCACATTCTGAAGATGTTTTTCGCTTGGATATAGCAGGGTATCTATCTTATGCGAGTTACTGTTGTTAAGTTGATCAATGTTCGCTTTTTTACTTGTAAAAGCCAGACAGATCAAAAAAACCAATCCCATAAAAAAACCTGCAGTCAAAAATTTCATATAATTCATCAGTTAAAAAAATTTAGCAAAACTATTTTCAGAAACACCGGCAAATGTCAGACTTTTGTCATATCACCCAAATGTTTTATGAAAAATCTTTTAGCCCTTTTCTCATTCTTAACAATTGCATTTGCCTGTAGTAATAATAATGATCATACTTCTGGTAGTCAACAGACGCAGGATAGTTTGCAACGGTTGGCTCAGTCCTATCGCGATTCATTAAAAATTCATCCTACTGACACATTGCTTAAATACAATCTTGTTCTCCTATTACAGGAAGCAGGCAAGTACAAGGAAGCTGTCAACGTGTTGGATTCTATGAATATAACGATGATGGGTGATTCCACTCAAATGAAAGTTTATTTTAATTACTTATTTAAAAGGTCAGAATTATTAGTGCTCGCAGGTGATACCGCCGATGCAATTAAAACTCTTGAGTTTTTTATTATTCCCGGCGAATTAACTGAAGCTGGTTTACAACTGGCAAATCTTTATGCCGAAACAAGAAATCCAAAAACGATCGCATTTTGCGACTCCATGAATAAAAATGATGAAAGCAAAAGAGACCCTAATCCTGATTACTTAAAAGGAGTCTATTATTATAATATTGGTGATCATAGCAAGGCACTTGACCTATTCAATTCCTGTATAAAAAAAGATTATACTTTTTTGGATGCCTATATGGAAAAAGGAAATATACTTTATAAGCAATCAAAATTCAAAGATGCGATGGAAGTATATGACATGGCAATAAAAGTTTCCAATAGCTTTGCAGACGCACATTTATGGAAAGGAAAATGCCAGGAAGCATTGGGTCAAAAAGAAGATGCTAAGATCAGTTACCAGCGTGCCTATGCATTTGATAAAACGCTGACCGAAGCAAAAGAAGCTGCCGATAGAATTAAGAATTTGCCGTAGGCATCCCTTCGGGGAAAAATTAGTAATTAATAATTTGATGCGTTGTATCTTGCAGCCTGCCTGCCGGCAGGCAGGCGCAAAAAAAAATAATTAGTAGATGCCCATTATTGCTCCCTCCCTTCTCTCTGCAAATTTTCTGAATCTTGATGCCGATTGTAAAATGCTGAATGAAAGCCAGGCTGACTGGTATCATTTGGATATAATGGATGGCCGGTTTGTTCCAAACATTAGTTTTGGACCCATGCTGGTTTCTTTTTTCAGAAAAGCAACAACAAAGGTTTGCGACGTTCATTTAATGATCGAAGAGCCGGGGAAATATGCCGAGCAGTTTAAAAATGCAGGAGCCGATGTTCTTTCCGTACACATTGAAGCATGTCCGCATTTGCATAGAAATGTTCAACAAATAAAAGCATTGGGCATGAAAGCGGGTGTTGCCATCAACCCGCATACGCCGGTTGAAAGTTTGCATGATGTTCTTGCGGATATCGATCTTGTTTGTATGATGAGTGTGAATCCCGGTTTTGGTGGCCAGCAATTCATTCTTCATACGTTGAAAAAGATAAAGACGCTTCGCAAAATGATCGATGAAAAAGGTTTGAAGGTTTTAATAGAAATTGATGGTGGTGTTACTCTGGAAAATGCAGGAACGATCGTTGCCGCAGGTGCCGATGTGTTGGTTGCAGGTAATACCGTATTCAGCTCACAAGATCCTAAAGCAGCTATAGCTAAATTGAAAAAAATATAAAACTCATGGCAAAAGATCTGTTTAGCAAACAGTCTGATCTTTATGCCCGTTACAGGCCTACTTACCCAAAAGAACTTTACGAATACATTCTCTCTTTTGTAAAAGAAAAAAATACTGC
>Ga0184625_10001228_pt1 | contig 10571 bp, 12 predicted proteins | sample PLM3_30_b1_FD_133151 | JGI IMG/M metagenome (GOLD analysis project Ga0184625, IMG submission 133151) | Groundwater sediment microbial communities from an aquifer in East River, Colorado, USA - PLM3_30_b1 | ecosystem: Environmental > Terrestrial > Soil > Riparian zone | place: USA: East River... | reverse complement strand
TCGCATTCTTTCTTCCAAACTTGGTCGCGGGAGCGTAGATTGTACTATTAGCTTAAAAGAAACAGGCAATGCAAAACCCGTTTCCATCAATATTGAATTGGCAAAAGCCTATTATCAGCCGCTGGCGGATCTGTCAAAGGAATTAAATCTTGATCCATCGAATATTTTAAGTACCCTGGTAAAGTTACCCGAGGTTATAACACCCACCAGCGAAACCCTGACTGATGAAGAATGGAAGGCATTTCAAAAAGTGGTCCTGTTAGCTATTGATGATCTGAATATTCACCGGGATGATGAAGGAAAATCGCTGGAAAAAGATCTGCTTTCCCGTGTTCACAATATACTGGCACAATTAGAAGAAGTCCAAAAACTAGAACCACAACGCAAACAGATAATCCGCGATGATATAACCAAACTGATGGAAGAATTTGCCGGAAAAGAAAACTATGATAAGAACAGGCTTGAGCAGGAACTCATCTACTACATTGAAAAGATCGATATAAGTGAAGAAATGGTACGTTTAAGGAACCATTGTGATTATTTTAAAGTCGTTCTCGCCGAAGCAGAAGAATCAAAAGGAAAGAAATTGTCTTTTATCTTACAAGAAATAGGCAGGGAAATAAATACCACCGGCGCCAAAGCATATGATTCCTCTATTCAAAAATGTGTGGTAATGATGAAAGATGAACTGGAAAAAGCAAAAGAGCAAATATTAAATGTACTGTAAAGGCACAAGTGACTAGATTCAAGATACAAGTTCTACATATATCTTTGTTACATGAATGTATTAATAAGATCCATTTTCTTTCTTGTTCCCTGTGCCTTGTGCCTTTCAACTTGTACCACTGTTGACCTGTACGAAAAAAATGTTTCCTTACCGGATCATGAATGGAAGGGTGATTATAAACCCGAATTCAATTTTACCATTACTGATACAACCACCCTTTACCAGGTTTTTTTTGTGATCAGGCATACGGAGAAATATAATTATAATAATATCTGGATAAATCTTTATTCCCAACCCCCCGGAGATACTTTACATAAAGCACCTTATGAATTGCAATTGGCTACCAATGAAAAAGGCTGGCTTGGAACCGGTATGGATGATATTTATGAACAACGAAGCGGGTTAACAGGAAAAATACCATTGAAAACTGGTCAATACAAACTGATCCTGGAAAACATTATGCGGGAGGATCCTCTGAAAGAAGTACTGAATGTCGGCATCAGGATTGAAAAAGTTAAATAACTTTCCTTATGCCAAGGTCAGCAGGAAAAAGATTCAGGTATATCATCGTTGTTTACTGGTTATTGCTTTTATATATAGTCGCCGCCCTCGTATGGTGGTTTGTTTCGCTGGAGAAACAAAATCAGGATCTAACCGATCTCCGCTTGAGTGAACTTAACTCCCAAAAAGCAACGCTTGATCCAAAAAAAATCTCAGAAGAAAATTTAAAAATTGAGAACGACTCAAAAAGGAATACAGATAAATATATTGCCGAAGGTGTAACTTTTCTCATCTTAATATTCATTGGTGCCTTTTTTGTTTATCGTTCAACCAGTAAGCAATTCAGAGTACAATTACAACAGCAGAATTTTATGATGGCGATCACCCATGAATTAAAAACACCTATTTCAGTTGCCATACTTAATCTTGAAACATTACTGAAATATCAACTTGACGCAGAGAAGCAAAAAAAACTGATAAGGATGACCCTGCAGGAAACATCAAGACTTGATACATTAATAAATAATATCCTTGTTTCATCACAGCTGGAAGGCGGCGGTTATGCTTCTTCAAAAGAAGAACTCGACTTCTCTTCCCTTTTTAAAGATTGTGTAAAAGAAGCTAAAAACCGTTATCCTGAAAGAAACTTTATTGAAAATATAGAACCGGAAATTGAGATCGCCGGTGATCCGCTTTTACTCCAATTGCTAATTAGTAATCTAATTGAAAACGCCGTTAAATATTCTCCTAAAGAAAAGCCTATCATGTGCAAGCTTAATAAATCCGGCAATGATGCAATAATGAATATAATTGATGAGGGTATTGGTGTTGCCGACTCAGAAAAAGCTAAAATATTTGAAAAATTTTACCGAACCGGTAGTGAATCTACACGCAAAACACAAGGCACAGGTTTAGGGCTCTATCTTTGCACTAAGATCGCGGGGGACCATAATGCCGACATTTCGGTGACAAACAATATACCCTCCGGCAGTAATTTCGCCATCCATTTTCATAAATAATCATGAGCAAGGAAAATACAAAAGCGTCAATATTACTGGTAGAAGATGAAGAGAATCTTCATGATGCTTTGAAGTTGAATCTTGAGCTGGAAGGTTACGAAGTTTCTTCAGCATATGATGGCAGTGCCGCCATAAAATCAGTGCATGGAGAATATTTTGATCTTATTATACTTGATGTCATGCTGCCTGAGATGGATGGTATAAATGTTACCGAAACCATCCGCCTGGCAAATAATGAAGTACCGATACTTATCCTTAGTGCTAAAAACAGCAGCGCAGACAAGGTGCTTGGACTTAAGAAAGGCGCCGATGACTATATGACCAAGCCTTTCAATCTCGAAGAACTTTTATTGAGAGTGCAGAAGCTTATAGAAAAGAACAAAAAGATACTGGATAAGGAAACGATCGGCAACACTTATTCATTTGGAAATAATAATATTGACTTTAAAGCACAGGAAGCAACAACGTCCCGCGGCGAAAAGATCCAGCTAAGTAAGAAAGAAGGAATGCTTTTGAAATTACTCATTGAAAATAAAAATGAAGTAGTACCAAGAGAGAAGATCTTACAGGTTGTTTGGGGCTATAATGTTTACCCTACCACAAGGACGATCGATAATTTCATTCTTAACTTCAGGAAATATTTTGAAGAAGATAGCCGCAACCCGAAGTATTTTCATTCGGTTCGTGGTGTCGGTTATAAATATTCAGAATAAAGATCATTACATGTCGCCTAATTGAGGTCTCATCACAATATCTTCAACACAAGCAGCAGGTGAAAGCTGTGACGCAGCAAAAACCATTTTAGCGATATCATCGGCTTCCATTATACGTTTGGAAGAATTATCATAATCACCCCAGGAATCAGTGAGAACAGCGCCGGGATGAATAGCAGTAACCTTTATATTGTGTGGTTTCATTTCCTCCCGCAGGTTTTTACTAAACCCATGCATAGCATATTTGCTGATACTGTACGCCCCGCCATTATGATATGCGTGAAGTGATGCGATGGAACACATATTGAAAATATGACCTGATCTGCGTTCCATCATTTTAGGCAAAAGGGTCCTTGTTAAATGGTAGGCACTGCTTACATTAATTGCAAGCTGATTTTCCAACAATCCTTCTGGTTCATTATAAACACTGCCGGGCTCAAATAAACCCGCATTATTAACTATTATATCGGGAACTGTATACTTTAAACACCAGTTACCAAGATCTTTTGCCTGTTGTTTATCAGTAAGATCAAATGCCTTTGCTTTTATCGAAACAGAAGGAAATTTAGTTTGTAATTCTTCCATTGCTTTATAGAGAGCCACTTCGCTCCGGCTGCTTAAAAAAAGATCTTTTCCATTGGCAGCAAATATTTCTGCTATTGCTTTTCCAATTCCCCTGGATGCACCTGTTATCAGAACACTCATACCCCCATCCCCTAAAGGGGTGTTTGGAATATTCTTTACTTTCTCAGACATGATTTATTTTTGATATTTATGATTGCAAATTACTTAACTAATCTTCAAACATGATACACAAAAATCCCACTTTAGGGGATAGGGGTAAATACAAACACCTCTTTTTCGATCTTGACCATACTCTCTGGGATTTTGAAGCAAATGCAAGAGTAACGCTTCTTGAACTTTACAATACCTTACAATTAGAACAAAAAGGCATCCATGATTTTGATCTTTTTCATAAAAACTACCTGGCCCACAATGAAAAGCTTTGGGAGCGATATAGAAATGGTTTCATAAAACAGGAGGAATTACGGGTAAAGAGAATGCGGCTGGCTTTGCTTGATTTTAAAATTGCTGACGAAGTATTGACAAAGAGTATGAGTGACCAGTTTCTTGATCTTTTACCCACCCGAACCATTCTTTTTCCTTATGCTATTGAAATATTGGAATATCTAACCAATAAAAAGTATGAGCTGCATTTGATCACGAATGGTTTTGAAAAGACACAGCACAGCAAATTGAAATATTCAGGACTGGGTAAATATTTTAAAGAAGTGATCACTTCTGAAGGCAGCAGCAGCCTTAAACCTAATAAAGAGATATTTGATTATGCTTTTGAAAAAACCAGCGCCAGGCCATTAGAAAGTATCATGCTTGGAGATAGTATTGAGGTAGATATCATCGGCGCTATGAATGCCGGCATCGACCAGGTATTCATTAATCATTTAAATATCCCTATAGACATTAAACCAACTTATATTGTAAGATCCTTGAAAGAATTGGAAGAGATATTTTAATGTGCAAATTTACCAAGGTGCCAATATGCCAATGGAATCTCGAATTATGAAGATTTCAAACTGTTTGCACATTTGCAAATCGGCATATTAGCACATTCACCATAATGCTACTACTGTCACGCCACCTTTCGCCACTTCGCCGATCTTGACTTGCACTTTGGCACTCAATGGTAATAAAAGATCGACCCTTGAACCGAATTTGATAAAACCCATTTCCTCAGTTTGTTTTACCTGTTGGCCCGGCTGTAAATAATTTACAATACGCTTTGCCAATGCGCCGGCGATCTGTTTGATCAATAATTCTTTTCCGTTTGATCTGTAGACTACACTATGACGTTCATTTTCTGTTGAAGATTTTGGATGCCATGCAACAAGATATTTCCCTTTATGATATTCGCTGTAAAGAACATCACCGGTAACCGGGTTTCGGTTTACATGCACGTTCAACGGACTCATGAATATTGAGACTTGTATGCGACGGTCAGCAAAATATTCGTCAGCCTCCACTTCTTCAATTGCCACTACTTTACCATCGGCAGGCGCAACAATAGCATTATCCTGTACTGTTAATTTCCTTTTAGGAATGCGAAAAAAGGAAACTAAAAAAATCAACAACCCTAGCGTACCTATAAAAATGATCCAGCTTAGTGCTGGTGAAGAAGCGCTAATAAAATAAAATGAAACAATATTGATCGCACCGAATAGGATGGTTGCCCATGCAATGCTACTATACCCTTCCTTATGAATTGTCATGAGGCAAATATATGAAAATGGATAGTGGTGAATAATGAGTAGCAGGAAGATAAAAATCGATCATAAAAAGTAATAAACATATACCCAAACCGCCGGTATTGCTAATAATAGAGAGTCAAAACGGTCTAAAAACCCACCGTGCCCCGGCATAAGATTACCACTATCCTTTACCCCTGCCATTCTTTTGAGTTTTGATTCAAGAAGATCACCGAAAGTGCCAAAGATGGCAGCGATAGCTGCGATTATGTATAACGGCGTAGTTAAAAACTCAAAAGAATACGACCTAACTATACCTGCATTGATATTTGAGAAGATCAACCCGGTTGTAATAGTAGCGAGTATTATTCCTCCGATGGTGCCTTCCCATGTTTTTTTGGGTGAAATTTTTGAGAGCGGTCTTTTACCGACCAATGACCCAACTATATAAGCCATCGTATCATTGATCCAGATACTGCAAACAATCAGCAATGGTATGAACCATGGTTTAGAAATATTGTAAATAACATTATTAACAATGTCAGGAATCGGGGTAGATTCAATTACTTCGGAAATATAAAGCCCTGCCATCATGCCCCAGGTCATCGAAATATAAAGTAATCCCAGCGCTGCAGATCCGAAAGCTCTGATGTCAATTTTTTTTGTGGCAAAAATCCCTAACACCAACATGCCAACCCCAACAACAGAAACAGGAATTGGGAGCTTTTCCTGCAAACGATAACCGTCTATTTGGAATTGATTCCCGCAAAATCTAAGTATGATGGCAAATCCAAAAACTATAAACCCAAACCAGGTAAGCCAATGATAAGATGTTTTATGGATCTTTTCTAATAACTTAAAATATTCCCGCCAGCAACCAAAATGGATAATAGAAATAAGAATTAAGAAGCTCCATTGATTCCATAACAACCCCGCCAACATTATTGCTGCAAAGATTATTGCAGTTACAGCTCTTGTTTTAAATGTTTTCAAGTTAAACGCCATGAACGAAGATGGTGGTTTTAAAAAATGATAACGATAGTTTATGCAAATGGATTTGAATCATCAATATTATCTCTTGCGTATACTGTCTCATAACTATTGGTGGACCTTTTCTTCATCAATATCACAATGATCATTACCAATGCAAGGCTAATAGCTGCCAGTAATGTTTTATTACCTAATGAAACCGCAACACTGTCTTGCTCAGCCAACGCAGGATTAAACCAGATCATGATGACCGCAAAAGCATCATACGTAAAATGTGCAATGATTGCTGGCCAAAGACTACCACTATACCAATAGATCAAACCAAGTAAAATACCGAGAATAAACCTTGGAATAAATCCATAAAACTGTAAATGAATGGCTGAAAAAATAAATGCGGTAATAAGAATACCGGCCCATGGATTTTTAAAAAGCTTGATAAATAATCTTTGTAATACACCGCGGAAAAGCAATTCTTCTCCTACACCTGCAAATACTGCAACCAACACAAGATTTAGTAAAAGATCCTGCACTGTATGCCTTTTAAGCATAAATCCTATTTGCTTTGCTACTGCTTCCTCGCTTGCTTTCATCCATTTACCGATAGAAGTGGTTTCTGGTATTAATTGATCATTGATGGTTCCTGTCCAATCAACAAAAGGGAGGGCCACCAGCAATACGGTTATCCCTAAAATAAAATATATAGGTTTTGACGAGGTTAAACCCAGGTATTGTGTTGGTTTGGGATCACAGAATCGTGCAAAAAGAAATACGGGAATAATATATAATGCAATAAATTGAACGACCAGGCTCCCTCTCAAAAAAGTAAGTAAAGATGGATTTGAATAATCCCATTTACCTGGATCGCTTAACGTCAGTACATCGATACCGGTAACTTTCGCAAGTATCATTGTTCCGACAAGTCCAAAGATCATTAAACACCCCATCGCCATTCCCCCAAACATGAGTAGTTGCAGCATCGGGTGCACTTTTTTAAAATAAGCCATAATTAGAAACTCCGCTTTTTGAGTTGTAAATTTGCCGCTTCCCTCCAATTGGCGGGCAGGCAAAAGTAATTACCAATTAATAATTATTAATTAATAATTATTAATTCTGTTAAACAAGAAAATGGTCAAGATAGGCAACATACAATTACCTGATTTCCCTTTACTTCTTGCTCCTATGGAGGATGTAAGTGATCCGCCATTCCGTGCCGTGTGTAAGGATAATGGCGCCGACCTTATGTTCAGTGAATTCATTTCAAGCGAAGGCTTGATACGTGATGCAATGAAGAGTAAGATGAAACTTGATTTCAGTGAGGAAGAACGTCCATTTGGTATTCAAATTTTCGGCGGGGATGAAGAGGCTATGGCATTAAGTGCTAAAATTTGTGAAGCGGTAAACCCTGACCTGGTTGACATAAATTTTGGATGCCCCGTAAAAAAAGTAGTAAGCAAAGGAGCCGGCGCTGGCGTATTAAGAGATGTTGACCTGATGGTAAGGCTAACCGAAGCTGTTGTAAGATCAACTTCATTACCTGTTACAATTAAAACAAGACTGGGCTGGGATGACAATAGTAGGAATATTGAAGAAGTTGCCGAACGATTGCAGGATGTGGGGATAAAAGCCATTTCAATTCATGGAAGAACAAGAGCACAGCTTTATAAAGGCGAAGCTGACTGGACATTAATTGCTAAAGTGAAAGAGAATCCGCGGATCAAAATTCCTGTTTTTGGGAACGGTGATATTGATTCGCCCGCAAAAGCGTTGGAATATAAAAACCGTTATGGTGTGGATGGCATTATGATCGGCCGTGCCGCTATCGGTTATCCATGGATCTTTAACGAGATAAAACATTTTTTCAAAACCGGCGAACATCTGCCGGCGCCAACTATTCAGCAAAGAATAGATGTGATCCGGAAACATTTGTATCGTTCTATAGAATGGAAAAGCCCGGTTGTTGGTATAAATGAAATGCGTCGTCATTATGCAAACTATTTAAAAGGAATGCCCAACATAAAAGAATACAGGAATAAATTAGTTACACTTAGATTAGTTGAAGAGATCGATGAAGTACTGAATGAAATAATAAATAGCTACGCAGGTTATGAATTTGAAAAAACAGTGATCGAATTGCCGAATTATCATGAAAAATGTTCTGCTTAGGGTCGGGACGCTGAAAGCGGCCTGAACCGTAAACGAAAAAATAAAACCATGCACCTAATCCAAAATGAGTTTTATCACGTTTACAATCGGGGAAATAACAAGCAAAAGATCTTCTTTTCAGATGCTAATTATCTTTTCTTTTTAAAAAATATAAGAACCCAACTTTCGCCTGCTTGCAAAATCATTTCATATTGCCTCATGCCAAACCACTTTCATTTTATAATCATGGCAACAGAAAAAAGTATTACAGAACGATCTTCTTTTGGCGGAAAACCGATGCAGGAATTTCCTTACAGGATCGGAATTCTTCTCAGCAGTTATTCTCAAGCAATCAATAAACAAAATAAAACCACAGGTTCATTATTCCAGCAAAAAACCAAGTCAAAGATTTTGGTCGAAAGAATTGGTGAACATCAGGAAAATTATCTTGTGAACTGTTTTCATTACTTACACAGAAACCCTCTAAATGCTAACCTTGTTAAAGAGTTAAGCCAATGGCATTACTCATCCTTTTTGGATTATGCAGCGCTTCGGAATGGTACATTATGTGACAAAGAACTGTTTTTTTCTTTGACTGGCTTAACAGTAAGTGATGTAATAAATGGTGGACAGAACGATTTTGATGAAGATTACATTAAAAAATTCTACTAGTAATATCGGTCAGGTCGCTTTCAGCGCCCCGACCGACCTAATCAAACCCCATATTGAAACCACCGTCCAAATAGCTTCCAGTATAACAAACGGCATGAAATCGATAAGCACCGCAGCGTAACAACTCAATGCACCACCGATCACATTGAGTATAAAAAAGAATTTCCCATTTTCCGGAACCCATTTCATCGTATTCAGAAAGTAGGCAAGCAAAACAAGACCTACACCGATCGTTCCGATCCAATCATTATAACTCATACAATAAATATTGAGTGAAGAATTTATTTTTTGATGGCGTCCGCTACTTCTTTGCCCATAGGAGAAATAGATGGATCAAAGTAATTAACAAGCACCCCGTTTTCGCTTACCAAATACTTTGAAAAATTCCAGCTTGGTTTTTTGTTTGTCCATCCATTTTTATTTTTATCTGTCAGCCATTGAAAGATCGGATTCTGTTCAGGGCCAGGAATGACAGAGCTTTTCTTTGCCAATGGAAATGTGACGCCATAATTCAGTCTGCAAAATTTTTCTATCTCCTCATTTGTTCCTTTTTCCTGTTCTTTAAAATCATTGGCGGGGAAACCTATGACGACCAGCTTGTCTTTATTTTCTTCATACAACTTTTGCAGGTCATCATACTGATCAGTATAACCACAATCCGAAGCCGTATTTACCAGTAATAATTTCTTTCCTTTATAGTTTGACAATGGGATTGAGTCACCATTATTCAAGGCAATGGATAAATTATATAATGAATGTGGTGGCGAAACCGGTGATTCATTAGTAAATACTTTATTGTTCCTGCCTGTTATTCTTCCCAACCAGGTAAATGCCGGATAAACTGCTTTTAATACTCTTTGCCTTATCGTCATATCTTTTACATTTCGGGTTACGATCGCTACATAGCCACTGAATGCAATTAAAAACAACAGCAAAGCTATGAACAGCTTTTTAAGAAACCTTAGTATTTTATTACCCTTCTTCATTTGCTGACTAGAATTCCCTAACGTACAAGAGTGCCCTTCGCTTGGCCCTGGGTAAACTGTGCAACAGAAGTTTGTAGTAGTACAATTGCGGGAAACTAAAAACAATAAACTATAAACGACAAACTATCTTATCACCCATTTAAACAATTTCAATTTCCCTTTGAAAGGAGGATACTTAATTGAAGGATCAAACCACGTGGGTGTTTTCATCACTGCTTTTTTGTGACTAAATGTATCAAATGAATATTTACCATGATAATTTCCGGTACCACTGAAACCGCGGCCGCCAAATGGTAAATGATGATTGGTGAGATGCCAACTTGCATTGTTCACGCATCCGCCACCAAATGCCACACGGTTGAGCCAATCACGTTCTTTTGTGTTGCTTGATGTAAAAACATAAAATGCCAAAGGATTCGGATGTTGTTCAATAATCTTTAAAGCCTCTTCTTTTGTTTTAAATGAGATGATCGGAAGCACAGGACCAAAGATCTCATCTCTCATCACCGCATCATTAATGCTAACATTATCAAGCAAGGTGGGTTCAATAAATAACT
>Ga0184625_10001226_pt1 | contig 10577 bp, 10 predicted proteins | sample PLM3_30_b1_FD_133151 | JGI IMG/M metagenome (GOLD analysis project Ga0184625, IMG submission 133151) | Groundwater sediment microbial communities from an aquifer in East River, Colorado, USA - PLM3_30_b1 | ecosystem: Environmental > Terrestrial > Soil > Riparian zone | place: USA: East River... | reverse complement strand
GTTCAGCCGGAGACGGGGGCGATCATTCGCACGCCGAGCGCAGCGCACGCAATCGCCGCGCTTGCCGCCATCGGCAAGTCTGATCCCAAGTTTGCGCGGCGCATCTGGTACGTCTCCGACGAGGACGGGCTCACGCTCGTGCTCCGCGATCGCTTCGAGCTTCGGCTCGGCAGCGCCTCCGAGCTGCCGCTGAAAATCGCCGTCGCTCGCCGCGTGCTTGAGTCGGTCCGGCTCTCCGAAACCGACGCGGCGTACGCGGATGTCGCCGTCCCGGATCGGCCGGTCGTCGGCACAACTCTCAACTCTCAAGTCGAGCCTTAGACCTACTGCGACCGTCGGCGTTGACACCGGCCGCAACCGGCCCTAGGCTGGTCGGTGCCGGAGCCCGGCAAACGTGCGAGCTAGAGTCGAGCTTGAGGTGGAGGGACGTTGAGAGTGCGTGACCAAACTGGCAACTACCTGGCAGTAATCAAGGTCGTCGGTGTCGGAGGCGGCGGATCGAACGCGGTCAACCGGATGGTGGACGCGGGCTTGAGCGGCGTCGAGTTCATCGCAGCGAATACCGACGCGCAGGCGCTGCTCGTCGTCGACTCCGACGTCAAGGTTCAGATGGGCGCGGACTCGACCAGGGGCCTCGGGGCCGGGGCGAACCCGGAAGTCGGAAAGAGCGCCGCAGAGGAGAGCCGGGACGAGGTGAAGGACGTTCTCAAAGGTTCGGACATGGTCTTCATCACGGCCGGCGAGGGCGGCGGCACGGGCACGGGTGGAGCGCCGATCGTCGGACAGATCGCGAAGGGCGAGCTCGGCGCGCTGACCGTCGGCGTCGTTACGCGACCTTTCGGGTTCGAGGGTCGTCGACGGGCAGAGCAGGCGCACATCGGGATCGAGGAGCTCCGTGAGCAGGTCGACACGCTGATCGTGATCGAGAACGATCGGCTCCTGCAGGTCGTCGAGAAGAAGACGTCCATCGTCGACGCCTTCAAGATGGCCGACGACATCCTGCGGCAGGGCGTCCAGGGCATTACGGATCTGATCACCGTTCCCGGGATCGTCAACCTGGACTTCGCCGATGTGCGCGCGATCATGACCGAAGCCGGATCGGCGCTCATGGGGATCGGGACCGCGTCGGGCGAGAATCGCGCCGCGGAAGCCGCGCACACTGCCGTCTCGTCGCCGCTGCTCGAGTCCTCGATCGAGGGCGCCACCGGGATCCTTCTCAACATCAGCGGGCCGCCGGACATGGGGCTCTTCGAGGTCAACGAGGCGGCCGAGGTCGTGACGAGCGCCGCCGATCAAAACGCGAACGTGATCTTCGGAGCGGTCATCGACGAGTCGCTCAAGGACGAGGTGCGGGTGACCGTGATCGCGACCGGCTTCGGGCCCGGCGCGCACAGGCGCCGCCGCCGAGCCGTGACCGAGGAAGAGGCTCCGGCGCGGAGGCGTGAGGAGGGCGACGAGCGGTTCGACGTCCCGTCGGATGTGCTCGAGGTTCCCTCCTTCCTGCGGGACTGAGCGCGACTCCTGCTCTGTAGCATCCGAGCGTCGTGCAGACGCTGCAGCGGACTCCGCTCTACGAGCGACATCGCGCTCTTGGCGCGCGGATGGTTCCGTTCGCCGGTTGGGAGATGCCCGTCCAGTACGAGGGCGTCATCCCCGAGCACCGAGCGGTCCGTGGCGACGCCGGAGTTTTCGACGTCTCGCACATGGGCGAGCTCGAGGTCGAGGGCCCCAGGGTACACGAGCTCCTGCAATCGCTGCTCTCCAACGATCTCGACAAGGTCGAGCCCGGCGGCGCCCAATACACGCTGCTCACGAACGAGCAGGGCGGGATTCTCGACGACCTGATCGCCTACCGGCTGGAGCCCGGCCGCTACCTGCTGATCGTCAACGCGGCGAATCGCGAAAGCGACTTCCAGTGGCTCAAGGAGCGGGAGATTCCCGGCTCAGACGTCCGCGATGTCTCCGACCAGTTTGCGTTGCTCGCCGTCCAGGGCCCTCGCTCGCTCGAGCGGCTCGGTCTCGACGCCGCACCGCCGTTCACGTTCGCCATGCAGGAGCTCGACGGCGTCGAGTGCATGGTCAACCGCACCGGTTACACAGGTGAGCTCGGCGTCGAGCTGCTCGTCCCCGCCGAGGACGCCGTCGCCCTCTGGGATCGCGTGCTCGCGCGAGGTGTGGTTCCGTGTGGGCTCGGGGCGCGCGACACACTCAGGCTCGAGGTCTGCTTCCCGTTGCACGGCAACGACATCGGCCCGGACACGGACGCCGTCTCGGCGGGCCTCGGCTGGGTCTGCGCGCTCGACAAGGACTTCACGGGCGCCGACGAGCTCCGGCGGATCAAGGCCGAGGGCCCAACGGAGAAGCTCGTCGCGTTCGTGATGGAAGACTCAGGCATCCCGCGAGCCGGCATGCCCATCGCGGGCGGAGGCCGCGTCACGTCGGGCAGCCATTCGCCGATGCTCGACCGCGGGGTCGGCATGGGCTATGTCCCCGCCGGCCAGAGCGAGACCGGCACGGAGCTCACGATCGACGTGCGCGGCCGCGACCGGCGCGCGCAGATCGTGAAGAAACCCATCTACAAGCGGGAGGGCTGATGGCGGCGCCGGAGAGCTATCCCGAGGAGCTCCGCTACCACCGGGAACACGACTGGGCGCGAATCGACGGCGACGAGGCCGTTCTCGGCATCACGTGGTATGCGCAGGACGCGCTCGGGGAGCTCGTCCACTACGAGCCGCCTGAGGAAGGCTCGACGGTGACGAAGGATTCGAGCTACGGCGAAGTCGAGTCCGTTAAGGCCGTCTCAGACATCATCGCGCCGCTCTCCGGCGAGGTGCTAGAGGTCAACCAGGCGGTGGTCGATGCGCCCGAGACGGTCAACGAGGATCCGTACGGCCAGGGCTGGCTGATCCGGATCCGCCTGATGGATCCGAGCGAGGCGGAGGGGCTGCTCGACGTCGGGGCCTACCGCGAGCTCCTCACCGATCAGTGACGTATGCCCAGCTGACCGACGCCGATCGGGAGGCGATGCTGGAGACCGTCGGCGTTGCCTCCGTCGAGGAGCTGTTCCAGGACATCCCGGAGGGCGTCCGCCTCGGTCGCGAGCTCGACCTCGGCGATCCGCTTTCCGAGCACGAGATCGTCGCCCGCCTGAAGGAGCTCGCCGACCGCAATACCGACACTGGGCGGGAGATCTCGTTTCTCGGCGCGGGGATCTACGACCACTACGTCACGGCGATCGTCGACGCGATCCTGCAGCGGGGCGAGTTCCTGACCTCCTACACGCCGTACCAGCCCGAGCTGAGCCAGGGCATCCTCCAGGCGCTCTTCGAGTACCAGACCGTGATCTGCGAGCTCACGGGCATGGACGTCTCGAACGCGTCCGGATACGACGGGACGACCGTGGCGGCGGACGCCTGCTACATCGCGAAGCACGCGACCGGGCGGACGAAGGTCGTCGTGGCGGAGTCGCTGAACCCGCAGGTGCGCCAGGTCGTGCGGACCTACGCGCCGGGCTTCGGCTTGCAGGTCGTGGACGTCCCGCACCGCGACGGCGTGACGGACGCCGACGAGCTTCGGGCCGCGGCGGAGGACGCCGCCTGCGTGATCTTCCAGCAGCCGAACTTCTTCGGCTGCCTGGAGCCAGCCCCGGAGCTCGCCGCCGCGGCGAACGACGCCGGCGCGCTCGCGGTCGCCCACGTGGACCCGCTGTCACTGGGGGTGCTCGAGGCGCCGGCGGCGTACGGCTGTGCGATCGCGATCGGAGAGGGCCAGGCGGCCGGGAATCCCCTCTCCTTCGGCGGCCCGCACTACGGCTTCATCGCCGCACGCGAGGAGTTCACGCGACGGATGCCCGGGCGGATCGTCGGCGAGACGACCGACGTGGACGGGGAGCGCGGCTACGTCCTGACGCTGCAGACGCGGGAGCAGCACATCCGCCGCGAGAAGGCGACCTCGAACATCACGACCAATCAGACGCTCTTGGCGCTGGGCGGCCTCATTCAGTTGTGCTGGTTGGGACCAGAAGGTCTCCGGGAGCTGGGGGAGACCTGCATGGCCCTCGCGGAGCACGCAAAAGACCGCATCGGCCTCCCGTCTGCATTTCCTGAAAAGACAACATTCAAGGAATTTGCCATTCGCGTCGGACGGCCCGCCGCCGAGGCGATCCGAGACGCCCGCCGACGTGGCGTCAACCCCGGCTATCCGCTCGGCCGCGACTACGAGGGGATGGACGACGTCCTCCTCGTCGCCGTCACGGAGCGCCGCAGCCTCGACGACATCGAGGAGCTCGCGGAGGTGCTGACCGCGTGAAGCTCGTCTTCGAGAAGTCCCGTCCAGGCCGCCGCGCCGCCGTTCTCCCGCGCCCGAAAGACATGGCTCGGCCGGAGATCCCGGAGGAGCTGCGCCGCAAGCGCCCGCCGCGGCTACCCGAGCTGCCCGAGTCCGAGATCGTCCGCCACTTCACCGAGCTCACGACCCGAAACTTCGGCATCGACACCGGCTTCTACCCGCTCGGCTCGTGCACGATGAAGTACAACCCTCGCGTCAACGAGCGGGTCGCGGCGCTGCCCGGGTTCAACGACCTCCATCCGCTGCAGGACGAGGATTTGACCCAGGGAGCGCTCGAGCTGATGCACGAGCTCCAGGAGATCCTCGCGGAGATCACGGGGCTCGACGCGGTTTCGCTCCAGCCCGCCGCCGGTTCCCAGGGCGAGCTGACCGGCCTGATGCTCATGCGTGCCTACTTCGCCGACCGTGGCGAGGGCGACAGGCGGCGGAAGGTCGTCGTGGCCGACACGGCGCACGGGACGAACCCGGCCAGCGTGACGATGGCCGGCTACGAGCTCGTAAAGGTCGATACCGACGCCCGCGGCAACATCGACCTCGACGATCTCCGCGCCAAGGTCGACGAGGAGACCGCCGGACTGATGCTCACGAACCCCTCGACGCTCGGGCTCTTCGACGAGCACATCGAGGAGATCGCTCGGATCTTCCACGAGGTCGGCGGGCTTCTCTACTACGACGGGGCGAATCTGAACGCCGTGTGCGGGATCTCCCGACCCGGCGACATGGGCTTCGACATCGTCCATATCAACCTGCACAAGACCTTCTCGCAGCCGCACGGCGGCGGGGGGCCGGGCGGCGGGCCGATCGCGGTCCGCAGCCGGCTGGAGCCGTATCTGCCAGTTCCGGCCGTCGTCCGCGCTGGAAAGCGCTTCCGGCTCGAATACGACCGGCCGAAGTCGATCGGGAAGGTGAGGGGCTTCACGGGGCCCTTCGGAGTCTTCGTCCGCTCCTACGCGTTCATCCTCGCGTGGGGGCGGGAGCTCAAGACGATGTCCGAGATCGCCGTCCTGAACGCGAACTACCTCCTCGCGCGGCTACGCGACGCCTACGAGCTCCCGTTCGATCGCCTGTGCATGCACGAGTTCGTGCTATCGGCGCGCCGGCTGAAGCGGGAGCACGGAATCACGGCGCTGGACGTGGCCAAAAGGCTCATGGACTACGGCTTCCATCCGCCGACGATCTACTTTCCACTGATCGTTCCGGAGGCGCTGATGATCGAGCCGACGGAGACCGAGGTGAAGGAGACACTCGACGCGTTCGCGGACGCGATGCTCGCGATCGCCCGCGAGGCGGCGGAGGATCCCGAGCTCCTCAAGACCGCGCCGCACAATCGCCCCGTCAAGCGGCTCGACGAGGTCAAGGCCGCGAAGCGCGCGATTGTCCGCTACCGCTTCGACGAGCATCCCAACCTGACCGAGGAGCCGGCCGAGGCCGCCGCAGCCGAAGCCGAGGCGCCGAAGGGCGTGTAGGGCGGATGAGCACGATTCTCGAAGCGCTGTACCGGGGAGACCGGACTGCCGCCGAGGAGGAGGCAAAGGGCCGGGACCTCGACATCCTCGAAGCGGCCGCGCTCGGCGACGCGGCGCTGGTTCGAGCGCTGCTCGCCGACGATCCGACGCTTGTCTCGACGCGTTCTCAGGACGGGTTCACCGCCCTCCATTACGCCGCGTTCTTCGGCACGGCCGAGGCCGCCTCGGCCCTGCTCGAGCACGGCGCAGACCCAAGCGCCGTCGCTGAGAACGAGATGCAGGTCCAGCCGCTGCACAGCGCTGCGGCGGTCGACGCGAACGAGACGGCGCGACTGCTTCTCGACGCCGGTGCCGACCCGAATGCGCGCCAACAGGGTGGGTTCCTGCCGATCGATGCCGCGGTCCAGAACGACAACGAGGAGCTCCGCACGCTCCTGCTCGAGCGGGGCGCCGAGCCGGCTGACGCTGCTAGGAATCAGGCGTGATCGACCTTCGCTCCGACACTGCGACCCGGCCGACGCCGGCAATGCGCGAGGCGATCGCCTCGGCCGAGGTGGGCGACGAGCAGAAGCGCGAGGACCCGACGGTCAACCTGCTCGAGCGCCGCGTCGCGGAGCTGCTCGGCCACGAGGAAGCCGTCTACGTCCCGACGGCGACGATGGCGAACGAGATCGCGCTGCGCCTCCACGGAGAGCCTGGGGACGAGGTGCTCGCGGAAGAGCACTCCCACATCCTCGTGTCCGAGCTCGGCGGGCCGGCGGCGCATAGCGGGTTCCTGACGCGTCCCCTTCCGGGAGACCGTGGCCGGCTGACGCCCGATCAGATCCGTTCGAAGGCCAACACGTTCGAGGACCTGCATACGCCGCGGACGCGGATCGTCTCGATCGAGAACACGCACAACAGCTCCGGCGGGCGGGTCTGGCCGCTGGAGGAGATCCGCGCCGTCGTGGACACCTGTCGCGAGCTGGGTCTCCGCCTGCACCTGGACGGCGCGCGGCTGTTCAACGCCGCCGTCGCGCTCGACGTCCCGCCTGCAGAAGTCGCAGCTCCTGCGGACACCGTCACCATCTGCCTTTCCAAGGGACTGGGGTGTCCGCTCGGCGCGCTCGTGGCCGGCTCCGCCGAGCTCATGCGCCGCGCTCGCCGGTACAAGCACTTCTTCGGCGGGGCGATGCGGCAGGCCGGGATCGTCGCCGCAGCCGGCGTCTACGCGCTGGATCATCACATCGAGCGGCTGGCGGAGGATCACGCCCGCGCCAGGCGGCTGGCCGAGGGCTTCGCGGCGGCGGGCCTGCCCGCCGATCCCGACGACGTCGAGACGAACTTCGTCCACCTCGACGTTGCCCCCCTCGGCCTCACCACTGCGGACGCACTCGCACGCCTGCGCGACGCCGGGGTGGGACTGTCGGGCACCGTCCATCCGACGATTCTCCGGGCCGTGACGCACCTCGACGTCACCGACGACGACATCCGGCGGGCGATCGAGCTCGCCCCACAGGCGCTCACCGGCGCCCTGGCCCGGGCCTGACCCCTACCTGTCCCCGGCGGCGAAGAAGGCCGCCGCGACGACCACGTAGGCCACGATCAACGCCACGCCCCGTCCCCGGCTCGAGCGCCCCTGGAAGACCAGCAGGAACGTGAAGATCGTCGACCCGGCGAGCGCGGCGATCTCGACCTCGCGAAACGACAGCGCCAGGGGCTCGATCAGCCACGAGAGGAGCGCGACGAGCGGAATCAGGAAGACGGCGACCTGAGCGCTCGAGGCGAGCGCGATCTCGGCGGCGAGCTTGATCCGCCCGCGGTACGCGACGACGACGGCTCCGCCGTGCTCGGCCGCGTTCCCGACGATCGCCACGATCACGGCGGCGACGAAGAAGTCCGAGAGGTGAGCCTTCTCGCCGAACACCTCGAGCGAGCCGACCAGGATCTCGGCGACGAAGGCCGTGACCACCGTGGCGAGGCCGAGGACGAGGAGCGCCGTACGAAAGGTCCAACCGACCATGTCCGGCGACTCGTCGGCCACGTGCAGGCGATGGTGCCTTCGCAGGTTCAGCCACGTGACGCCGAGATAGACGATCAGAAGCGCGATCGAGATCGGGATTGAGAGCACCGCGATCGAGTGCCGCTCGGGATCGCCGTGCCAGCCCGCGACCGACGGAATAGCCAGCAACACCACTGCCAGGGCGACCAGGCCCAATGAGACGAGGCTGGACTCGCGGTCGAGTCTGCCTTCTCCGCCGAAGAGGAGCGAGAAGCCGAGAACGAGCAGGAGGTTGCCGATCACGCTCCCGGTGAGCGAACCCCGGACGACCTCCGTCAGGCCCTTGTTGACCGCGAGCAGGGCGATGATCAGCTCGGGGGCGTTCCCGAAGGTGGCGTTCAGGAAGCCACCGATCCCGGCGCCCGTATGGTGGGCGGCCTGCTCTGTCGCCTCGCCGATCAGCCAGGCGAGCGGAACCAACGCGAGGGCGGCGAGGACGAACTCGACGACCTCGCTCGGGTGCAGCGTGTAGTGGAGGAAGATCGTGGCCGGGGCAAGGGCGAGCGAGCCCCACAGGATCGTCCTGGCCACGGGGACTACCCTAACCCGCCGTGCTGCGCGCGGTTCTCTTCGATTGGGGCGGGACGCTCATGGACGACGAGTGGGACGACGCGATCGCACTCGAAGGGCACACCGCCGGCCTCGCGGCGCTCGAGCGGGAAGGCTTGCCCGACGCGGAGGCATTCACCCGCTTCGTGGTTGAGCACGAATCCGAGCTCTTCGGGTACGGCCGGGAGGACGAGGTCGACGTCGTCCGAGTCATGGCCGCGTCCTTCCAACGCCAGGGCGTCGACCTGACCGACGACGACGTCCGGCTCTTTCTCCAGACGACGCACGACGTCTGGTCGTCGCATTGGGCGCTCGGCGCGTCAACGCATGCTCTTCTCGAGGCCCTGCGCGCACGCGGCCTGAAGCTGGCGCTCGTGTCGAACACGGCGAGCCCCGAGTGGCTCCTCCGTCCGGTCCTCGAGCGGCAGGGATTGAGCGAGCGTGTGGACGCAATCGTGCTCTCCTCGGAGGTCGGGAAGCGCAAGCCGCATCCGGCGATCTTCCAGCGGGCGCTCAGCGAGCTCGGGGTTGCGCCCGACGAGGCGCTCTTCGTCGGCGACCGCCTCGACGCCGACATCTACGGCGCGTCCCGCGTCGGCATGAAGACGGTGCAGGCGCTCTGGTTCCGGGCCGACGACGGGGCGTCTCCCGTCGAGCCCGACTACCAGGCGTTCACGCAAATGGATGTGCTTAATGTTGTAGATCGCCTCGCCGGGTAGCTGGGGAAACCTCCGCCCGGTTTCCCCAGACCCCTTCCCCCGTCCGCTTCGCGGACAGCGCTGCGCGCTCGCACTTAGCGCGTTCGCGTCGGCCTGTCAAGTCTTGCGCGGGCCGGAACGGATGCCCCAAAATCCGGGTATGGCGTCAAGCGAGGTCACTCGCCCGTCCCGGGAGCTTCCGCTCAGGCCGCAGGACGAGGTCGAGTGCCGTCGCTGCGGGATCCACTGCGACAAGGTCGTCTACCCCGGCGCCTGCGTCGAGCGGTCCTGCCCGTTCCTCTACGCGTTCGAGGAGGCGGGACGCACGTACATCGGCTGCATGCAGAAGGTGTTCGGGGTCGAGATCGACCTCGATCTGCTCCACGAAGCCGAAGCCCGAGCCCCGGGCTTCGGTGCTGTTCGGGCCAATCGCAAACCGCTGCCGATGTGCCGCGCGGAGGTCGAGAGCACGTACCTCAGCCGGACGGACGACCTCGGCTGCGTGAACCCGGAGTTCCACGAGCTGCCTGTCGGCGCGCCGAGCTTCCGCGTTTTCGCGCAGGTGCGCGGGTCGGCTTAGTTCCGGCCTTCCACAGCGAGCGCAGTCTCCGTATTTCCTCGACGTCGGGGCCGTGCCCGTCCTGACCCTCGGTCTCGACCACCGCCGGCAGGGCCTGGAGCCGTGGGTTGCCGAGGAAAACCGACAGCCTCTTGCCCATCTCCCCCTCGAGGAGGTTCGCGTGCCGGTCGCGATTCGATCCAAGCGGCGTCTGCGAGTCGTTGACGTGGAGCGCGCGGAGCCGGTCGAGCCCGATCAGGCGGTCGAAGTCGTCCAGCAGCGTGTCGAGCGCGTGCTCGTCGGTGACGTCGCAGCCGGAGGCCCAGAGGTGGCAGGAGTCGAGGCAGATGCCGAGGCGCGGATGAGGCCCGATGCGGTCGACGAGCGCCGCCAACTCCTCCAGCGACCGGCCGATCGTCCCGCCAGTGCCGGCCGAGTTCTCCATCAGGAGCCAGGTCTTGTCCGAGGAGCGCCCGAGCACCTGTTGGACGGCCGGCGCGGCACGCTCGAGTCCCGCCTCGAAGCCGCTTCCAAGGTGGGAGCCGACGTGGAAGACGACGCCGTCAGCCCCGATGGCGCACGCGGTGTCGACGGTCTTGCTCAGCGTCGTCACCGACTTCTCATAGAGCTCGTCGTTCGGGCTGGCGAAGTTGCAGAGGTAGATCGTGTGGACGAGGACGGCCTCCATGCCGGCCTCCTGCGCCCGCTCTGGGAAACCGGCGAGGATCGCAGGGTCGTGCTCGGGGAACCGCCAGGCCCGCGGGCTCTGGACGAACAGCTGAACTGCGTTGGCGCCGACTGCCCCTGCACGCTCGGGAGCGGCCTTGATCCCGCCCGAAAAGTGGCCGCCGAAGAGCACGGCCCTACGATAGTGACGTGAGCGTTCGTGTCCGCATGGCGCCCAGCCCGACGGGCTT
>Ga0184625_10001225_pt1 | contig 10578 bp, 6 predicted proteins | sample PLM3_30_b1_FD_133151 | JGI IMG/M metagenome (GOLD analysis project Ga0184625, IMG submission 133151) | Groundwater sediment microbial communities from an aquifer in East River, Colorado, USA - PLM3_30_b1 | ecosystem: Environmental > Terrestrial > Soil > Riparian zone | place: USA: East River... | reverse complement strand
CGGCGACACTGGCGCGAGGTGCTCGTAGAGGAGAGCGGTGTACGGGTTGTCGATGTTATTCAACGCGGGGCCAGGCGCGGATGTGCGTGGTCATGACTGTGCTCCGCGGGTGACTGTTTGAGCATCATCCATACGGCCACCCAGAGCCCAACTGCAAGGAAAGCCATCGATGCGAGGGTGGCCCAGGCTGCACCCCTCCACGAGTACAACGGGATGAGCCAGATGTTCAGTGCGACATTCAGAAAAGCGGCCGCGATTTGGAAAGCGGTTCGGATTCCCTGGCGGTCTGCACCCGTCAGCGTGTCTCCGGCAAGGTAGTACCAAGCGAGAATTGCCGGAAGCGGCGACAGCCACCGAAGGGCGCCGACCGAATCTGCGTAATCGGCGCCGAGAACGTAGGGGGCAAGCGGGGCAGCGAAGAACAGCAGAGCGCTCGCACCAAGGCCGTAGATGACCGCAAACGGGAGAAGTGACCGGGCGAGGGAGAGCGAGCCTCTGACTCCGGCTGTGCCGCGTTGGAAAAATCGTGCGTACGTCGAGTTGAGCATCGAGCTCACTGGGGCGAAGGCGACGGCCGTCGCCCGATAAGCGGCCGCATAGACACCTGCCGCATCGAGGGTTGCGAGTCGCGCCAGCATGGCCTTGTCGATGTCTGTGTAGACGTTCGCCGAGGATTGGCCCAGGGAGAAGTACACGCTCTCCTTGAGATGGCGAAAGAGAAGCGATGTGTCGAGCTCTGGCCGACCGAGAACCCGGTTTACGGTTGTGAAGGCGCATCCGGCTGCCACGATCGTGGCCGCGAGATACCAGAAGGACCATTCGACTGGTTCGGGAGACGGTTCGATCGCAACGAAGACGACGGCAGCGCCCAAGCGGCACACTGACGGCAGGACTCCGAGGACGGCCGTATAGAGCATGCGCTCGAATGCTTGAAAGGCTTGCGCCGAGGAATCGACGAGCCTCGCAAAAAAGAATTCGGAGAACCCGAGCGCCACAACGATTTGCGGAGAGAGGTTGGGAACCAGGAGGACAGCCCCGACCAGGCTGAGAAGAAGTAATGGCACGCCGGCAACAGGGATCGCGAGAAGGGCGTTTCCCCAGTACCTCCCGAACGACCCAGGGCGCCGGGCGACGTACATGACGAGCAGGTTTCCCGTACCCAGGGCGGCAAGAGGGGACAAAATGGACACGAGTGCGAGCGCAGCCGCAAATGCGCCGAAGCCGCCCGCGCCTAGCGCCCGAGCGATAAGCACGAAATAGAGGGCTTGGATGACCAGCTGGCCTCCCTGGGCGAGGGTCATCCAGCCTGTGTTGCGCCAAATCCTCGGCTCCTTCCTCAGCATCGAGTGAAAACGACACCGATGGGAGCCACGACGCTAATACGCTCCGCGGGCCCGGAAAAGCGCTGGAATGGTTCTCGCGACCAGCTTGCAATCGTTGAACAAAGACCAGCTCGTGACGTACAGATAATCAAGAGTGATCATTTCACCGAACGGAATGTCACTTCGGCCGAGGACCTGCCAGAGTCCGGTGATTCCGGGTTTAAGGGCAAGCCGACGACGGCCCCAATCCGTTACATTCAGATCCTCGTCGAGTGGAAGCGGCCGAGGGCCAACCAAGCTCATCGTGCCGCCGAGGACGTTGATGAGCTGTGGAACTTCGTCGATGGAGCTCCGCCGTAAGTAGCGTCCGAGTCTTGTCACGCGGGGATCCGCTTCAAGTTTGAACAGGCCCTGGTCGCCGTTGTCAGCGCCCGCGCTCAGGTGTCGAAGTGCGCTTCTTTGCTCGTCAGCACCGACAGCCATCGTCCGAAGTTTCAAAATACGAAACGACTTTCCATCAATTCCGGCTCGCACCTGACGAAAGAACGCGGGCCCAGGAGAATCGAGTTTGATCGCGACAGCGACGACCACCAACAGCGGCAGCAGGATGATGAGCAGGACGGCTGCTAAGAAAATGTCCATCGTCCGCTTGAGAAAACGATCCGAAGGAGAAAGTCTGGGAGGAAGCAACCCGAGGAGGGGTACTCCCTCAACGGCATGGACGCTGATCCTGGACCCGATCACTTCGAAAAGACGTGGGACGATGTCGACCTGAACGTTCAGGTTCTGGAGTGTACGAATCAGCTTGAGCGTCTCCTCGTTCGAGGAGCTCGCAAATGCGATTACGACGCGCTCGATGTCGAACAGTCGGACGATGGCAGGAAGACGCTCGGGTGGTCCGAGGACGGGGAGTTTCTCAAGTCCAGAGTGCAGTTCCCGTGGCCTGTCATCGACGAAGCCAACCAGATTGATTCCGTATTCTGAGTGGTAAAGAAACTTATGCGCAATAAGCTGACCGACCTTCCCGGCACCGACGATAATCGTATTTTGGAGATACGTGATTCGATGCCTCGAGAGCCCTCGCGCGACGACACGAGCCACTGCAACGAGAACGATGGCGAGCCCCCAGAACACCACGAGCTTGCCGGGATCAGGACTCGCGATCCGCGTCGCCCACGCAGTGACGAAAAGGAGAAAAACGCCGACGGTGACAACGTGGAAGATATGCGGGATATCATCGGCGGTGTCATGTCCGGTTCGCTCCTGGTCGTAGTCGTAGAGACCGTGTAGCTTTGTGATCAAGATCCATGCAGGAAGAGTGAACACAAACACCAGGTACTCGTGAATGGGATCTACGTGGCCCACTCCAATCCTTGTTTGCGCCAGTAGCTCGGCTAAGAGGAAGGCCAGTGAAAGACCGATGAGGTCCGCAAGGACCAGCATGCGGCGAATGAGCCAGCCGCGGCGTCGAATGACGGCGGTTTGGCGGCGGCGGTCTAGGATTTGAAGAGTCCGCTCATTGAGAGCGGCAGTCAGGTCGTCGTGGAGAGAGACGCCCTCCACGACAGCGTCGCGTTCAGTAACCTTCATTGACGTTTCCTCATTTCCGAGGCACCGATGGCGCTCACATACGAGAACAGCGGAGACCGCTTCCGGCGCCCGTAGTACTCAGCCTGACGACGCTCGCTCCCAACGAGAACTAGACCGAGCTTTGCGGCGGGGCTCGATTCGAGGGCGGCGTGGAATTCGTCGAGTGTTTCGTTTGTCGCTGCGTTCGCTCGGATGACCGCCAGAAGGCCATCGACTTTTGCGCTGAGCGCAATGCCGTCGCCGCCGCCGAGAAGCGGAGGCGCGTCGATGAGAATTATGCTCGCGTATTCACGAAGGGCCTGAAGCGTGTAGTCGACTCTGGGTAGGGTCATGAACTCAACCGCGGTCGGGGGGATTCGACCCGCCGTAAGCACCTTGAGGGCGTTTCGGTTTGGCGTGATCTGCCCAGGTGGAAGAAGGGTGAGCAGCTCGTCCAAAAAACCACCGCCTCCGTTGGCGCCCGGCGGCGAGTTCTGACTCTCGGACGGGGAGAGCTTCACGCGAGCGATTGCCTTGTCGAGAGGAACGCGGGCGAGGACGACATCGGTGAAACCAGCGCCCTGGAGGCCGAAGAAGTCGCCGACAACGGGCCGACGAAGGTCGAGATCCACAAGGAGCACGCGGCGTCCCGCGCGAGCGAGGCTCACCGCGAGGTTTGCCGCTACCGTGGATTTCCCCTCACCTTCGACGGCGCTCGTCACCATGACGAGTCGGGCATTGCGCTCGACATTGGCGAACTCGAGATTCGTTCTCAGAACGCGAAACATGTCGGCTTCGACGCCCTCGGGCCGGACCAGCAGGGCAAGTTGCTTGCTCTTTCGAATCCCACGTGGAGGATCAGAAACGCGCCCGAGGACCGGAAGCCGAATGCGATCACCGATCTCGGCAGGCGAGCGCGCGCGCGTGTCGAGTGCGTCGAGGACGAATGCGAGCGCTACGCCGAGCAAGAGGCCGACTGCGGCTCCGATGAGACCGGTGCGTAGTGGGCGGGGCTGCACCTGCACCGCATCTGTCGCCGGGCGGACGAGGGAGGCGCTTGAACCCTGAAGTGCTTTGAGGGTCTCAAGCTGTTGGCCCCTCGTAACGAGATTTGTGTGCAGCACGGAACCGCGATCACCTGCCGCCTCAATCTGTTCGAGTTGATCGTGGATCTCTTTGATCGCCCTCTGGATCGAGGCGCTGTCGAGTTCTTTCCGATAGAGGGTGAACTGGCGCGCGTAGGACGTCGCCAGCTTCATCGCCAGCGCGGGATCTGGATCGCGCACGCGGAACTCGAGCAAATCGGCGTTGGTCTCGGCTGAGACGTCCGAGGCGCTCAGGAAGTCTTTGACCGACAGCTGACCACGTAGCCCCATCGCCTTGATAACACGATCCGCAACCGCCGGAACTCGCGCGAGGCGGGCCTGCGTCTCCGCAACTCGATCAGGGGGAGACGCCTCGCTCACGTTGAGCGCTCCGCTCAGGCTGGCGGCTAGGTTTGGATCACCGAGGAGCACCTCCGTCGAAGCCTGGGAGAGCGTCTGCTGGTTGAACGACAAAAGAACGGCGGCAAGTAGCGCCGAAGCAAGAGGTAATGCGACGGCGAGCTTGTGCCGCCTGAGCACACGTGCGTAGTCGAGCGCTGTACGCTCCTCGATTTCGTGGTGGGTCATGTCCGAGTTCCGCGGCGGAGGCCCAGACAGCCACACACCTCTACCGCAATGCGTCTGTGCCCTGTACCCCTATGACGGCGTGCCCCGAGCCGCAGGCTTCTCACTTCCCTTAATTCCCAAGTGCCCTACCCGGTTAATAGGTGTCCGGTGTCCTATGGCGACTTGCCCGAGTCGCAGGCTTCTCTCTTCCGTTAATTCCCAACTTTCCCACCCGGTTGGATAGGTGTCAAACAGCGGCGAGCGGCCCCACTACGCTTCTTGACCCCCCCGTTAGCGTAGGTTCTTGTCTCGAGCGACGCGCGACCGACTGCTAGCGTCTCTGGGAACCCTCGCGAGACCTGGCCTCGAGCCCATTGGTTCCGGTCTAGCGAACGGGCGTTCTAAGCACCGTGCGCTCCGTGATCGGGTGTCCCGTAGGGGACGCCGCCGATGTCGTGAGTTGGCCTGCCTGCCCGCGACGCCGCTGTCAAACGCGGCGCTCGTCGGTTGCAACCGCTAGTCGTGGTGGTCTGCGAATGGTGGATCCGTCGCCAATTCGCCTACCGTCTCGCACCCGTCGGTACTACTCGGTCAGATCCCGTCTCCGTTGTCTTAGACGTGCGTTATTGACAACGCGTGCGCGCCTCATGCTCGTCTTGGATTCAGGTCTCAAGGCACCCAGCACCATCCCTGCTCCGAAGGCCGCCCCTTGCATCGCTCGTACGAGTCGCTCCCGCCGCCAGCCTAACGGTAGCCATGCGAGTCCCTCTAGCATCCGAGCGAAGCCCTTCAGCAGCCTGAGGGGACGAGTGCGGAGCCGGGGCTCCTGGCACAATTCTACGATGGCGTATGCATAACCCACTCGCCACGCCCGCCGAACGAGCCAGCGTACGGAAGTGCGCAATGTCGGCACACGCTCACGCACCACTGCGCTGTCGGCCCAAACAATTCGTGCCCCCGCGCGGTTCAGGCGCCTGAATAGCTCCGTGTCCTCGGCACCTGTGCTTCCGAACCGCGGGTCGAACGGCTCCGGCATGCTGGCCAACAGCGACATGCGCACGAGTGCGTTGCCGGTTTTGGCGATGGGGAGGGTCTTTCCAGTCTCGTAGCGGGGTCGCTCGAAGAACCGGCCACGGACGACCCAGTTGGGCGTCTGCGGATCCAGGATGGGCAAGACGGGGCCCGTGACCACGTCTGCGTCGTACTCACGCTGAACGAGCAACAGGTTTTCGAGCCAATCTGGGTCGGGTCTCTCATCGTCATCGATGAAGGCGACGAAGTCGGCGTCGGTACCAACGAGAGCCAAGGAGGCATTGCGAGCCTGGGATATGCCCTGGCGCGGTTCGACGCGGCAGCGCAAAGGCCACGGGTAGCCTCGCGCCTCCTCATTGCAGACCGCGCATCCTCCGCCTAGCGGGTCGTTGTCTGCGACAGCAACAACAACTGCCACATCTTCGCGATTTGCAAATCGCTGCGCTGCCAGGCCGATCAGGAGCTCGCGTAGCCGCTGCGGGCGCCGAAACGTTGCGATGCAGACGCCCAGGCGCCTCTGCGTGCTCGGCACGAAAGCTTGGTTCAATGAGTCTGTGCCGGGTACTGCAGGCGAGCGTCGAGTCACTCTGGAAGGACTCATCAGGCTGTCGAGCTTACCTCTCGCGAAAACGGGTCCTCGCCAAGACATGCGAGCGGGTCGAGTCCTGCTCGCTCTTTCGATCGGATGTTGCGCCAGACGAGCATTGCCATAAAGATGCGCACGCTCGCCGGATTTCCGCTGACGTGGCAGCCTCGAATCCTGCTGCGCCATTCCCAGGCGAAGATCCGGCGGCCGGAGATGTCCGGAATGAGGGGATGTCTACGAGGCCGCAGAGAGTTAGCCGGCCCTAGCGCCGCGGTCCGGGATTCCGAAGAAGGCACCGCCAACGTCGAGTTCGGGCGTCCCAGGGCGCGAGATACCCGAGTTGATCGCCGGGCTTGTCGGTTGCAGGAAGTAATTCACGTGGTCGATGAACTGCGGATCGACCGCAAGCAGGTTGTCGCCCATCGAGCCGGCTGGGATGACCGAGCCCGGCCAGACAAGATTGTTGCTCGCGTAGGTTGGATTGGCCGATTGGTTACCGATGTAGACCTTATTGAAGATGTTATTCCAGACTTCGACACCCGTGTTCGCGAAGTACGCGGGGTCGTTCTTCGCTGACATATCGAGGGCCTGATTCGATCCGTAGTTTCCCGAGTTGTCGTAGGCAGTGTTGGCGACGATCTTGCAACCGTTCACACCCGCAAGCGCGATTGCAAAGCCCTCCCAGTGATGGACCAGGTTCGCAGAGATAACAACGTCGCTCACTTTGCGGCCGACTGTCGGAGGATCACGGTGACCAATTATGATCGCCTGGCCGCCACCCACGCCCCGGTACCTCTCGAATGTAAAGATGTTCCGATCGATAATGACCCCGTCGCCCGAGATCACTTGGATGCCGTCGTGATGCTCTTTGGTGTTTGTGGTCAGATCAACGTCATGGATAAAGTTGTGCTGAATCACGATGCTCTCTGCGCCATCGACATGCACATTATCGAGGACAGCATGTGAGATGTCATTGTCTCGGATGACAATGTTGCGCGGCCAGGTGAATGGCGCGTAAAACTTGACGCCGTAGTTGCCACCGTGGATTAGATTGTTGTGAATAGCGATGTCATGAGCGTCCGCCCCAAGCCTGAAACCCCAATCGGGCGGCGAGGCGGCAACGTCGAAGCCCGATACATCGAGGTTGGCGGCGCCTGAGAGATCGAAGCCGCGCACAGTGACGAAGTCTCCTGGGGCAGCCTCGATGCAGGTCTTAGCTGCGAATGCCTTCGACAAGCCCTGCTTTGGGTAGGTTCCCGCGTGGACGCGAATCGTGTCTCCTGTCTGGGCCGCGTTTACGGCCGCGGCGATGTCGGCTCCGGGGTCGACGTCGGTCGTGGCTCCCGTGCATCCCCCACCGCTTGAAACTGGTGGGGCCATGGAAACCACAAGACGTGGTCGGCGGCCCGCATATTCCCTGCTTGCTAGCCGAAGGCCCCTTCTGGCTGGGTTCGTCAAGACCAGGCTCAACGTTTTCCCTGGCTTGGCGAGGCCTGTCACATCGACCGAGGTCCATGCTCTCGCATGGATCTGGCCCGATCTGCCATGTACGCGCGAAAACCGAGGCGCGTTGGAGTAGGTGAGCGAAGACTCGCCCCACCGCGTTCCGCCGAGATGGACGGCGTACCCCTTGCGCGAGTGGGTGAAGGCGAAGAAGCGAATCGTTGCGCTCGAGATGGTTCCGACCAATGCCCGCAGGTCGAACCGAACATAGGCGCGCTTGACGGGTGCGGCGTCGATTGTCAGTAGCTGCTTTGCGCCAAAGTTGTGCCTTCGCCTGGCTGCGCTCACGAAAGCATCTGCCGACGGCAGCAGCGTTCGGGGCATCACCCTCTGAATCGTCTTCGGCTCGGGCACGCCCTTTACCGGAGGACCTTGCCGCGCTTGAGCTTGGGGCATCGTGCCTGGGCTCGCGGAGAGCCCGCTTAAGAAAAGAGCGGACAGAGAAAGACCGACTATCAGAGTTATCGAGACCCTTGCTCCTTGCGTGGGGGTCGGGCCGCAATCCCGCGAGGAGAGATTGCTCTCGGCGGGGGTCTCGGGTGTAAGGCTCGGTGCCTGGGTAAACAGACGCTGGTGCACGTAGATGACGACTGATCCCTCGGGTCAGGGAAGTCGACCTCGCCGGCGTCGACGGAAAGGTGAGAAGGTCAGTGTAGCGCTGCCCTCAGGACGGGCGACCCCGTCCACACGAAGGATCAGTGCTTCCGAGGCGATGGGCCCTGCGGCCGGTCGATTCGCACCGTCTCGATCACCGGGGCCGGGCACGTCGCTGCGTAGGGTCAGGATCGACATGGCCATGCGTGAGACGACCATCTATGAGCGGCCAGTGGAGTTGCTCCAAAATTTGGTGCGATTCGACACGTCGAATCCGCCCGGGAACGAGGCCGCTTGCGTGGCGTACATCGAACGCCTGTTGCGGGGCGCGGGCCTCGAGACACGCATCGTCGCACGTGTTCCAACTCGGCCCAACCTCGTCGCTCGCCTCCCAGGCGCCGGCAATGCACGGCCGCTTCTGCTGCATGGGCACGTGGACGTGATGCCCGCGACCGATCAGAAATGGCGGCATCCACCTTTCGGCGGAGAGATTTCCGACGGTTGCGTCTGGGGACGGGGGGCGCTTGACATGAAGGGCGGAATCGCCATGTTTCTCGCCGCCGTACTCCAGGCCCGGGCCGAGGGCATGACTCCGCCCGGAGACGTCGTTCTGGCAATTCTCGTGGACGAGGAGGCAGAAAGCGATGACGGCGCGCGGTACCTCGTCGAAAATCACCGGGAGCTTTTCGCCGGAATTCGCTACGCGATAAGCGAATTCGGAGGCTTCAGCCTGGAGTCACTGGGCAGGCGCTTCTATCCGATCCAGGTGGCGGAGAAACAGCGGTGCTGGTTTCGGGCGACCGTTCGCACCGACAATGTTGCCCGCCGCGAACCGACGGAAGATGCCCGAAGCCATTTAACCGCTCTAATGACGCGCCTCGCCACGCGCCGACTCCCCGTTCGCGTAACCCCCCTCGCGAGGCAGATGATCGAGGGAATCGCCGCCGGCATGCCGCTCCCGCTGGACGTGGTGTTTCGCTTGCTCTTGCGGCGACCGTTAACGGACCGCTTGCTCGATCTTCTCGGACGGCGTGGAGCGGCGTTCGACCCGATTCTTCACAACCAAGTCGACATGCGGGCAATTAGAGTCGATGCGAGCCGCGGAGCTGCGTTTGCCGAAGTCATGGGTCGTCTTCTGCCGGGCTGCACCTCGCAGGACATGCTTATGGAGCTGAGGTCGGTCGCTGAGGGCCGAGTTGAGCTTGAACTGCTTCGAGACGACTTCTCGCCTCCAGTCGAGCCTGATATGGGTCTCTACCCAGTCCTCGCGGACATTCTCCGCCAAGCCGATCCAGAGGCCGTTCCCTTCCCACTTCTCTTGGCGCGAGGGCAGACAAATGCTCGCTTCCTTGCGCGTCTTGGCATTCAGACCTACGGCTGGACACCGATGCGGTTGCCATCTGGCTCGAAATTCATGGAGTTGATCCACGAGGCGGATGAGCGGATCCCGATCGATGTCGTTCCCTTCGGGACGGCGGCTGTGCTTCAGGCGCTTCGCCGCTTCGCAGAAGCGCCCTAGGATCGACCACCTGGGGATCGTTGCCATTGGCATTCATCAAGTGGCAACTGACCTCACCTTCGGACCGCCTTCGGACGACCGGCGAGGATTGCCTGATCGCCTGATGACTCTCTTCGCCGGGGCGACTCCGAGATGACCGTCGCCGGGCGCTTGAAGCGCTTCAGCGCATCGCGGAGTGGCTCCGCGCGCAGCGTCCCCTCGCCGTAGGGGAGATGCGTGGTCTCGTTCCGATTCGCGACCGCGATGTCCGAATGGGCAAAAGTCCGGGCAAACGTAGCCCTGGCCGTCGCCTAGCGAGGAAACGAGAGCCCTGCGCATGCAGGGCTTTCGCGTACAGGGCCGGCAGGACTCGAACCTGCAACCCCCGGTTTTGGAGACCGGTGCTCTGCCAGTTGAGCTACGGCCCTCGGCGGCGACCATGATACCGAGGTGTCTCGGCGAGCCCTCGGCGCTCTTTTCGCCCTCCTGAGCCTGGGCTTCCTCGCGATCGGCGTGTATGCGGCCTTCGCGGGCGGTTCTGCCTGGGTGATCGCCGTCGCCTGCACGGCACTCGGAGCCTGGATGGGCGAGCTTGCCTATCGAACGCTCCGCCGGTAGCCGTATCCTCTGCGGTCGATGGCTGAGGGGACCACGGACACCCAAGTCCTCTGGCAGGAGTACAAACGGACGGGCGACCGGGCACTCCGGGACCGCCTCATCCTCACGTACGCCCCGCTCGTGAAGTACGTGGCCGGCCGGCTGGGCAGCGGCCTGCCGGCGCATGTGGAGGAGGGCGACCTCGTCGCGTACGGCTTGCTCGGG
>Ga0184625_10001224_pt1 | contig 10584 bp, 13 predicted proteins | sample PLM3_30_b1_FD_133151 | JGI IMG/M metagenome (GOLD analysis project Ga0184625, IMG submission 133151) | Groundwater sediment microbial communities from an aquifer in East River, Colorado, USA - PLM3_30_b1 | ecosystem: Environmental > Terrestrial > Soil > Riparian zone | place: USA: East River... | reverse complement strand
GGTTCGACCGTAGGGAGATTCGCGATCGTTCAACAGTGGCCCGAGCGCCATTGATCGCTACGATCGGGCCATGATCCCTCGGCGGCGGCATCGGGTCGCTGTGCTCGTACTGCCCGGCGTCCTCCCGCTCGAGTTCGGAGCGGCCACGCAGATCTTCGCCCGCGACCCTCACTACGACCTGGCGGTGTGCGCGGAAGCGCGGACGGTTCCCGGCTCGGGGTTCACGATCACGACCGCGGCCGGCCTCGAAGGGCTCGAACGCGCCGAGACGGTGATCGTCCCGGGGTACGAGGACGTCGATGCCGTTGTGACGACAGCTGCGCTCGACGCACTACGCACGGCACACGCGAAAGGCGTCCGCCTCGTATCGATCTGCTCGGGAGCTTTCGCCCTCGCCTTGGCTGGCGTCCTCAACGGACGTCGCGCGACGACGCATTGGCGATGGGCCGACGAGCTGCAGCGCCGCTTCCCCGAGATTGAGGTGTTGCCGAACCGCCTCTTCGTCGACGACGGCGACCTTCTCACGTCCGCCGGTGTCACAACTGGCATCGATTTGTGCCTCCATCTGATCCGCCGTGACCACGGCGCGGCCGCGGCCAACACACGCGCCCGCTACTTGGTCGCACCACCACAGCGCCATGGCGGACAAGCCCAGTACGTCGAGCGGCTGGTGCGGTCCGAAGAGAACGGCAACGAGCTTGATTCGCTTCGCGAGTGGATGCGGGAGAATCTCGCGCTTCCGCTCGACCTCGACATGCTCGCTCAGCGCGCGCACATGTCCCGGCGAACACTCACGCGCCGGTTCCGCGAGGAGACGGGAGTGGCTCCCATGGCGTGGCTCACTGATGCACGCCTCGACCGCGCGCGCGAGCTTCTGGAGACGACGGCGGAGCCGGTCGAAAAGATCGGTCGCCTCACGGGTCTCGGCGCGCCTGCGTCAGTTCGAGCGGCGTTTCACCGGCGCGTCGGCACGTCGCCCCAGGAGTATCGCTCCCTCTTCCGCCACCTCGCGACCTCCGGTTGATCCCTCATATCCCGAAGGTGATCGGTCACTTCGGGTCGAGCCCAGCACAGAACGGCGCATCGCGAGCGGGTGGATGCCGTGCCCCGGTCAAACATTTGGTCAAACGAACTACGACGCACCGCGCCGGATCGAACAAGACGAACGAGGAGCGAGCCGATGACCTGCACCGATACGGACGCGAGGACATCAGCTCGGATCGGCGAGGACGCCGGAGGCGCGCTCATAACCCGACGGTCGCGGGTTCAAATCCCGCCCCCGCCACCATGTGGGCAGGTCAGAGGCCCTCCGATCGGGAGGGCCTCGCCGCTTGTCACCCGTTTGTCACCCGAAGCCGGTGACAAGGGTGCCTCAGGGACTCCGAAGCACCGGGTCGGAGCGGGGACCGTCGGGTTCTCAACCGACGAGGATCTTGCTTCGAACGCGCCAACTGCGGCGAGACCGGTCGCTAGCCCGCTACGACGCGCCGGTACCCGCCGCTGACCCAGTCGGCAACAAGTCGGCCGTAGTCATCGGCTGCTTGTTCCCATGCGAAGTGTCCGGCGTCGAGAGGATGGATCTCGCTATTGGGAAGGAGGTCGTGGAGGTACTCGTTGTTGGTCCACGGCACGAGGTCATCGTCACGGCCGGCCACGATCTGCGTGGGTGTCGTGATCGACGGGAGCAGATCACGCAGTACCGGGTTCTGCTCGGGGTAGTGCCGCACGAAGCGCGCGGACTCCGCGAAGCGCCCGAGGTCGTAGGCACTGACGTAGTCCTCGTGGACCTCGGGCTCTGTGGCGCTCGCGGCTGCAGCCTCGACGGCGGCGCCGATGTTGGTTCTGGCGTCGAGCTCGCGCACCGCGTCCAGGTTCGGCGCTTCGATGATGTTCTTGAGTGCGCCGCCCGCGTCGATGGGGAAGCCGACAGCGCCGCCGCCGATGGTCAGGCTCGTGACGCGTTCGGGAGCCTTCGCGGCAAGGAACAGCGCGGCGGCGGTACCGACGTCCGGGCCGACGACGTGCGGGGCTCCCAGGTCCCACTCGTCGATCAGGCGGGCCAGGAACGCTCCCGCGCTGTCGGGGGCGATGAGTTCTGGGCGACCGTCGGAGTGGCCGAACCCCGGCAGGTCGATGGCGACTACCCGCCCGAGTGCCGCGACGCGGTCCCAGATGCGGCGGAAGGCCCACAGGCTCTCTGGCCACGGCGACAGCAGCAGCACATTGGTGTCCGCATCGGTCTTGCTGTCTGTGAACCTCACGCGAACGCCGTCGGACACTCGGAAGTAGGTAGTGATCGACGAAACTCCATCTGTTGTCATTTGGCAGTCCTCTTTCAATGGTTTCTTGGCTTCGGTTTCAGGCGACGAGCTCGGTCGACCCTGGCGCGTAGTCGAGGATCTCGTAGACCTCCTTCGCGGGCGCGGGCTGTCGAACAGTCGCCAGTGAGGCTGCGATCGCGGCCGTCGCGATGACTGCGGTAGCGGCGAGGTACCAGCTGGAGACGGTGGCGAGGTCGAGACCGATCACGCTGGCGGCGAGGCCGGCGAGGACGACGGGAATGCTCATCGCCAGGTACGAGACCGACAGGTAGGCGGATGTGACCCCTCCGCGAGCGTGGTCGGGTGCGATCGCCTGGATGGTTGCCATCGTGTTGGGCTGGACGATTCCGCCGCCGACGCCGCCGATCATGCCGCCGACGAGCGCGGCCACAAGCCCGCCGGTGTGGGGTGACAGGGCGAAGACCGCGAGTCCCGCGGGGATGAGCGCGATGCCGAGTCGCAGCATGCCGGCCTTCTCGTGATGGCGTCGGAGGAGGATCTGAGTGAGGCCGTTGGTGAACACGACCGCGCCGGCGGCCAGGCCGGCGACGATCGGCTGGGTGATCTGGATCCCGAGTTGTTCGTGGAGGAACGACGGTGAGAGCCCGAGGATCCAGCCCATGAACATCCAGCCGGACGCGGACGCCAGCGTCGTGGCCGCCCAGGTACGCCGGATCGATGCCGGCACGTGGAGCGCGGGCGGCCGAATCGGAACGCCGGCGATCGCGGGTCGGGTCTCGGGGATGCGCAGCAGGGCCAGTGCGAGCGCGAGGGCGAGGACGATGTCGAGCAGGAAGGGCGCGACGGTCGGTGACGAGGTGACGGTTGCGAGCACGCCGCTGACCAGCGGCCCGAGGGTCAGCCCGGCCGCAACCGCGACCATGGCGGCGAGCGCGCCGCTCCCGGCGTGTTGCTTGGGGTGCAACTCACGGATCGTCACGGTCGTGGCGGACATGACGAGGCCGGCGGCGATGCCGTAGATGATCTCGCCGGCGAAGAGCCATCCGACGTTGCGCGCCGCGGCGAACGCGATCGAGCTAACCACAGTGATGGCCATGCCGGCGACAAGGGCGGGGCGGCGGCCGACGCGATCGGTGATCCGGCCGAGGGTGAGCATGGCCGGGATCAACGCGGCCACGTAGACGCTGAACAGCAGTGTCACTGTCGCTGCGCCGAAGTGGTAGCGCTGCGCGTAGATCGGGAACAGCGGTGTCGGGAAGTTGCTGGCTGCCAGCACAAGCACCTGCGTGGCGACCACCAGCCAGAAGCTCGTGCGCCGCGACCAGGTGCGCCGAACGGCGCGGACCGCGGTCTCCGACCGAAGGGTACGAGGCAATGGGCTGGTCGTCGCGGTCATCGGCAGCGCTCCTGGAACAGACAGGTCTGTCTATCGACGCTTGAATATAGACAGACCTGTCTGTATAGTCAAGGGCATGATTGCAACCGTCGAAGGCGGCTCGCCCCGAGACCGGCTGCTGGCCGCCGCCAACGAGCTGTTCTACGAACACGGCGTGCACACCGTCGGCATCGACACGATCATCGAGCGCGCCGGGGTCGCGAAGGCCAGCCTCTACAGCACCTTCGGGAGCAAGGACGGACTCGTCCGCGCCTACCTCGAGGCCCGGCACGAAGCACGCCGAGCGCGCCTGACAGCCGAGATCGAGCGTCATGAGGACCCGAAGGACCGGCTGCTCGCCATCTTCGACGTCCTCGCCACGACCGTCGCCCAACCCGGCTTCCGCGGCTGCGCGTTCGCGAACGCGGTCGCCGAGTCCGAGCTCGACAGCGCCGCCGCGGACGTCACCCGCGGCGTTCGTCGCCGGCTGCTCGACACCATGGTCGAGCTGACCACGGCGCTTGGCGTCGGCGATCCGGCCGCTCTGGCGAGACAGCTCACCGTGCTCTACGACGGCGCCCTCGCACAGTCGAGGCTGGACCCGACCCCGGCGGCCGCCGAGGCGGCCAAGGCCGCGGCGAACGAGCTTGTGGACGCGGCACTGCGCCCTCGTCGGGACTAGCCGGAGGCGCGTCCTGTCACTGGAAGCCAGGCGAACCACATGGCCGCTCAACTACCGAGCGCCACCCAATCGAGGGTTGGACCGACCGACGAGTGCGAGGAGTGACACCAATGAGATACGAGGAGGGGCCTACGGCCGAGGCAGCGGTCCTCATCGACGCGCCCCTTCGAAGGGTGTGGGAGCTGGTGACCGACATCAATCTGCCGGCGCAGTTCTCCGATGAGTTTCGAGGTGCGACCTGGATCGACGACGGTCCGGCGATAGGGGCGCGGTTCGTTGGTCGCAACTGGCACAAGGCCATGGGGGAGTGGGAGACGGTGTCGATCGTCAACCGGTTCGAGCCGATGCGGGAGTTCGGTTGGTGCGTGACGGACGTTGATGAGCCGTCGTCGACGTGGTGGTTCGAGCTCGAGCCGCAGCGTGACGGTGTGCGCCTCTGTCAACGAGCGCGCATGGGTCCCGCGCCGTCAGGGCTGAGCATCGCGATCACGGCGATGCCCGACAAGGAGGAACGCATCGTGGCTCGCCGGCTTGAGGAGTTCGAGGCGAACATGCGGGCCACGCTCGAAGGCATCAAGAAACTCGCGGAGCAGAGCGCGTGACGTTGCGCGTCGGCATCGTCGCGACGCCGTACGGCGAGCACGTGATCCAGTTCATCCGACAGGCGGAGCAACTGGGCGTCGACTCGGTGTGGGTGCCCGAGTTCTGGGCGGGCGACGCCCTCACGCCTCTCGCGTTTCTCGCGGCGCGAACGTCGAACATCAGGTTGGCGACCGGGATCGTGCAGCTCGGCGCCCGAACTCCCGCGATGCTCGCGATGTCGGCGCTGTCGCTGCAGGCGCTGTCCGGTGGAAGGTTCGTGCTGGGCATCGGAACGAGCGGCCCGCAGGTCATGGAGGGCTGGCACGGCGTCCGGTTCGACAAGCCCGTGCAGCGCACACGCGAGACGATCGACATCATCCGCGCCGTGACCGCCGGCGAGCGCCTCGAGTACCACGGCCAGGTGTATGAGCTCCCGCTGCCGGGCGGCGAAGGCCGCAGCATCCGCTCGCTCATGCCGCCAGCGCACGTCCCGATCTACGTCGCAGCGCTCGGCCCGAACAACCTTCGGCTCACCGGTGAGCTGGCCGACGGGTGGATCGGCAACTCGTTCTTCCCCGAAACAGCTGACGTGTTCTTCGACCCGATTCGTGAAGGCGCCGCCCACGCGGGACGCTCGTTCGACGATCTCGACCTCACTGTCGCCGTCGGGATCGAGTTCACCGACGACGTCGAAGCGGCTGGGCGCCGTCATGCCGAGGGCTACGCGTTCACATTCGGTGCGATGGGGTCTGCCAGCGCGAACTTCTACAACAACGCGTTCGAACGCCAGGGCTATGGCGACGACGTGCGCGAAGTGCAACGTCTCTGGTTGGCGGGCGACAAGGTGTCCGCGCGCGAGCGGGTGCCGATCGAGATCGGTCTCGGCACGAACCTCATCGGCACCGATGATCTCGTACGCGAACGCCTACGGTTCTATCGCGACGCCGGCGTCAGGACACTTCGCGTCGGACTGCAAGCCGACATCGGCAAGGACATCGACGCGCCCCTCAGCGATCTTGCCCGTCTGCTTGAGCTGGTCGCGGACATCAACCGCGAATCGGGGTGAGGTCGACGTGAGTCGACACGATGTCGGACGCTGAATACAGATCGGCCCTTCGTTCGATGGGCCCGACTCACGTGCCTGTGGTCCCGCCGCCCAGTAGGTCCGGGCTGGCAGACCGTGGGTCACGCTCCCTCGCTGCTGCATCCCGCGATCGCGATGAGCGCGATCCGGTCGATGAACGCGCGGTCGATGTCCTCGCGCGTCACGAGCAGCCGGAAATGGATTGGCGCAATGAAGACCTCGAGAACCTGTCGTTCGTCGATGCCTTCTGGAAGCTCGCCCCGGGGCGCCGCGCGGGTCACCAGGCCTTGGCACTCGTCGTACGGATCGTGGCCGTTGACGACGACGGACAAGTGCACTTTACGATCCTCCCCGGCTCGCTCGAGAGGAACCACCACCTCCTCGATGACGGGCATACATGAGCCGCAGCCGTGCTCAGCTGTCGTCCAGGCTTCGAACGATGTCCTTCATGCGCCGGTAGAGGCGGAGACGGTGTTCGGGTGCCGGGATGAAGCCGTACCGCTCGTAGAACCGCGCGGCGTTCTCGTCGATCGCGTCCACGACGACCAGACGGGCTGCCGCTGCCTCGCCGGCGGCGACGGCCTTACGGAGCGCTGCGGCGAGCAAGGTGCCGCCGAGCCCGCTGCCTTGTTCGCGTCGGTCCACAGCGAGCCGAGCGAGCAGGACCATGCCGACCGGGTATGCCGGCAGGCCGCGCACGAGCTTGGCGGGCGCGTGCTGCCGCAGCACCGAGCCCATGGTCAGGCTGAAGTAGCCGACGACCCGTTCCTGCTTGGTGAGGACGAAGGTGCGGGCCGAGTCCATCTGCTGCGCCGCGAGTCCGTGGCGTCGCAGCCAACCGTCGAGCTCATCGTCGCCGGAGTCGAACGTCGAGAGGTCGTGGTGGGCGTCGAGTCGCTCGAGTCGGAGCGAGCCGATCGACTCTGCACGACCAGTCAAAAGTCACGCTGACAACCGAGCCAGTGGCAGACCCATTCGGCAGCAAACCCACGGTGGCGGGCCAATGCAGCAACGCGGACAGCGAGGCGCGCCAAGATGGCGCGGTGGATGTGGGACCGATGGCGATCGAGCGCAATCGCGAGCTGTGGGCGCTCGTGAACGAGCGGTTCACCGACGCTGACGCAGACCTCAGGTGGACCTCATCGGGAATCAGGTGGGGACTGTTCCAGCATCGCGAGGATGACCTCGATCTTCTGGGTGACGTCGCCGGGCTCGACGTTGTCGAGATCGGTTGCGGCAGTGCCTACCTGTCGGCCGCTCTCGTCCGGGCTGGTGCCCGTCCCGTCGCGGTCGACCTCAGCCCGGCACAGCTCGCCACCGCCCGCCGCTGCCAGCTCGACCATGGCGTCTCCTTCCCGCTCGTGGAGGCGAACGGGGAGCAGCTGCCGTTGCGGGGCGTCAGCTTCGATCTCGTTGTCAGTGAGTACGGCGCTGGCCCCTGGTGCGATCCATCACGGTGGCTCCCTGAGGCCGCCCGCCTGCTGCGTCCCGGCGGCCGGCTCGTGTTCCTCACCCACAGTGTGCTCGCCGCAATGTGCGTCCCGGCCGACCCGGGCCCGGCCGGGGATCGCCTGCTCCGCCCACAGCGGGACATGAACCCCATCGCCTGGCTCGGCGGCGGAGTAGAGCACCACCCGGGCCATGGCAGCTGGGTCAATCTCCTTCGGGCGGCCGGCTTCGTCATCGACGCCCTGCACGAGCTGTATGCGCCAGCCGACGCCGGGGCCCACGAGTACTACGACATCGTCGACGGATCGTGGGCGAGCCGCTGGCCCGCCGAGGACGTCTGGGTGGCGCACCTCGAACGGCCTCCGCCGAGCCAGGCGACGCGTTGACGCAAGTCGAGGCCACCAGACAGGCGATCAGGACACCGCGAGCGGCCGTGGTGGCAGGGATCGCCTTTTCGCTACTGCTCACCTCGGCCATCGTCACCATCCGCTTGGCGGTGCCCGCCGACGGATTTCCTCGGAGTGGGCTCTTGTTCATCGCCATGCTGTTCGCCACCGGTGCGGTCGCGGGTGGGCTGGTGGCCGCGGCGGACGGCGGCCTGCCGACGGCGGACGTGTGGTCGTTCGGGCGCCGCGTCAGCTACACCCTGCTCACCGTCTACGCCATGCGGATGGCCGCGGTGTTCGCCATCTCGACGACGACCATCGCCACTCGCCTCGGGCTCGCACCCCGCTGGCTCACCGCGCTCGGCCTGACCACCGGGCTCGTCCTCCTGCTGTCGGCCGGCCTCGTGCCCTGGCTCGAACCGATCTTCCCGTTGTGGGTCTCGTCTTCAGCCTCTACATACTCGTGGTGACCCTCCGGCCCGCTCACCCGTCGCCCGCGGGTGGAGGGTGGGGCGGCGTCTGTCGCGAGCGGTGGGAGGACGGTCCGAGCCGGGTCAGCGCTCCTGTGCGGCGAGCTCTTCGGCCATGGGCGCGCCGAGCTCGCAGGCGTCGGCTGCGACCCCCCACAGAGTTTGAGGACGTCCATGATCTCCTCGATGGTGGCGCCCTGGCCGAACGAGCCTGGCGTGTTTGCCCCCAACCGGATGCGCACCGCGCTTTAGCCTGCTTGACTGCCCGACGCTGCACATCGGGCGGCACCTAGGAGCGAGGGCTCAAGGAAGGCGGGAACGATGGGTTGTCTGTTTGCGGTGATCGGTGGTCTCGCGCCACGGTTTGCGTTCTTCATCTTCTGGATCATGCGACCGGCTCAGGTGCACGCCGCGTTCGACACCTGGATCTTCCCGCTACTCGGGCTCATCTTCTTTCCGTTGGCCACCCTGCTGTACGCGGTCCTCTGGACCGTCGGCGGGCTCAGTGGGTGGGCGTGGTTCTGGGTCGTCCTCGCGGCTGTGCTTGACATCGGCCACTCCGCGTCGGCCGCCGCGAGCCGCCGGCAGTTCACCCCGTCGAGCTATCAGGGCGGGACAACGGTCTGACGAGGGCTTTCGCCGGGCCATTCGAGGTCGGAGGACACATGGCACAGTCGACATCCGCGCCGACGCGGCTCCGCTCGGGCAACCCGGCGCTGAGCGAGAAGTTCGTCGAAGCCAACCTCACCGCGCCGGCCACGCGCCCGATGACCGTGGCCGGCGTGAGCCTCAAGACCCTGATCTTGCTCGCCGTGCTGGTGGCCGGCGGCGCCTGGGGATGGGCAGCCTCCGTCGAGTCGCTCGGTGTCGACCTCGGGGGCGGCTACGCCAACACCACCGTCACCATCCCAGGCGGGTTCTGGCTGGCCAGCTTCGGTGCCCTGTTCCTCGGCATCATGATCGCGGTGCAGCCGACCCGGGCAGCGTTGCTCGGGATCCTCTACGCCGTCTGCGAGGGCTTCTGCCTCGGGGCCATCTCGGCATCCTTCGACGCCCAGACCGACCGGGATCGTGGGAGCGGCGATCCTCTCGACAGTGTGCGTGTTCGTCGCCGCTTTCGTCCTCTACGTCACTCGCATCGTCAAGCCGACCCAGAAGATGGCCTTTGCCGTCATCGCCGGCATCGGCGGACTCGCGTTGCTCTACACGTTCGTGTTCGTCCTCTCGATCTTCAACTGGGACTGGCTCTACAGCGACGACTTCCGGACGGTCGGCGTCGCGGTGACACTCATCGCGATCGTGCTGGCCGCACTCAGCCTGGTGCTCGACTTCGGTACCGTCGAGGCGGGTGTGCAGGCCGGCGCGCCCAAGGACCTGGAGTGGTACCTCGCCTTCGGGCTCATGGTCACCCTCGTCTGGCTCTACATCTCCATCCTCAAGCTCCTCGCCCTCCTGTCCCGGAACAACTGACCGGGGGCGTCGGCTCCTTGGTGTCGCGTTGTTGATGGGGGAGCGGTCCGGCGAGGATGCTCGCTCGTCGTGGTGACCCGGGCCAGGGCCAACCGCTGGATCGCCCCGGGTGGTCGGCGCATCGCCGTCCTGACGCTCGCCGTCTTGGCGTTCCTCGTCGCCACGGACTTCGGGCGTGACCATGATGACGACGTGCGCGCGGTTGTCCGTCGATCCCAGCGGGTTCCACTTCCGCGATCCCCACAGCGGCAAGCGCATCGCGGCGACGCCGGCCGCGTAGCGTCACGTCACCCGTCGAGCCGCGACGCCAACTGGGACCGGGACGTGATGTCGAGCTTGGGGAAGATGCGGTAGAGGTGCGAGCCAACGGTGCGGTGCGAGAGGTAGAGCCGCTGACCGATCTCCCGGTTCGAAAGGCCCTCGGCGGCCAGCCGGGCGATCTGGGTCTCCTGGGGCGAAAGCAAGTCAGCGGTCGTGGGGCCGCGCCTGGCGGTCCGCCCGCCGGCGGCGCGGAGTTCCGCCTGTGCCTGTTCGGCCCATGGTGCCGCGCCGATGACATCGAACAAGGTCTGGGCCGCCCGCAACTGGGGACGCGACTCGGTCATGCGGCGGTGCCGCCGGAGCCAGCTGCCGTAGGCGAGCTCCAGACGGGCTCTGGCCAACGGCCACCGCGTCAGGTCATGGCGCAGGGCGTCGAGGAAGAGGTCTTCGGCGCTGTCGTCGTCGGCGAGCGCGGCGCGGGCGTAGCGCAAATGGACGTGGAGGATCGGTGAGGGCGTGATCTCTGCCGTCCGTTCCAGCCGT
>Ga0184625_10001223_pt1 | contig 10589 bp, 9 predicted proteins | sample PLM3_30_b1_FD_133151 | JGI IMG/M metagenome (GOLD analysis project Ga0184625, IMG submission 133151) | Groundwater sediment microbial communities from an aquifer in East River, Colorado, USA - PLM3_30_b1 | ecosystem: Environmental > Terrestrial > Soil > Riparian zone | place: USA: East River... | reverse complement strand
CTCCCACGTAGGCGAACGGCAAGGCGAAGACGGTGTGCTCGATCTTGACGAGCGAGGCGAAACGCTTCGGGAGGCCGAGCGCGTGGTCGGTCACGTCTGGCGGTGGGCGGTGTCTTCGCCGGCGAGCAGCGCGAGCGCATGCTCGAGCGCCGGCCGAACGACCGCGTACCCGTCGCGGCAGCCACCTGTCGAGCCCGGGAGGTTGACCACAAGGGTCTGGCCCCGCACCCCTGCCATGCCCCGCGAGAGCAGCCCGTGTGGCGTCTTCGCGATCGCGTCGGCTCGGATCGCCTCGGCGATTCCCGGTGCAGGGCGCTCCAGCACCTCTGCGGTCGCCTCGGGCGTCACGTCCCGCGGCCCCAGCCCCGTCCCACCGGTGGTGAGCACGAGCTCGGCGCCCTCGCACAGCTCGACGAGCGCGACCTCGACGGCGTCTCGCTCGTCCGGGACGACGCTCCGGCTCACCGCGTAGCCGTCGGCGGCGAGCAGCTCGGCGAGGAGGTCGCCGCTGCGGTCCTCGCGCTCCCCGGCTGCAACGCCGTCCGAGACCGTCAGGACCGCAGCCCTCACACGGGCTCCTTCGTCTTCTCGAGCAACCGCACCTCGCTGATGACGAGCCCGGAGTCGATCCCCTTCGCCATGTCGTAGACGGTGAGCGCAGCGACCGAGGCAGCGACGAGGGCCTCCATCTCGACGCCCGTCTGCGCCACGGTTTCGACAACGGTGGTGATCTCGACGGAATCCTCGCCGACCGCGAGCTCTACCTCGACGAGCGAGAGGCCCAACGGATGGCAGAGCGGGATCAGCTCGCTCGTCCGCTTCGCCGCCATGATCCCGGCGAGCTGAGCGGTCGCAAGGGCGTCGCCCTTGGGCAGCTCACGCAGCCGGCGCGCGGTCTCTGCTTGCATCCGCACCTCGGCGCGGGCCTTGGCGCGCCGCCGTGAAGCGGGCTTGCCGCCGACGTCGACCATCCGGACGCGCCCGCTCTCGTCCACGTGGGACAGCTCGTCCATCAGCCGCGCGCGCCCGCCATCAGGCGATCGAGGTCGGCGAGCTGCCAGCCGAGCCACTCCGCCACGTCGTGCCCGCGCACGTGCCCGCGGATCGCCTTCAGCCGCGCGCGGCGCTCGTCGAGAGGCATCGTGAGAGCTGCGTAGAGCGCGCGGGCCTGCCCCTCCACGTCGAACGGGTTGACCGTCAGGGCCCACTCGCCGAGCTCCTCGTGCGAGCCGGCGTTCTCGGACAGGACGAGGACGCCGTCGCGCTCGTTCACGAGCGGCGCTTCCTTGGCCACGAGGTTCAGGCCGTCGAAGATCGCGTTGACGAGCAGGACATCGAACTGCTTGTAGGCCGCGACCGTTTCCGCGAAGTTGTCCTCGATCCGCAGGTCGACCGGCGTCCAGCCGTTCTGCTGGAAGCGGTCGTTCACCCGCCGGGCCGCGCGCTGGATCGCGCCCAGGTACTCGGCGTACTCCGGGATGTCCTGTCGCGAGGGGTCGAGCAGCGTGAGCATCGACACGCGGCCGTGCAGCTCGGGGTGAGCGTCGAGGAAGAGCTCGAACGCCCGGAAGCCGCGCACGACGTTCTTGGACGGGTCCGTGCGGTCGACGCGCAGCACGAGGAACTCCGGCCGCGAGGCGGCGAGCTCCCGCTCGAGCGCGAGAACACCCTCGCTGGCCGCGAGCTCGTCGAGCTCGGCCGCGTCCACCGACAACGGCCGAGCCGCCACGTGGGTGCGCCGTCCGTCGTAGTCGACGGTCCCCTCCTGGAAGTCGCAGTCGGCACCGACAATGTCGACGCAGGAGCGCAGGAAGTTCTTCCGCCAGCGGCTCGTGTGGAAGCCGACGAGATCACAGGCCAGGAGCCCGTCGTGGATCGCGCGCCTGAGCGGGCTCGGCAGCACGTGCCAGTAATCCGGCTGAGGCCATGGGATGTGGACGAAGTGGACGAGCGCGGTCGACGGGCTCCGCTCGCGCACCATGCGCGGCGCCAGATACAGGTGGTAGTCGTGGAAGAAGACCGCGGTGTCGGGCTCTGCATCGAGCTCAGCCAGCACCGCGTCCGCGAAACCGGCGTTCACGCGGATGTAGCCCTCCTCCCACGCGTGGTGAAGCCCGGGATCGTGGTTGGGGGCGTACACGAGGTTCCAGAGGTAGTGCTGGAGGAACCAGAGCGTCGGGTTCGAAATCACGTTGTAGTACCAGTCGTACGCCGATTCGTCGTGCGCGATGAGGCGGAACCGATAAGGGGCGCCCTCGCGGGAGCGCTCGTCGATCGCGTCACCCTGAGCCTCCTCGGCGACCGCCCGGTCCTCCTCGGTCATCGCGCTGGCGATCCAGGTCACGTCATGCTCAGCGAGGAGGCCCCGTAGAGCCGTCACCAGTCCCCCGCCCCCGCGGCGCGCCACCCGCTTGCCGCCCTCTCGTCTGTACGAGACGGGGCCTCGGTTGGAGACGACGATCAGCTTCCTCCGCAGAGACACGGGGGCAGCGTAGTACCCGCGCGAAGATCTAGACGGCCTGGCCTGCGGTGACGAGTGGGCTCTCGCCCATGTCGTTCCCGGCCAGCCGGTTGTAGAGCGCCAGCCAGTCGCGGAGCAGGCGGGGCGTCAGGAAGTGGCGCCGAACGTGTTCCTTGCCCCGCAGCGACCGCTCGCGGGCGTGTACGGGGTCGGCCAGGATCTCGAGACAGGCCTCGGTGCACTCGGCGGACGAGTTCACGAGCCAGCCCGTGACGCCGTCCTCGATCTGCTTGACGATGCCGCCGACGGCGCCTGCAACCGTGGGCCGCGCCTTCCAGAGGCCCTCCGTCACCGTGAGGCCGAAGCCCTCGCGGATCGACTTCTGGATCACGGCCGCCGAATGCACCTGGAACGCATTCACCTCGACCGAGCCGATGTTGTTGAGGTTGGAGAGGATGAAGATGTCGGGGTCGCCGTCGGCGTAGCTAACGGTCTGGTTGTAGAACTCCCACCCCTCGGGGTCGTCGTGGGCCATCGAGCCGACGAGCGCCAATTGGACGTCGGGATGCTGCTCCTTGACGCCGCGGTAGGCGTCGATGACGCCGAGCGGGTCCTTCCACGGATCGAACCGGGACACCTGGGTGAGAAGGGGGCGCTTCACGTCGATGCCGAACTGGTCGACGATGTACGACGCATCCTCGGGCGACAGGGCCATGTTCTTGGGATTCAGCGGGTCGATCGCCGGCGGCCAGATGAACGCCTCGGGCAGGCCCCCGTGCTGGGGCACGTACTCGTGCATGTGGTAGATGTGAGCGTCGTAGCGGGACAACGACGGCAGGAGGAACGCGAGCACGTCGGGGTTCGGCGTCGAGAGGTCGATGTGGCAGCGCCAGATCCACGGGGCACTCGAGTCCGGAAACCGCTCGATCATCGCCGCCGGCTGCGGATCGTGGATGCAGACGAAGTCGTAGTCGTCCTCGAACTCCGCCGCGTTCAGCTCGTTGTAGCGCTTGAAGACCTCCTGCTGCTCCTGCGTCAGGCCGACCTCGGAGCCCTGGAGCGCGTTGTGGATCGTCTTGGTGACGTCGAAGAACTCGTCGGCGCCCTTGATGATCCGCCACTCGACGTCGAGGCCGGCGTCATTCATCAGCGGGATCAGCGTGTAGTTGATCTCGGCGACGCCGCCGCCGAACGCGGTGGCGGACAGGTGCACGACCCGCTTGCCCTGCAGGGGCTCCGCGAGGCGTCGGATCTCGTCCATGAGGCCACGCGTCGCGATCGTGGCGTAGTCCGCCAGCGACTTGCTTCCGGTGTTGACGAGCTGCAGCACGATCAGCCCGCGAGAATAACGTGCGGCTAGGCCGTCAGAAACTTGACGAAGCGCAGGCGTGAGCCGCGCCCGTCCGCGCGATCGCCGACCTCGAACTCGTCCGCGAGGGCGCGAATGATCGCGATGCCCAGGCCGCCCTCGGCCAGCTCATCGGCCTCCGCGACCTCGTCCGGGTCGAAGCCGTGGCCGTCGTCGGAGACTTCCACGACGAGACGGTCGTCATGGAGCTCGTAGACGATGTCGACCGTGCCGCCGTTGGAGCCATACGCGTGCCGTACCGAGTTGGTGCACGCCTCGGTGACGGCGAGCTTGAGGTCGTTGACCGTCTCGTCGGCAAGCGGCCGCATCCGGGTGATGCCGCTCAGCGCCAGGCGGCCGAGCAGCACGTACTCGGCCTTCGCGGGAATGGTCAGGCGGACCTGACGCATGCCGACGCGCGGAGCCTTGGCGCTCGTGCTCACAGATGCAGGATTCCCGAAGATTTCGACAACTAAACCTACGCGGCCGACATGCCTAGCTGCAGGCGCTGGCTACCCGGCCCGGGGGGCGCTCGCCGAGCCGAACAGCGATCGCCTTCCGCCGGCCGTCTCGAACGACCTCGAACGTGGACTGCTGGCCCGGCTCGAGCCGCTCGCTGACGATGCGGACGAGGTCGTCGGCGCTCTTCACCGGCCGGCCGTCGATGCCGACGATCACGTCGCCCCCCTTCTTGAAGAGCACGCCGCGGAAGTCTTGCTCGTCGCGGCCGCATCTCAGCCCGGCACGCAGCCCCGGGCTCCCAGCCGCGATCTCTTCCACCACGGCGCCGCGGTCGACCGAGTACCCGAACCGGTCGGCGAGCGTCGGCGTGAGGGTGCCGGCGGTGACGCCGACGTAGGCGTACGCGACCCGGCCGTCCTCGATCAGCTGTGCCATCGAGCGCCGGGCGGCGTTGATCGGCATCGCGAACCCGACGCCCGCCGAGTCGCCCGTGTCGCTGCGGATCTGGGCGTTGATGCCGATCACCCGGCCGCGCGCGTCCAGCAGCGGGCCGCCCGAGTTCCCGTGCGTGATCGGAGCATCGGTCTGGATCGCGTCGACGACGTTGAACCGCGACGTCAGCGACGGGATCGAGCGGTGGGTGGAGGAGATCACTCCGACCGCAAGTGAATCCGTGTTCCCGAACGGGCTCCCGATGGCGGCGACCGGCTCGCCGACTGCCACCTTGCTCGAGTCGCCCAGAGGCAGGGGCGCAAGCGGGAAGTCGTCGGGATCGAGCTTCAGGACCCCGACGTCGTCGTTCAGGTCGAAGCCGACGATCTCGGCGTCGACGCGGTCGCCGTCGCGAAAGGCGACGTAGACCCGCTCGGCCGGACGCGTCGGTCCAGCCTCGCCCGCGCTCGTGATCACGTGCGCGCTCGTCAGCACGTGGCCCTGCGGCGAGACGACGAACCCCGAGCCCTGCGCAGCGTGGTTAGTCGAATCAGCGGGCCGCTGCGGGAAGAAGGAGTAGATCGTCACGACTCCCGGGGAGCGACGGCGGTAGATCGCGGCCGGATCGAAGCTGTTGCCCGCCAGAGGCTTGACCGACGCCTGGCCGGCGTCGCCGTTCCCGCCGCCGTCGTCCTCCGCCGTCGTGAAGACGATCGTGTCGCCTCCACCGATGTCGAGCACACTCGCGCCGACGAGCGCGACCAGCCCACCGAGAGCAGCAGCGACGAGAACGATGACGGCGACCTGGCCCGGGCGCATCCGGGCTCACTGTAGCGGCGGCTCTCCGCAGCTCGTTTTCACGTGGAAACCGGCGAGGCGGCGAGCTCGTTTTCACGTGGAAACTCCTGCGCAGCCGGCAGTCGCAGCGTAAACCGCGTCCGGCCCCCGGTCTCGGAGAGCTCGAGGGCGCCTCCCATCAGCTGCGCGAGCTCGCGGGCAATCGCCAGCCCGAGGCCGCTGCCAGAGGCCATGGCACCGTCGACCCGGTAGAAGCGATCGAAGACGTGCGCGCGATGTTCAGGCGGAATGCCGGGCCCGTCGTCTTCCACGACCAGCTCGACCTCGTCGGCGCGCGGCTCGGCGCGGATCACCACTTTCGTCCCCTCCGGTGTGTGTCGCAACGCGTTCTCGACGAGGGAACGCGCGACCTGGAGGACACGCTGGCTGTCGGCCAGGGCCCAGACAAGGCCATTCGAGCTCGGCTCCAAGGTGTGACCGCTCCTGAGCGCGAGCGGCCCCAGCTCGCCGACCACCAGCCGGATCGTCTCGGCCAGGTCGACCGGCTCCTCCTCGACTCGCAGGCGCCCGGCGTCCAGGCGCGAGAGGTCGAGCAGCTCTGCCGTCAGCTTCCCCAGCCTGCTGACCTGTGAGCGCATCTCCGACACGAAGTCGCGCCGCGTTTCGTCGTCCAGCTCCTCGTCGTCGAGCAGCTCCAGGTGCCCCCCGAGCGAGAAGATCGGCGTCCTCAGCTCGTGCGAGGCGTTCGCGATGAACTCGCTCCGGGCGTGGTCGAGGCCCGCCAGTCGTTCGCGCATGCGGTCGAAGGCGCGCGCCAGCTCCCCAAGCTCGTCGGTTCTCGTGTCCACGATCGGCTCGTCGAAGCGGCCCGACGCGATCCGGTCGGCTGCGCGCTCGAGCCGGCGAATCCGGCGGGCGAACATGTTGGCGGCGGTGAAGCCGACGAGCAGGGCTGCCCCGAACGCCAGGAGTCCCGCGATCAGAATCGTTTGCTCGACGAAGTCGACCGTTTCGAAGGCGTCCTGGAGCGGGCTGCTGAGCAGCAGGAACGGCCCGTTGCCGGCCACGGGTACCGCCGCCTCGGCGAACGGCCGCCCGCCACGCTCGACGGTGCCGCTCTCGAGGCCGAGCGTCTCGCCCGAGCGCTTGGCGATCGGGTCGTCCTTCACCGCATCGGAGCGCAGGCCCGAATCGACCTGGGGCAGCAGGCCCGGCGCGATCAACGGCATGTAGAGCACCACCCGCGCGTTCTGCTGCCGCGAGGTCAGCTCCACCCAGTCGTTCCACTCCGACGGGTCCTCGGGAACCTCGTTGCGGAGACTGAGCGACGTCTCCCGCAGCTGCTCGACGCGGTTGCCGACCAGGCGCCGCTCCAAGGACGGGACGACGGCCACGTAGACGATCGTGAAGGCGCCCGCCAGCACGAGCAGCAGCGCCACGCTCAGTCGGGCGCCGACCCCCCAGCGCAGGGTCATCGATCCTTGAAGCGGTAGCCCACGCCGCGCACCGTCTGGATGAACTCGGGCTCGGCCGCATCGCGCTCGAGCTTCTCGCGCAGGTGGCGCACGTGAACGTCGATCGTGCGGGGCTCCCGGTACGCAGAGTCTCCCCAGAGCGACTCGAGCAACATCTGGCGCGTGAACACGCGACCGGGCTGAGCCGCGAGCGAGCGCAGGAGCTCGAACTCCACGTAGGTCAGCTGGACGTCACGGCCGTGAGCCTGAACGAGGCGGCGATCGAGGTCGATCTTGAGGCCATTCGCCTCGATCGGCCCGCTCCCGCGCGGATCGTGCCGCGGCGATGTCGCGCGGCGCAGGAGGGCGCGAACGCGGCTCCGGAACTCGCGGATCGAGAAGGGCTTGGTGATGTAGTCGTCGGCGCCGAGCTCGAGGCCGAGCACCTTGTCGAGCTCGTCGTCGCGGGCGGTGAGCATGATGATCGGCACGGAGCTGGCGGAGCGGAGCCGCTTGCAGACCTCCAGCCCGTCCAGCTTCGGCAGCATCACGTCGAGCACCACGAGGTCGATGTCCTCCTCGTCGAAGCGGCGCAGCGCTTCCTCGCCGTCGCGCGCGGGCACGACGCGGTAGCCCTCGCGCTCGAGCGGATAGGTCAGAAGCTTCTGAATCGAGTCCTCGTCGTCGACGAGGAGAATGGTGGAGGAGTCGGGCATCCGCCTAGGAGACCGCGTGGATGGCCTGGACTCGACCTACTATAGCCCCGCGATGGCGGCGCTCACGCCCCCAGCGGAACGGCGCCGCGCGCGGCCCGGCTCGCTTGCCCGGCCCGTCAACGGGCGGCTGTACCGTGGCACCTGGCTCCTGGTGGCTCTCCCACTGCTCGTCACGGCGTTCACCGTAGCGCGGCCGGGCCCACTCCCGGCGCCGCCGCTGCCGCCCGTCTTCGACGGGGCGACGGCCACCCAGCTCGCCGACGATCTGGCTGTGCTCCATGCGGACCGCTCCCCCGGATCGCCGGGCGCGCGCGATGCGGCCACCTGGGTGCGCGAGCAGCTCACGCCCTACGGGTTCAACGTGCGCGAAGACCGCTTCGTGGAGTCGATTCCGGGACGCGGCCGCACCGAGCTCGTCAACCTCGTCGCGGTCTCTCCCGGCCGCTCGAACCAGGCCATCGTCGTGATGGCCCACCGCGACAACGCCGGCACCGGTCCGGGCGCGAACGACAATGCCTCCGGCACAGCCGCGCTGATCGAGCTCGCCCGGTCCTACGCCACGAGTGCGGGCGGCGGCGGCGGTGTGGGCACGACCAACACGCTCGTTTTCCTCTCCACCGACGGAGGCGCGTTCGGCGGCCTCGGAGCGGCCAGGTTCGCGGAACGTTCGCCCTACCGCAACCGGACGGTCGCGGTCATCAACCTCGTCGCGCTCGCCGGCGACGGACCACTCCGAGTGGAGCTCGCAGGCGACAAGCCCCGCTCGCCGGCAGCGGCGCTCGTCCGGACTGCTGCGGCCCGCGTCCTCGAGCAGACCGGCCGCGAGCTCGAGCGGCCAACGGCGCTCGAGCAGCTGGTGGACCTGGGCTTCCCGTTCTCCTTCTACGAACAAGGGCCCTTTGTGGGCCGCGGAACCTCCGCGATCACTCTCACCACGGCCGGGCCACGCCCGCCTTCCTCTTTCACGGACACGCCGAATCGCCTCAACCGGCAGCGGCTGACCGAGGTCGGTCGAGCGGCTCAGACCCTCGTGAGCTCGCTCGACCAGGGTCTGGAGCTGGCGCAGGGGACGCAGAGCTACGTCTTCCTCGGCTCGCGCTTCGTGCGCGGCTGGGCGATCCAGCTCTCGCTCGTCGCAGCCCTGTTGCCCTTCCTGTTCGCCGCCGTCGACTTGTTCGCGCGCTGCCGCAGACGCCACATCCGGATCGCGCCCGCGCTTCGCAGCTTCCGTAGCCGCATCGGCTTCTGGCTCTGGGTTGCGTTGATCTTCGTCGCGTTTTCGCTGCTCGCCGGCTGGGGGGACGGCCCTGCTCGGCCGCCGTCGCCGGAGAGCCATGCGGCGACGAAGTGGCCAATGGCCTCGCTCGTCGTCTTCGGGCTGCTCGTCCTCGCGGGCTGGTTCGTCTCGCGCGACCGCCTGCTGCCGCGACGCGCAGTCAGCCCCGAGGAGGAGCTCGCCGGGCACACCGCGGCGCTCCTGGCCCTGGGGGTGGTGGCGCTGCTCGTCGTGGCGACGAATCCCTTCTCGCTCCTGTTCGTCCTGCCCTCGCTGCATGCCTGGCTCTGGCTCCCGCAGGTTCGCTGGCGGGCTCCCTGGCTCCGCGCAGTGGTCTTCGTCGCGGGCTTTGCGGGACCGCTGCTGCTCCTCGTGTCGTTCGCGCGCCGTTTCGAGCTGGGGCTCGACGCGCCCTGGTACGTCGCCAAGCTGGCGGCCGTGGGCTACGTCGAGCCGCCGGCGCTGCTGATCGCCTGCGCGTGGCTCGCCGCCATGGCGCAGCTGGGCGCCCTCACCGTCGGGCGCTATGCGCCCTATCCGGCGGTCGCCGAGCGGCCGCCCCGGGGACCTGTCCGCGAGCTCGTCCGGCGCCTCCTCGTCCTGGCGCTGAGCCGCCGCGACCGCGAGCCTCCGACCGCAGCCGTGGGCTAGCCCAGCTGTAGGAAGCGAACGCGTGCGCCGGCAGGCAGCTCTCCGTCGCCGCGCGGGATCAGCACGAGCGCGTCGGCCTCGGCCGCCCGCACGATCATGTGCGACTCCTGGCCCGACACGGGCTCGAGCGTGACCTCGCCTGCCACGAGCGTCGTGCGTGCTCGCGCCAGCTCGTCCCGTCCACTGTTTCGGCGAACCGCGGCCGTGAGCGTGCCCGGCGTGAACCGCGGCCCCGGTTGGCTGACACCCTGCAGCGCCAGCACCGCCGGCCGGACGAACAGCTCGAAGCACACGAGCGACGACACCGGGTTCCCCGGCAGCCCGAACACGAGCGTGCCATCGCGCACACCGAACCAGAGCGGCTTGCCCGGCTTCACGGCGACGCGCCAGAACACCTCCTCGACGCCGAGTTCGGCGCCCACGTCGCGAACTAGGTCGTGCGGACCGACCGAGACGCCCCCGGACGTCACGAGCACGTCCGCCTCGAGACCGCGCTCGAGCGCCTCGCGGTGCGCGGCCTCCTCGTCGGCTACCGCGCTCAGCCGGTCGACGACCGCGCCCGCCGACGCAAGCTGCGCGGCGAGGATGACGCCGTTGGCCTCGTAGATTTGACCTGGCTCGAGCTCCTCTCCCGGCGTGCGGAGCTCGCTGCCCGTGGTCAGGACGGCGGCCCGCGGGCGCCGCGCGGCCTGAACCTCGGCCACGCCGGCAGCGGCCAACGCCCCAAGGTGGCCGGGCCCCAGCCGGACGCCGGGCTCCACGACAACGGCGCCACGACGGGCGTCGCCGCCCCGCGGGCGAACGAACGCGCCCTGCTCGACGGCCTCCTGGATCTCCACCTCGTTGCCATGATCGACAACATACTCTACGGGGATGACGGAGTCCGCCCCGTCGGGTACGGCACCGCCGGTCGCGATCGCCATTGCCTCGCCGGACTCGAGCGGCGGCTCGGCGGGGGGCCGGGCGGCGAGGCGGAAGAGGACCGGCAGTG
>Ga0184625_10001221_pt1 | contig 10590 bp, 7 predicted proteins | sample PLM3_30_b1_FD_133151 | JGI IMG/M metagenome (GOLD analysis project Ga0184625, IMG submission 133151) | Groundwater sediment microbial communities from an aquifer in East River, Colorado, USA - PLM3_30_b1 | ecosystem: Environmental > Terrestrial > Soil > Riparian zone | place: USA: East River... | reverse complement strand
TGTTGAATCCACCGCCCGAACCGCCGGACTGTCCGCCGCCAGTTCCACCGCCGCCGCCACCTCCACCGCCGCCTCCCCCGCCACCGCCGCCTCCTCCTCCCCCGCCGCCTCCCCCGCCTTGTCCTTCGCCGATCACCTGACCGTCATATTCGATGCCGGCAGGGCTGGTCCCGAATACAAACCCGTTCTGGCGATCGTGGAAGGTGTCGAGGATGACGAGGAAACTGTCCGTGTTGGTGAGCGTCGCGTCACGCCGGCTTTCGGAGCTGATGATGAGCTCTGGCGAACGGTCGTAGTTGACGACGCCGATGTAGAGCGCGGTCTCGGTAAACAGCACGCGGACTTCGGTGTTCTCCGATGCGGGCTGTCCTTCGTCCGGAGTCGTCTGCCAGAAACCAGTGATGATCTTCGCAGCCTCCCACGCCTTGTCGTCGAGGACGCTGCCGTCGACGACGGGCGCCACCTGGGCAGGCGCCGCGTGAGCCATGACAGAGCCGGCAGGGGGCGCCTCTGGAGGAGACGCTATCGCAGCGTCACCGAGGACAGCGAAGACGGTACAGAGAACCAGGACGACGAGACGCTTGGCGGTCAAGATAGCTCACCCGATGTTTACGTCCAGAGTTGCAGCCGACGTAACTCGTTTCGAGCTACGTAATACGGCCAATTGGACTGTCAAGATTGGACGTCATTATCGTCGATATTGCCTGGCACTGCCATTGCGACGCGTCCCTGCACACGATGACAATCAATCTCTCGCATGGATTGGCGCTAACTGCAGCGCTCGGATTGACGCTTTCGGCCTGCGGCGAGCACGGGGGGATGTCTCCCACATCGCCATCACTGGTCTCGCGTCAGACTCAGGGCGCGCAACGCTCGGCGACATCGCTGTCGCGGAGAGGGATCGACTCGGACGGCGACGGCTACGACGATCCGGAGGGCATGCCCGATCCGGGAATGTATCCGATGCCGAATCCAGAAGGGATTCCGCCCGAAGGTTTTCCGCCGCCCGAAGGGATGCCTGCGCCCGTTCAACTGACGATCGGCATCGCCGGATTGTTCGGTCCCCTGTCGTTCGTGCCGAACCCACTGCAAGCCGCGATCGGCAACACGATTATCTGGACGAACAACGACGTGCTGCAGCACGACATCGTGCTCGACGACGGGACGCCGATCGGTAGTCTCGCCCCGGGCCAATCAAGCGCTCCAATTGCACTGACCACCGAAACGGCAAGTTTTCACTGCACGCTTCATCCGTCGATGACGGGGCAGATCACGCCGATCCCGGTAGTAGTGGATGGCCTTCCACCGGATGGATCGCAGCCGCCGATGCCCGACCCTTCCTACTCGCCCTCGCCGGATCCGTATAGCTATGACGATGGGTACGAGGACGACTATTACTAACAGCTGACGCGGACGCGTAGTGCTCCGCCGTAGTGCCGACCTTTAGGTCGGCGGCTTCGCGCCAAGCGGCCTGTTTCTACGTAGTGCCGACCTTTAGGTCGGCCACTTTGCGCAAGACGGCCTGTTCCAACGTAGTGCCGACCTTTAGGTCGGCAACTTCGCGCTGCGCCGCGCACTTGGCGCTCAGACGCGGCCAACCGCACGGCGAAGCAGGGTTACTTCCGCGAACCAGCTCGACGACGCGGTCAACCGCATCTTCCGCCCTGCGACCGGATGAGGCATGCGAGATCCGCTGGCGCCTCAGCTCGGCCGTCCCCACGCTAGCGATGCGGTTGTCTGTGACGGAGTACGTCGCGTCGCTCGCGATGGTTCGCTTCAGCAACCGTGCTTCGCCGTGCATGGTGAAGCGCGTCCGCGCGCCATGGGGCGGACGTGGCCGACCGGGAGTGCCGGTGAAGCAAACAATCGAAGTCGGCGCGACAGCGTCAGTGGACAAAACGCGGAGCCGACCTCCTCCGCGAGGACCAAGCCTGGTCCGAGCGCCATGGCACTGAACAACAGATGTCGGCGACGGGTTTTGCCGTGCCGAGCTTCTTTGTTTGCGGAACCGGCGCTCCCGGTCGGCCACGTCCGTAAGCTGAGCCTATTTCTTTTCGATCACGTGCACTTCGAACATCTGGCGCGTGCCGTCTTTTGCCAGCGCCGGGAATGCAAAGCGATCGCCGGCGCGGTTCCATGTCGGGGCCGGATCGATGCGCAGGTCGCCGCCTTCGTAGCCAGTGCGGTTGAAATTCTCCGTCTTGATGAACGTGCGATCGGCCCGCCGCAGGATCGTGTAGTGCATCGTCGCGCCGGTTGTCGCGCCGTTCACGATCCACTTGCCGTCGCGAGAAAGAGCGGTATCGCCTTCGGGATCGCGGAACATCTCCGGACCGCCGATCGTCTCGACGATCTCTTGTTTCAACGTGTCATACAGAACGAGCTTGTCCTCGACGCGGCCGAGCATGCGCGATTTGAAATCCCACTCGGGGTGACCGCCAATGAAGATCCGCTGCTCGACCAGCTCCGTTCCGTCCGGCTTCACCGTCATCGGTACGTTGACGCGGCGTTTCGGATCGTTGAAGTCCGCGCGCACGAAGAAGAAGATGCGATCGCCTTCGCGATTCCAGAGCGTGTGGTTGAGGAACAGCGCGCGGTCGTCGATGTGCGGATACTTCTTGATCAGCGCATCACGCATCTGGCGAAACGACACAATCAGTTTCCGCGTACCGGTCTTCACATCGACGACGAAGAGCCCGTCGTCTTGCGGATGGTTCACGCCTTCGGTCCAGTCCCACGTGCCGGGATAACCCGTGACCGGCCGCAGGCGGGCCATGCGCGCGTAGTTGATGGCCGTAAACATTCCGCCATCCTGCTTCACGCCGCCGTTGGCGGCCGGCGTCGCATCGAAGCGGTACTCCTTGACCCGTTTCTTGTCGAGGATGTCGTAGAGGGCGGTGAAGACTTTGCCGGTTTTCTGATCGCGATCGTTGAAAAAGAACTGCCTCGACGGCTGCTCGGGATTCCAGTAGATCATCGCGCCCTGCTGCGGGTTCCAGCCGCGGGTTTCTTCAATCTTGGTTTCGGCGTACTTGTTCTGCGCGTCGAGCAGGACGATATCGGCCGCATCCTGCGCTCCCGGCATGCGATCCTGAAACGGCGAGCGCAGCGCGACGAGGTACTTACCGTCGGCGCTGTACGGCGAGTTGCCCACGTGACCGATGTAGCCGTAGAAATGATGCGACGGACCGATGGTCAGTTGGCGGACTTCATAACCAAGCGCGGGCGCCTGCGACGAGCCCGGCGTTGAACTGATGACACACAGCAGCGCAGCAAGCGCGCAGACCATTCGCGTTTTCATAGTAATGAGGATCCTACACCGTCGGCGTAAAATGCGACTCAATCATGGCCAGGAGATTTACGGAGCGCGTAGCGGTGATGGCAGTTGGGATCTGCGTGTGTCTTGCCGGCGCTCCAATCGCTCAGCGCGCTGAGCCATGGACGCGGCACACGATCGATGCGTCGTCTTTGGGTGCTGATGGCGTTCGTGCCGCCGATGCGAACGGCGACGGGGCGTTGGATCTCGTCACCAGCTGGGAGCAAGGCGGCGTGACGCGCGTGTATCTCGCCGACCCCGGCAGTTCCGGCGGTCCGGCATGGAGATCCATCACGGTCGGCAAATCGCCCGACGGCGAAGATGCCGTGTTCTTCGATGCCGATGGCGACGGCGACCTCGATGTCATCAGCTCCGCCGAAGGCGCCTCGCGCAAGATTCAGGTGCACTGGGCGCCGCCCGTCGCCGCCTACACGCGCGAAAGCGAATGGCGTACCGAGACGCTCTACTCAGACGGATCTCAATGGATGTTCGCCGTTCCCATGGACGTCGATCGTCGGCGCGGCCCCGACCTCATCGTGGGCGGAAAGAATGAAGGCGCGTCGGTCGGGTGGCTCGAGTCGCCAGCCGACCCGCTGCGAGTGGGCGACTGGAAGTATCACCGTCTGTCTGACGCCGGCTGGATCATGTCGCTCATCGTCAAGGACATGAACGACGACGGGCACGCGGATGTTCTATTGAGCGACCGATTCGGTGCGATGGCCGGCGTGCGCTGGCTCGAAAATCCAGGTCCGGGATCAGCGGCCCTGAACGGACCGTGGACGAATCACTGGATCGGCCTCCGCGAGCGCGCGCCGATGTTGATCGACGCCGCGGACCTCGACGGCGATGGCATCGATGAAATCGTCGTGCCGCACTACCTGAAGGATGACTTCCAGCTCAGCATCCTCAAACGATCGCGGCCAGATTCTGCGGATGCGTGGGTCGAGCATCCGATCCGGTATCCGGCGATCGCCGGACGGCCGAAGGCGGCGGCAATTGGCGACGTCGACCTCGACGGCAGGCGCGATCTCGTTCTCTCAACCGAGCAGGCATATGAGGGCAAACGTGGAATCGTGTGGCTTCGCTTCCGCGATTCACCCTTTCAACCAGACTGGGATGTGTTCGACGTGAGCGGCCCTGAAGGTGTGAAGTTCGACCTGAATCTTCTCCTCGATGTCGATGGCGACGGCGACCTCGACGTCATCAACAGCGAGGAGAACGACAACGCACGCGACGGCAAGGCCGGGCTTGGCGTCGTCTGGTACGAGAACCCAACCAGGTAGTGTCCGGCTTTAGCCGGACCTAACCCGGCTGCGCTAACTACTTTTTTATCGACGGGTGTACATAGCCCGCCGTCAATACGCCTACGGACGGCCGGAAACTCAAATAGTCGACATGATCTGGAATGTTCACCCATCCATGCACTGTGTTCGGCGGAATGATGATGATGTCGCCGACTTTCACGTCGCGGATGACAGCATCGGACCCGACCACAGGTCCGCTGCATGACGGGCCGTTGAGCTCGCGCGTCACTGCAGAATCGGACGCCGAGCGCCGGCCATTCACGATGTGCCCGCCCGTGACCATCGTCCCGCCGCCCGAAACGATGTAATAGCCCTCCGTTTGACTATCGTGCGTCAGGCCGTTTGGTGCGCCCGAAGGAGGCGGCGTTGCGCTCTTTTCGCCGCACGGTTCAGGCGCCGGCGTATTCGCACGCGCTGCTCCGCCGCCACCGCCTGCCGCCGGAGCTCCCGTCGCGCCGCGATGGACGATGCCAACCGCGAAGTTCTCGTGGCCGATGTCGACCACTTTGATCTGGCGATCGCCGCCCGGCTGCTTGTTAACGATGTCGATTTCTTCTTTGGTGATGTAGGTCGCCGGCTTCGATGATCCGGACTGCCCGACGACCGAGCGAACTGCAATCACGACGAGACACGCCGCGATGATCGGTATGGTGATTCGCATGAGCTGCCTCCTTGACCGGTCGATTTACTGTTCGATATTCACCGCGTAGTACCCGACCGATCCGGTCTTCGACGTGTCCTTCCACCAATGCGGCGTGTTGGCGGGGATCGTAATGACGTCGCCTTTGCTGAGGTGATGCGATTCCCCGCCTTCGATTCCGTCGGCGCGCGTCTGCCCTGGCGAAATTTCCTTCGCGTTGGTCAGCTTCCCGCCGGTGACGAAGGTCCCTTCGCCCTCGACGATGATGAAGATGTGGTTGGTTTTGTCATGCATCTCGGCGCCGCGCTGCACGGCGCGGTTCGCCAGCACGACCAGCCCGTTGTCGCCGATGATCTGCCCGCCTTTCACCATCGTCGACGCCACCTGCTCATGGCCGATGTAATGGACCTTCATGGGAACGCCGGCCGCGGTGACCAGTACGCCGAGGGTGAACGACGCCACAATCGCGAGCAGATATCTCATATGTCACTCCTGCTGAGGGTTACGGATGGCATCTTAAACGAAGTGCACGGTAGGCGGCGTGCCTTCACTCGGCACTGGCTACTTCCGCGTAGTGCCGACCTTTAGGTCGGCTATTTCGCTGGAGCTACGCAACCCGCGTGGCCGCCCGGGAGCGCCGGTTCCGCAAACAAAGAAGCTCGGCGCGGCAAAACGCGTCGCCGACATCTGTTGTTTACTGCCATGGCGCTCGGACCAGGCTTGGTCCTCGCGGAGGAGGTTGGCTCCGCGTTTTGTCCACTGCCGCTCTCGCGCCGACTTCGATTGTTTGCTTCACCGGCCCTCCCGGTCAGCCACGCCGCACTTCGCGCTTAGACGCGCGTCCAGACCACACGGCGCCGCAGGGTTGCTGAAGCGAACCATCGCGAGCGACGCGACGTACTCCGTACATGGAAACGCATCGGAAGACGTGGGATCCGCGGGCCCGGAGCGAAGCACGGACTCTTCGGCCGTCGGCGACAACTCGCCGGGAGATGCGCACTTAGCGCGTCAGCATTCACTCAGGCTGGGGCGGCAGGCTTGCTGAAGCGGACCATCGCGAGCAACGCGACGTACTCCGTACCCGGAAACGCAGCGGAAGGCGTGAGATCCGCGGGCCCGGAGCGCAGTACGGACTCTTCGACCGTCGGCGACACCTCGCCGAGAGCTGCGTTTCCCGCGTTGTCGAGCTTGGTCCGCGGAAGTAAGCCTGTCGCCCCAGCCTGAGATGGAAGGCGCAAAGAAACCTTCCGACTGATTTCTTTGCGCCCCGCGGTGAAGACGAGAAAACTCTAGAAAACGAACTTCAACCCGAACTGGATCTGTCGCATCGGCACCGTGCCGCGGATCGAATTGATCGTGCCGAACGCGCCGCCGCCGGCCGTCGGTATCGAGTTGTTCCCCGCGACGTTCCAATCGCTTTGAGCCATGTTGGTATTGGGATCCGCGAAATTCGGAGTGTTCAACAAGTTGAACGCTTCGATCCGCAGCTGCATGTACTTGCTGCCGCCAAACTGGAAGTTCTTCAGCGCCGAGAAATCGATGGTAAACACTCCCGGCCCGGTGAGCGTGGCGCGGCCGAGATTGCCAAAGGTCCCGAGCGGCGGCATTTGAAACGCCGAGACGTTGAACCAGGCGGCCGTGTTGGGGTTGTCGACTTTCGTGCTGACCCCGGCGACGGCGCTGGGACGATCGTAGCCGTGCGCCGTATTCGATCGATCGACGCCGCTTGTCACGGTAAGCGGGAATCCAGTTGAAGCCCTCAGCATGCCGCCAAGCTGCCACCCACCTGCGATGACGTCGAGCACGCCGCCCTGCGACAAGTGCTTGCGCCCCTTGCCGAAGGGCAGCTCATAGAGGAACGACGTCGTCACCCGGTGCCGAACGTCGAACACGGACCGCCCGTTCTCGCACTCCCAGCAATCACCTTGTTGTGGCTTCAGCGGTTCACCCGGCGCGCGAAGCCCGCTGCCGTTGTCCATCGACTTCGAGAACGTGTAGGACACCAAACCAGCGAGCCCGTTCGACATCCGGCGAGTCGCCTTCACGGCCAGCCCGTTGTAGTTCGAGTGGCCCACGCCGGCGATCATCTGCCAGTTTCCGAGCTCGGGCGCAGGAGCACGACCAAGGATGGGAGTGCTCGTGCCCGGCACCGGCTGATTCAGCGTAATGAACCGTTGCAGGCGATGCCCTCGACTGCCGAAATATCCGATCTCCACCGCCGTGTTGCCACTGACTTCCCGCTGGAAGTTGAGAAGGTACTGTTCGACGTAGGGCGTTTGGCGGTCGTATTCATTGCCAAGCACTTGCGGCGCCGTGACGCACACTTGCGGCGGCATCTGAACTCCGCACGGATTCGTGGCGCCGCCGTCGTACGGTTGCTTGAGCGTTAGCGATGTACTCTGCGCGGTGATGCGCCCCTGGATATTGCGGCTCATATCAAAGACCGGGTTGGTCGAATCCTGGGCGTAGAAGATGCCGTAGCCGGTTCGCACGGTGGTTTTCGGTGACGGGCTCCACACCACGCCGACGCGGGGCGCAAAGTTCGTCTTGTCGGGTTTGACCAGCCGATCGCCCAGTCGTCCATCACGGGCAACGCAGATAGCGGGATCGAACCGAGTCGCCACGCCTTCATACGGATCGCCCTCGCCGACGCGGATAAAACAGGGTTTGCCCTGCTGCTGCGGCGTGCCAAAACCGGGCGGGACCCAGATGTTCATCATTTCGCCCTTTTCGTCAGTCCAGGGCGGTGTGTATTCGTAGCGCAATCCCAGATCGAGCGTGACCGACGGCCGGATCCGCCATGTATCTTGAACGAAGTACGCCTGGCTGGTGGCCCGGTACCATCCTTCTCCGAGCGCTCCAGCGCTCCGCGTCCCGGAGATCATGCCGAGCATGTAGTCGGCGAAGCTGTAACCCGTTACGGGCCGGTCGACGTTCAGCGAACCGCGGATTTCCTGCGTGCCGATCATGTTGTACTTATCGCGGCGGATTTCCGCGCCCATCCTCATGGAATGGTTGCCTTTAATCCATGAGAGGTTGTCGATGAACTGATACACGTAGTTGTTGCCGGTGAATGGCAGCGACGGATTGTCGCCGAAGCCGCTGAACCCCGAGATGGTCATGTTGGGAAGACCCCAGCCGACCGGCGGCGGGATGAACAGACCGAGTCCGACCTCCTCGTGGACGTTGCGCTTGTACTGCAACTCCTGCGCGAGGTTGTTGTAGAACTTCGTCGTGCCGAAGCGGAACTCGTTGACAAGGCTGGGCGACAGCGTTCGCGTGTTGGATACCATCGCCTGCTTGACGTTGGTCTCCACGACCTGGCCGTTGTCCTTGAGGTTCGGCGCGAGCACGTACTCATCGGTCCAGCTGTAGCGGCCGAACCAGAACGACTTTGAACCTTCGACAAAATCGACGCGCTGCGTGAACTGATCCTTGTCGGTCACGTGGTGCTGCAGCGCGAGGTAGTTTCGCGACAGCGCCGCATCAGGAATATTCGGCTCGGGATACCACTCCAGAAGCTTGATGGCGATGGGATCCAACCGGTTCTTCGGAATCTGGTTGCCCGGGAACGGCTGACCTGTCAGGGGATCTCGAATCACCACGCCGGCCCCGGAAAAGTCTCCGTTGCGCATCGCCACACTCGGCGTGCTGAACACGACCTCCTGCTGGTTGCGGAGCCGGAACCCTTCGAAGTTCGACATGAAGAACAACTTGTTCTCGCCGTTGAACAGTCCAGGAATCTGAATCGGTCCGCCCAGCGTAAAGCCGTACTGATTCCACTTGAACGGTGATGTCTCCGTCTTCACCGTGGTGAACTGATAGGGCGCCGCGTCGAACGCGTCGTTGCGGATGAACTCGAAGATTGTGCCGTGATACGCGTTCGTGCCGCTCTTGGTGGAGACATTCACCTGCGCCACCTCGCGCCCGAATTCCGCCGAGTACACGCCGGTCTGCACCTTGAATTCCTCGACGCTGTCAATCGACGGCAGAAACGCATACGTGTTGAAGTTCACGTCCTGATTGACGATGCCGTCGAGCGTGTACTGGTTGTATTCGCGACGCTGCCCGGCGATGGAGAAGTTCTGACTGGAGCGGTCGCCACCCTGTCTGCCGCTGGCTCCGCCGCCGGCGCCGCCGGCGTAGTCTGAGCTGACGTTCGGACTGAGCGACACCAGGTTGATGAAGTTGCGGCCGTTGAGCGGCAGCTCGAGAATCTGCTTGTTGTCGATGACCGTTCCCACGGTGGCGTCCGTCGCGTTGATCATCGGCGCGCTGCCGGTCACTTCGACGGCCACTTCGACCGAGCCCAACTCCAGGGAGAAATCGAGACGGGCGGTTTGCTGCACTTGCAGCTCGACAGCGCTGCGGATCTTGCTCTGAAAGCCCTGCAGGTCGACTTTGACGTTGTAGATCCCTGGGAGCAGGGTTGGAAACACATAGCTGCCCGCGCTGTTGGTCTGCGCCTCGCGCACGGCGTTGGTCTGCGTGTTGGTGACGGTGACCGACGCGCCGACGAGGATGGCGCCGCTCGTGTCGGTGACGGTCCCGGTGATTTGTCCGAAGGTTTGGGCGGAGACCGCCGAGGCCGATGCAAGCAACAGGCTAAGAGCGAAGATCCCGTCGAAGACTCTGCGCATGGGGTCCCTCCTCCCCAACGGTAAACCTAGGTCGTTTCCGATGTCGGGACGCGCTATTCCGAGTGATTCGAACGATGTGTGAGTGTGCCGGGAAGTTACCGCGTGATTAGAGGGATGTCAACTCACTTCGACCGCGCTACCGCACGGCGACGCAGGTTGCTGGAACCCGACGTAGTGCCGACCTTCAGGTCGGCAACTTCGCGCCAATACACGATCGCCGCCGACCGTGAGCGCCGGTTCCTTAAACAGAAGCCCGGCGGGTTTGCGCAGAACGGTCTTCGCACCTCGTCGACTGTTCTCCCGCCAACCACACGGCGACGCAGGGTTGCTTCCGCGAACCAGCTCGACGACGCGGGATGCGTGGCGTGACGCCAACGTAGTGCCGACCTTTAGGTCGGCGACTGCGCGCCAATTTCAGTGGCGTAGCCGACCGTGAGCGCCGGTTCCGCAAACAAAGAATAGCCACCCCAACGCGGCTGCCGCGTTGGGGGCCCCGGCGCTCGGCGCGGCAAAACGCGTCGCCGACATTCGTTGCTCACTGCCATGGCGCTCGGACCAGGCTTGGTCCTCGCGGAGGAGGTCGGCTCCGCGTTTTGTCCACTATCGCCCTCGCGCCGACTTCGATTGTTTGCTGCACCGGCGCTCCCGGCCGGCGACGAACCCGGCCCTCGGCGCTCAGGCACAATCCCA
>Ga0184625_10001220_pt1 | contig 10591 bp, 3 predicted proteins | sample PLM3_30_b1_FD_133151 | JGI IMG/M metagenome (GOLD analysis project Ga0184625, IMG submission 133151) | Groundwater sediment microbial communities from an aquifer in East River, Colorado, USA - PLM3_30_b1 | ecosystem: Environmental > Terrestrial > Soil > Riparian zone | place: USA: East River... | reverse complement strand
TGACGATCGTCAACGCCGCGATGAAGGGACTGGCCTCGCTGAAGCTGACGGTGGCCCTGTTCGTCGCCGGCATCTTCATCGTCTATGTCGGCACGGTCGCCCAGCAGGAGGCCGACATCTGGCAGGTCGTCCACGATTACTTTCACGCCTGGGTCATGTGGGTCGATGTCAACCTGCTGTTCCCCAAGGTGTTCTTTCCGTTCATGCCGCACATTCCGCTGCCGCCGCTGCCGGGTCCCGGCGGCAAGATCATCGGCGTCTTGATGGCGGTCAACCTGCTCGCGGCCCACGGCTGGCGGTTCACGATTCAGGGCAAGGGCCTGCGGCTGGCGCTGGGCCTGATCGTGTCGCTCATTGGCCTGACGATCGGCGTGTTGGTGATTTGGGCCGGCCACAACGCGGAAGGCTTTCAGGCCAAGCCGCCGTTTTCGTGGGACTTGTTCTGGGTTGCGTTCCTCGGCGCCACGACGCTGCTGTGGATCGTGGCTGCGGCGGCCTACGGCTTTTACGGCGTACAAGGCGTTGCGGCCCGAATCCGCGAGGGCGGCATCCCGTGGGTCGAAGTGGCGATGCTGCGGATGCTGGCGATTCCGCTGCTCGGCGCCGGCGGGCTGGTGGCGTGGGGTTACCTCGCGGCCGTGCGGCCATCGGATGAGGCCTTGCGAATCGTCTGGCAGCTCGTGCAGGGCGGGCTGGCCGGGCTGGTGATGCTCGTCGGCTGCATTCTCGTGTTCCGCAAGCGCGGCGGCATGGTGCTGTTGCACCTGGGCATTGGCCTGCTCATGTTCAACGAGCTGTGGGTGTCGATGGACAACCGCGAGCGACAGGTCTTCATGCAGGAAGGCCAGACGGTCAATTACCTCCGCGACATCCGCACGATCGAGCTGGCGATCGTCGATCGCGCGGGGAACCAGACCGACGACCACGTCGTCGTTCCCCGCAACATCCTGGAGGCGAATCTGCGCCGCAATCAGCGGCTGCTGAAAGACGCCAAGCCGCTGGTCTATATCGAGAACGAGCTGCTGCCGGCCCGCGTGGCGGTGCTGTCGTATTTCAAGAACGCCGATGTCCGCGATTTGAAGCCCGGCGAGAAGCCGCTGGCCACGAAGGGCCGCGGCCTGCAAGAGACCGTGGTCGAGCTGCCGGTGGCCAAGGGGACCGACAGCGACTCAGGCGTCGATATGGCCGCGGCTTACGTGCGGTTCGCCGACAAGTCGGGCAAGGACCTGGGGACGTACTTCCTGTCGCAGCTCGCCTCGGAGCAAAAGTACTCCGAGCGGTTCGCCGAGAAGCTCGATGCCGGTGGGAAGACCTACGACTTGTTCCTGCGATTCAAGCGCGAGTATCGGCCGTTCACGCTGACGCTCGCGGACGTCCGCAAGGACGACTACGTCGCATCCGACACGCCGCGGAACTATTCGTCCGATGTCCGCGTGCTCGATACGGACGCAGGCGTCGATCAGAAGGTCCACATCAAGATGAACGACCCGCTGCGGTATCGCGGCGAAACGTTCTATCAAAGTGGCTATCATGCCTTGCCCGGCGGCGAAGCGACCACGCTGCAAGTCGTCCACAATCGAGGCTGGATGATTCCCTACGTCGCCTGCATGGTCGTGGTCATCGGCCTGGTGGCTCATTTTCTGATGACGGTGACGCGTTTTGTCGGCCGCCGCGTGGCCGAAGAGAAAGCCGCGGGCGACGTGCTCGTGGCTGAAGTCGCGGAAGAGCCGGAAGTGCCGCTGAAGGGCGGGCGGCGGAAGGCGGCCCGCCAGGCTGCGGGCCAGAACCGTTTTGACTGGTCGCTGTACGGCCTGCCGCTCTTGGTCACAGGCCTCTTCTTTGCGGTAGTCGGCGGTTACTGCCGTCCGCAGCAGCCCGATCCCAAAGGCGTCAACTTCGTCGGCTTCGGCCGCTTGCCGGTGGCGCAGGACGGCCGGGTCAAGCCGCTCGATACGCTGGCCCGCAACAGCCTGCGGGCGCTGTCACTTCGAGAAACAGCTAAGACCGACAGCGGCGAGAAGGTGAGCGCGGTGGAGTGGCTGTTGGAAGTGATCTGCCGCACGGACAAGTCGTATTCGCTGAAGGTGCTCCGCATCGACAACGTGGAGGTCCTTAAAGTCTTCGGGCTGGAGCCCCGCGTCGGATTTCTTTATAGCGTCGATGAAGTCCGACCGAAAATGGATGCGTTCCTGGCGCAGCTCGCCGCGATGACCAAGGCGGAAGCCGAAGGCAAGTCGTCGAAGGAGACGCGGTCGGTCGTACAGCGGAAGCTGATCGAGCTGCACGAGCGATTGCAGCTTTACATCATGCTCACGCAGGCGTTCAGCATTCCGGCGCTGCCCGAGCCCGATCAGCTCCAGGATCCACGCGTGAAGGAAGCGTTTCGCCGTGAGCTGGAAATGCAGGAAGAAGAGCTGACGCGGCTCAAGGCGCCGCGGACGGCCCCGGTGAAGCCCGAACCCGGTCAGCCGCCCGAATCGGCGTGGCAGCTCTATCCGTCCGCGCTGCGCTTCGGCGGATCGCCGGCCATCACGGCCTTTGAGGAAATGAAGTCGGCCTATCGCAAGGGCGACGTGCGGGACTTCAACAATGCGCTGGCCGGCTATGAGGCCGAACTGAGCACGACGCCCCCGCCGCTCTATCACGCCGGCAAGGTCGGGCACGAGGCCTACTTCAACCACGTCTCGCCGTTCTTTCTCGGCATGCCGCTGTACGTGCTGGTGTTCATCATCGCGATCTTCGGCTGGCTGTTCCGCTATCGCCCGCTGCACTGGACCGCCTTCACGCTGCTGGTGCTGACGTTCCTGCTGCACACCGCCGCGCTGGCATTGCGAATCTACATCTCGGGCCGGCCGCCAGTGACGAACCTCTATTCGTCGGCGATCTTCATCGGCTGGGCCGCCGTGCTATTCGGCTTGGGCATCGAGGCGATCTACCGCATCGGCCTGGGCAACATCGTGGCGTCAGCGGCGGGCTTTATGACGCTGCTCATCGCGTATTTGTTCTTCTCCGGCGGCGACACGATCACCGTGCTCCAGGCGGTGCTCGACACGCAGTTCTGGCTGGCGACGCACGTGGTTTGCATCACGCTGGGTTATGCCTCGACTTATGTGGCCGGCCTGTGCGGAATCTTGTACGTCACCGCCGGACTGGCGACGCCGCAGCTCAACGCCGAGTCGCGCAAAGACCTTGGCCGGATGATCTATGGCATCACCTGCTTCGCGATCCTGTTCAGCTTCTTCGGCACCGTGCTCGGCGGGCTGTGGGCCGACGATTCCTGGGGCCGTTTCTGGGGCTGGGATCCCAAGGAGAACGGCGCTCTGATCATCGTCCTTTGGAACGCCCTGATGCTGCACGCCCGCTGGGACAAGCTGGTCGGCGACCGCGGCCTGGCCGTGCTCGCGCTGGGCGGCAACATCGTCACGAGCTGGTCCTGGTTCGGCGTCAACCAGCTCGGCATCGGCCTGCACTCTTACGGCTTCACGGAAGCCGTGGTCATCTTTCTTTGGGTCGTGGTGCTGGTCAATCTGGCCTTGATCGTTGCCGGCTGCCTGCCGACGCAATGGTGGTGGAGCTACCGCGCCGAGCAGCCGACGCGCGGCAGCTTGCTGAAGACCATCTAACGAGACGGCCTAGCGCGGCTTTTGCCTGAATTTCCGCGGCTGCGGCTTCCGAAGAGTAAGATGAACGGCTTGAATCGGCGGCAGGGTGCGCCTACGATTCTGCTATTCATCATCAGCTAAAGCTAATGCCCGCCCGCATTTATCACTTCGGTTCATCGTTGTGCCGCTGTAACGGCTGACGTGCAAATGCGCGTCACAGTCTGGGGTGCGGCGTCCTCGTTCTGCTAGCACGCTTTGCCGATGGCGCTACTGCGCCGGCTTCGCTGGAGGGACTCATGGCTTCCGATGTTCGCCTGAAAGAACAACTGCCGCGGCTGACGGACCGGATCGTCGCGGGCTACAAGGAGACCGGGGCGATCCAGTACCTCGGCCATTGCCCGCTGCCGAACTATGAAGAGATCGTCGGCTGCGTCGAGGACCTCAAGGAGATCCTCTACCCCGGCTATCGCCATCGCGAGGGTTTGCACATCGGCAACGTGACCTATCACGTCGGCGATCTGATCGACGGGCTGCACGACAAGCTCACGCGGCAGATCGCCCGGGCTTTGCAGCACGAGGATCGAGTGGTGACGAAGGCCAATGTCTGCGAGAACGCCGCCGACTACGAAGCCAAGGGCCAGGCGATGGCCATCGCGTTCCTGGAGCGGATTCCCGAACTGCGGCGTGTGCTGGCGACCGACGCCCAGGCGTCCTACGACGGCGACCCGGCCTGCAAGAGCATCGACGAGGTCGTGTTCTGCTACCCAGGCTATGAAGCAATCACCGTGCATCGCATCTCGCACGAGATGCGGAAGATGGGAGTGCCTTTCATTCCCCGCATGATCAGCGAGTGGGCCCACAAGCAGACCGGCATCGACATTCACCCCGGCGCAACGATCGGCCACCACTTCTTCATCGACCACGGCACCGGTGTCGTGATCGGCGAAACCACCGACATCGGCAACCACGTCAAGATCTATCAAGGCGTGACGCTCGGGGCCCTCAGCTTTGCCACCGACAGCGATGGCAACCTCGTCCGCGGCCACAAGCGGCATCCCACGCTCGAAGACCGCGTCGTGATTTATGCCAACGCCACGATCCTCGGCGGCAAAACCATCGTCGGCGCGGGCTCGGTCATCGGCTCCAGCGTCTGGCTGACCCACAGCGTCGAGCCGCACACCACCGTCACCATGGAAAAACCCAAGCTCCGCATCCGCGCCGAGATGCCCGACGAGCTAAAGCCGGAGATGAATTACTCAATTTAGTAGGGTGCAAAAGCGAAGCGCATTGCACCTGCGCTACCGTGCGTCCTAACGGGCATGGTGCATTGCGCTCCGCTTATGCACCCTACTTGCTGCTATTCCGAGCAGACCGAGCAGCAGCCAGCTAACTCCGCTGATCCACGCTCCCCGCACAAAGCTCTGCGGCTGGAAGCGATACTCGATCTGGTGCTTTCCCGCGGGCAGCCACACTCCGCGGAGGACGCGGTTCGTCTGGTAGATCGGTACGGAGCGCGACTGGCCGGCGGTCGTTACGGTTGCTTGCCAACCCGGATACCAAATGTCGCTGAGCACCAGAAGTCCCGGCTGCGCGAGCTTAGTCTCGATCACAACGCGCTGCGGGTCGTAGTGCGTGAACCGGCACGGCTCTTCCGCATCGTCGCCGGCGGTCACGGTCGGCGCTGACCACTCGGCCAGTGGCTGGTCGGTTTCGACGACGGCGACGTGGCGGAAGTCGCGGGCTTTGTTATCGAGGAAAAGCACTTCGCCAGACCGGGCGTCGGTTGCGGCCAATCCCGCGGGACGCGGCAGCGGCGGAAGCGTTGTGACTTCATGCACGATCCACGCCCGCGGCTGCGTCCGCTGCACCCGCCACAAGACCGTGTCCTCGGGCCAGCCGCTGGCACCCACGGGCGATTCCGGCACTGCGAACTTTGGCTGGCTGGATTCCGGCAAGAGCAAGTGCTCCGTCCCGAGCAGCCGCAGCGCTGCGGCGTGCGGCAGGCGCCGCTTGTCATCCAGGGGAGCACTGCGGCTCTTGGCGATCAGCAGCAGCGAGTCGTAGTCGAGCAATTTGATCGAGCCATAGGAGTCGATCAGCGAAAGGCCGCTGGCCAGGTGATACTTGGGAAACAGCGTGTCGTGCTCCCACTGGGCGGCCTCCGCAGAGCGACCGGGCGAGCCGTGCTCGCGAAAGCTGCGCGGCCTCCAGCCAGCCAGGTCGCCGCGATAGACGCGCGGCGGAAGCGGCGCTTCGGCCGGCGATCCAGCCGACGCCTTGCGGATGGCCTGTGCAGTCTGCGATTCGTTGCGCCAGACAGCAGCGGGCGCACTCGACACCAGCCAGGCGTTGGCCACGGCCAACTCGGCCGCGGTCAATAGCACTAGCGCCGCCTGCCACTGGTTGGCGCGGGCCGGCTCATTCCACACGCGGCGAAGAATCCACAGCCCAGCGAGGGCCACGACGGCAGTTTGGACGAGGGCCAGCAGGATGTCGGCATAAGCTCCGGTACGGTCGAACGGGCCTAGCGCGTTGTCAGCCGGCAGGCTCTTGGGAAACATGCCAAATGTCGAACCGACGCACCAAATGGCAAACGCCGCCGCGCCCGATGCCATCCCCAGCGTTTGCAGGACATGCGCCAACCGGGGGCGCGGTTCGGCCACCGCCCGGTCCCAGCCGCGGGCTGCGAGTTGGCTCAGGCCGAGTGCCACGAGCGGCAACAACTTGGCCGGATAGCGGAAGTAAATGTACGTCGGCAGCAGCGTCGTCATCAGCCAATAGACGCCACCGACGGGCGGCGCCACGCCTAGCTTCGCGCCATCGCTGCGGTGCAGCAGGGCATAAACCTCACCCGCGATCCAACCCGGGCCGTACCAGCCGAACGTGGCCAGCGTGAAGATCAGGACCAGCCACGAGAGCCACCGCTCGCGCGGCTCGCCGCCTCGCAGTCGCCACGCGCCCAGCGCCAGAAGCAGCGGGAAGAGTCCAAGATAGAGCGTCGGCGTCCAGGTGCGCCCTTCGAACGGCAGCAGCGAGAACCAGCGGCGATTCGTGGGGAACATTCGCCCGCCGATATTGGGCCAGATGTACTCGGCCAGTCGCCACGGGCCGACGCTGAAATCGAAAACCAAATCCTGGTGCGTGCCCTCGGAGGTCGTGCCGAAGAAGCCGCCGGATATGGCGGCTGTGCGGCTTTCGCCCGGCTTCTGGTTCCCGACCGGATGCAGCACAAACTGCGCAGCCTCGTAGATATTCCGCGGCCGGTCAAAGGCGGCCCGCTCGCTATACTTCGTCGCCTCCGACGATGGCAGAATCTGCACGGCCGCCAGCAGAAAGCCAACCGCAGCCGCCAGGCCCGTCAGCCCCAGTTGCAGCGTGAGGCCGCGGCAGCGCTCGCGCAAGCTCCGCGACGTGTCTGGATTCGTCGAGCAGGCAAGCACCAGAGCATAGAGCGCCGTGATGAGCAGCCCGTGATAGGCCGCCTGCGGATCGCCGCCGAGTATCATCAGCGCCAGGACTGCGCCTAACCCAAGCGCCGCCCGCCACGAGCGCTCGCGCAGCATGCGGTCGGCGGACAGCGCCGCCAAGGGCAGCCACGCCGCGCCGACGAGGAACACAATATTGCAATATTGAAAGACGACGTTGCCGCCGCAGGAGTACGCGATGGCCGCGATGGCGGCGCCGCAAGCGCTCGCCTTCCAGGCCCGCGCCAGCCAGTACGAATTGGCAGCCGCGAGCACGACGTGCAGCACCACGTACAGCTTGTATCGCCACACAAAATCGATGGGCAGTAAGAACAGCAACTTGCCCGGATAGAACAGGCTCGACGTCGCGTCGGCCAGCACGGGGATGCCGCAGTTCTCGTACGGATTCCAGAGCGGCACGCGGCCGGCGCCCCACTCGCGGGCGCACCATTCAAACAACGGGTGATAGAAGTGCGCCGCATCGCGCATCGCGAACGAACGGTCGCTGACGAGCACCGGGCCGAAGAGGGCGGCGATTGGAATGGCAACGGCCACCAGCGTGGCCCAGCCGGTCTTGGTCACGGGACGCGTGCCGCCTTGAGGGGACGGCGCAAGTGCTGTGGCAGCAACATGTTAGATACGAATGCGATCTCCGGCGGAGCGATTGCCGGCAAGCTAAGCGGAGGGCCATCGAAATACGGGTGGTATAAAACTGTAGGTTATTCGAATCGATTCTCCTTGCTCGGAGACCGTTTATGGCTCGACGCGAATCGCGCGATCTGCTGGCTGCCGCCGGCGGAGGTTCCGCGCCGTTGGTGTTTTTCCTCGGCGGAGCGCTCGTGCTCTTGGCCATTGTCGGCCTACCGATTTTTTACTACGGCTTCTGCCAGTTTAACGTGCCCACCGGCTACATGGCGGTGATGACGCGGAAGACGGGGCTGGACATTCCCAACGACGCCGAGCTCGCGCCCGACGCGACTTATAAGGGGCTGCAGAAGGAAGTCCTGGCCGAAGGCCGGCACTTTCGCAATCCGTGGGTCTGGGACTGGGAAGTGGTGCCGCAAGTCGAGATTCCCAGCGGCAAAATCGGCGTGCGGATTCGCCTGTACGGCGACGATCCGCAGCGCGGCGAAGTCATCGCCTGGAATCCCAACGAGAAAGGCATCGTGCCCGAAGTGCTGATGCCGGGCCGCTGGCCGATCAACGCGATGATCGCCGGCCAAACGCGGCGGCGCGACAACTACGTGGAGCTGATCGAGCTGCACGACATGGTGACGGTGCCCGCCGGCTTTCGCGGCGTGGTGACCAACCTCGCAGGGTCGATGCCCAAGAATCCCAACACGATCGTGCTGGCGGCAGCCGACAAGGGCAAACGCGGCGTCGAAGGGACGACGCTCGACGCCGAAACCTATCCCGAGAAATCCAACCCGTACATCTCCCGCGTCCAGCTCGTCGATTGCCGCAGCCAGCGGTTCAACCTCTCCGACGACGGCGACATGGGCTTTCCGTCCAAGGACGGCTTTTGGGTCGTGCTCGACGGAATCGTCGAGTATCGCGTCATGCCGGAGAAAGCCGCCGAGGTCTATGTGACCTACAACGAGACGGGAAACGACATCAACGGCACGCGGATCGACGACGAGGTCGTCAAGAAGGTCGTGCTGCCCAATGCCCGCTCGTTCTGCCGGCTCCGCGGTTCCGATCATTCCGGCCGCGAATTTATCTCGGGCGACACCCGGACCAAGTTCCAGGAGGATTTCCAAAAAGAGCTGGAGACCAACTGCGAGTCGCAAGGCATCGAGATCATCCAGGCCCTGATCACCAAGATCAGCCCGCCGCAGCAGATCGCCCAGCCGGTCCGCGACCGGCAGATCGCCGTCGAGAAGAAAAAGCAATTCGGCCGCCAGTTGCTGCAGCAGGACTCGGAGAAGCAGCTCTCGATCGAAACCGAAATGAACCAGCGGCTGCAAGCCCTGGTCGGCGCTCAGCAGCAGGTCATCAAGATCACCACCGAGGCCAGCCAGGCCCAGGAAATCGCGATCATCGAGGCCAACAAGCGGCTGAAGGTCGCCGAGTTCGACCTGCAGGCCGCGACCGACCTGGCCGCGGCTGTCCTCGCCCGCGGCACGGCGGATGCCAACGTCGTCCGCTTCCAGAACGAGGCCGAGGCGGCCGGCTGGCAAAAGGCCGTGCAGGCGTTTGGAAACAACGGCGAAGAGTACGCCCGCTGGACGCTGCTCAAGAAGCTTGCGCCGGCCTATCGCAGCATGATGGTCAACACGCACGACAGCCCCATCATGGACATCTTCCGCCAATACGAACAACACCCCAGCCCGCCCGCGCCCGTCAAGACGGCCGGCGGCAACTAACACGCACAATCAACTTGGGGATCTTTTTATGCGTAGTCTCAATCTGGCAGCCGGCGCAGTGGTCGCTGTGGCGGGCCTGGCGCTCGGCGCCTTCGCCTTTCACATGCTGGTGAACTGCATCTATGTCAACGAGGGTGAAAGCCTGCGGCTGCGGTACAAAGGTCCGCTGATCTTTGGCACGGCCCAATCGGTGCAGGCGGGACAATATGCCCAGCCCGGAGAAGCCGGTGTGTTCGAGGAGATGAAGGGCCCCGGCCGCCATTTCTATTGTCCGATCTGGTGGGAGCGTTCGCGCGTTCCCGATGTGGTGGTGAAGCCGGGCCAGGTCGCGATCGTCACCAGCCGCATGGGCGAGTCGCTGCCGCCGGGCGAGTTCCTGGTCGATGGCGAGCTGACCGGGCCCAACCGCGCCAAGCACAAGGGCACGCTCCGCAAGGTCCTTGGCCCCGGCCGTTACCGGATCAACGACTACGGCTTTGAAACCAAGGTCGAAACGCTCGTGCAGACCAAGGTCGGCGAGAACGTGAAGCACGCCGGTTGGGTCAATATTCCCACGGGCTACGTCGGCGTCGTCACCAACCTGGCGTCCGATGCGGGCACCGGACAAAAGGGCGGCATTCAAAAGGAAGTCCTGCCGCCGGGGATCTACGCCGTGAACCCGGCCGAGCGCCAGATCGACATTGTCGGCGTCGGTTTTTGGGAAACGAGCATCACGGTCAAGCACAAGGTGGGGCCGGACGGCAAGGATCTGCTCGACATCAGCGGCGAGCCCGAAGCCATCGCCGGCTCCGGCATCGGCTTTCCCTCGAACGACGGCTTCAACATCCAGCTCGACTTCACGGCGATCTGGGGCGTGATGCCACAGGACGCGCCGGCCGTCGTCAACACGTTTGGCAGCGTCATTGCCGCCGAGCAGAAGGTGATCATTCCCCAGTCCGAGAGCATTAGCCGGATCAACGGCTCGAAGATGGGCGCCAACGCGCTGCTCGTGGGCGAGACGCGGCAGGTATTCCAGACGTCGGTCTCGTCACACTTCCAGGACGTTTGCAAAGACAAGAACCTGACGCTGCTGTATGGCCTGGTGCGGCACATTTACATCCCGAAGGACATCCGCACGCCGCTGCAAGAGGGATACGTCGCCGACGAGCTGAAGCTGACC
>Ga0184625_10001218_pt1 | contig 10598 bp, 10 predicted proteins | sample PLM3_30_b1_FD_133151 | JGI IMG/M metagenome (GOLD analysis project Ga0184625, IMG submission 133151) | Groundwater sediment microbial communities from an aquifer in East River, Colorado, USA - PLM3_30_b1 | ecosystem: Environmental > Terrestrial > Soil > Riparian zone | place: USA: East River... | reverse complement strand
GTGTCCTTGCTCGACCTTTACGCGCGCGTCGCCGCCGATCCGTTCGAGCCGCACGCCTCCGAAAGACGTCTCGACCTCGGCGCGCCCCGTCACGTCCGACGCGGTCACCGGCGCGTGCTGGCTGCGCACGACCAGATCGCCGCCCACGCTCTCGGCGGTCAGCTCGCCGTACGCGAGCTCCACGTCGAGCGCGCCCGTCTCGCGCACGCCGAGGTTGCCGTGCTGCAGCTCGAGCTTGGCGGGACCGGCGATACCCGCGAGCGTGACGTCGCCGTGGCGCGAGTTGAGCTGCAGCCGGCCGCCGACGCGCTCGACGCTCACGCTGCCGTGGCGCACCTCGAGCGTCGCGTCGCCGGCGACGCGCTCCAGAGTCACGCCGTCGAACGAGGCCGTGACGTCCGCGGCTGCGACGTCGCTGAGCTCGACCCGGCCGTGCTCGCTGCGGACCTGCACCGCGGTGCCTTCCGGCGCTTCGATCTCGAAGTGCGTCTCGAAGCCGACGTCGTCGCGGCGTCCGAGCTCGTCGCGGTTGGTCGCGACCTTCACGACGTCGGCGTCTCCCGTGAGCCTGAGCTCGATGCGATCGGCGAGCTGGCGCGCCCTCTCCTCGGTCGGCAGGAACACCACCTTGCGCAGCCTCACCTTCACGACTCCGCGCGCGCCCTTCACGACGCTCACGCCGCCGAAGGCGTTCTCGACCTCCAGCCGGGCCGCGCTCGCGGTCACCGGCCGCTCGCCGGTCGCCTCGAAGCTCCAGGAGGGCCCGTAGAAGCGTCCGCCCATCACCCGGCAGCCCTGGGGGCCGAAGTCGACGTGCTCGCGGACGTTCCAGGCGGTCTCGACGCTCGCGGCGAAGAGGACGATCAGGATCAGGAACGCGATCTTGCGTGCGCTCACCTCACGACCTCCCGGAAAAGGAGCGGCGGATCCACAGATCCGCGAGCTCGAGAACGCCCCACAGCACCAGCGTGAGCGGCCACCAGGTGCGCAGCAGCGGCAGCAGCTCGAGCTTGCCCAGGTTGGCGAGCGTTCCGAGCACCCCGAGCACCACGAGGCTCACACCGAAGGTGACGCCCTCGGGGCTGAAGGCGGACCGCGTCATTCGCCGGAGCCGCCCGCGGTCTTTCGCGCTTCGAGCGAGTTGTAGACGAAGTAGCCGCCGACCGCGATCAGCAGCACCGGCCACCAGCGCGCGAGCCGGTCGATGTCGAGCCAGCCCAGGTTGCTGAGCAGGATCAGCACGCCGAGCAGCACCAGCGATCCGCCCCAGACGGGCGACTCGATCTCCGGCAACTCCTCGGCCTCGCTGCGTCCGCCCAGGAAGCGCGCGTTCGCTGCGTTGGCGCCCTTCCAGGCGTCGATGATGTTGAAGAGGTAGACGAACGGGATCACGAACGCGAACGGGAACTCGTGCCCGCTCGACGTGAGGTAGATGGCGCCGACCCACGAGAAGAAGAACACGAACGCGCGCGCGATGCGCCCGTTGTAGACCTGGCCGAGGCCAGGGAAGAGCGACAGGCACGCGGCGAGCCCCGGGCTCTTCGGCAGCCGCAGGAAGGGAGCGTTGGTCTGGCCCGGCGGCAGCGGAGGCGGCGCGGCGGGCGTCGCGGGTGCGGCCGGGCTCTGCGGGTCGAACGGCGAGCTCGTCATCGTCGTGTTCTCCTTGTGTTCCTGTGAGCCGCTACGAACGCGGTGCTGCGGCGGTTCGGAAAGCTTCGGCGACCGTGGCGTCGGTCGGCTGCAGGCCCTGGCCCTGCTTGGGCTCGTTCGGGCCCGCCTTGCGGCGCTCCAGCAGGCGCTTGTAGTCCTGCACGCGCTCGCCGACCTTCTCGATGCGGCCCTCGAACGCCGTGCTCAGCACCACGCCGAGCAGGCGCACGTCCTCGATCAGCCGGTCCTTGCGCTCCAGCAGACTGCTGCTCATGGTCGCCGTCTCGGTGACCAGGCGCTGGGCCGCGCGTGTGGGCCGCTCGGGCCCGAGCACCGCGAGCGTCGTGCCGAGCGCGATCAGCGCGAAGCCCGCGGCCGCGGCCTGCAGCCACGGAGGCAGCGTGAGCGCGGGACGGATCTCGACGACGCGCGGGGCCCGCAGCGCCGCGAGTGCCGCGCGCACGGCGAGGCCAGGAGGCGCCTCGAGCTCGGGCGCCGCGCGCAGCTCCGCGACCACGGCGGCGAAAGCCTCGTGCAGCCGGCGGCACGGCTCGCAGCTCGCGAGGTGGCGCTCGAGCTCGCCGCGCAGCACGGCGTGCAGCGTGCCTTCGAGGTGGTCGGAGAAGAGCTCTTCGGCGCGGCGGCAGTCCATGCTCATCCCCTCACGACGCGTCCCCGACGAGATCGGCGCGGCGTCGCAGCAGCCGCTTCGCGAGCTCGAGGCGGGCCCGGTTGATGCGGCTCTTGACCGTGCCGAGCGGCAGCTGCAGCTCGGCGGCGATCTGGTCGTACGACAGCCCCTGCAGGTCGCAGAGCACGAGCGGCGTGCGCAGGTCCGGGGGCAGCGACCGCAGGCCCGTGTGCACGAGCTTCGCGCGCTCCTCGCGCTCGAGCTCGGCGATCGGGTGCTCGTCCCCCGAGGCCGCCGTCTCGAGCACCAGCGGGTCCTCGGTCCTCCGCATCCGCTCCTGGCGTCCGCGCCGGTAGTGGTCGATCGCGTGGTTGCGGGCGACCGCCATCAGCCAGGCGCCGAACGGCCCGTCCGTCTCCCGGTAGCGGTGGAGCGTCTGGTACACCTTGACGAAGACCTCCTGCGTCAGGTCCTCCGCCTCGGCCGCCTTTCCCGTGAAGCGGTAGGCGAGGCCGAAGACCTTGCGCGTGTAGCGCTCGACGAGGGTCCGCCAGGCGGCCTCGTCGCCGCTCCGGCAACCCGGCAGGAGATCCGTGTCGGTCGTGTTCAAGGGCACTCGTGGGCACGGTCCGTCCCCTGCCAATCCGGGGAACGCACTCTGGCTGGCAGGAGTTCACGGAAGTCGTGTCCGAAACAGGGCGGAAGCGGCAGGTTTGACGCTCGGCGGCGCATTGTAGTAGAGTCGCGAACGGCTATCAAGTGTTTGAGCGGGAAGGCTTTGTGAGCCACGAGGCGGGCCGGTGACCGGCCATCGGGGACGGCTCCTGGGCGGAGCGGTCCTCGCGGTCGTGCTGCTCTTCTTCTTCTTCCGAGGCATGGATTGGAGCGCCCTCGGAACGGCGCTCCGGGAAGCGCGATTGCTCCCGCTCCTGGGCCTGGTGGTGGTGACTCTGGGCGTCTACGCCGCCCGCGCGTGGCGGTGGGGGGACCTGCTGCTGCCGCTCGGCCGGGTGCCGTACCCCGATCTCTTCTCCGCGACGATGGTGGGCTTCGCGTCCGGCTTGCTGATCCCCCGCGCGGGTGAGCTGCTGCGGCCGTGGCTCATCTCGCGCCGGCATCCGATCGCGACCTCGGCCGGCTTCGCCACGATCATCCTCGAGCGGCTCCTCGATCTCATCACCGTGCTGCTGCTGTTCGCGGTCTACCTCTTCGTGCTGCCGGCCCCCGCCGCCCAGATCGAGGGCCGTCTCACCGAGCTCGTGAAGCTCGGCGGCGCGCTGACCGCGGGCGTGGCGCTGGCGGTGCTCGTGTTCCTGCTCGCGCTCCACGCCAACGCCGAACGCGTGATCGGGACGCTGGAGAAGCTGCTCACGCGCGCGCCGCGCTGGCTGGCCGAGCCGTGCAGCAAGATCCTGCGGGCGTTCTCGAGCGGCCTCGCGGTGCTGCGCGCGCCGTTCCCGCTGCTCGCCAGGATCGGCCTGGAGTCGCTCGCGGTCTGGCTGCTGATCGCGCTCGGCTTCCACCTGAACCACATGGCCTTCGGCATCCAGCTGCCGTTCCACGCGAACTTCCTGCTGATGGCCTTCCTGGTCGTCGGCGTGGCGATCCCGACGCCGGGGATGGTGGGCGGCTTCCACGCGTTCTACCTGCTGGCCCTCTCCGACGTGTTCGGCGTGCCGCGCGCGACGGCCGCCGCGGCCGCCGTCGCCGCGCACGCGCTGTCGAACCTGCCCGTGCTGGTGCTCGGGCTCGTGCTGCTCGGGCGCGAGGGGCTGAGCCTCAGCAAGGTGGCCGGCATGAGCCGGCAGGAGCAGGAGCTTTCGGAGGTGCGATCTTGAAGTGTCCCTTCTGCGCCCACATCGAGGACAAGGTCGTCGATTCGCGTGAGAGCAAGGAAGGCGACGTGATCCGCCGCCGCCGCGAGTGCCTCTCGTGCGGCCGCCGCTTCACGTCGTACGAGCGCATCGACCAGATCCCGCACATGGTGGTGAAGAAGGACGGCCGCCGCGAGCGCTTCGACCGCGAGAAGGTGTTGGCGGGCCTGCTCAAGGCCTGCGAGAAGCGCCCGGTCTCGGTGAAGGCGCTCGAGCAGGTGGTCGACCAGGTCGAGGCGCAGGTGCAGGAGAGCCCCGACCGCGAGTTGTCCACCGATCGGATCGGCGAGGTGCTGATGGCGAGCCTGCGCGACCTCGACAAGGTGGCCTTCGTCCGCTTCGCCTCCGTCTACCGCGACTTCAAGGACGTCGACCAGTTCATGGCGACCCTCAAGGGCCTCCTCGAGGCCCGCGACTAAAACCCCGTTCACGGTGGGTCTGGGGGGCGAAGCCCCCCAGGACAAGGAAGCCAGAAAAAGGCCTGCAGCCTCGTTGCGCCCGTCCTCGGAGGAATCGTGCCCCTCCGAGTCCCGGGTTGTTTCTAGATCCTCGGCCCTGCCTGGCCCCATAGCCCTGCTATCTGCCATGGGTCGTTAGGTTTCCGTCAGGTGTGGCTGCGGAGCTACACTTGCCGAATGGCTCGGGAGAGGTTCCAGGACAACCTCCGGCTCGTGCTGGGGGTGACCGGCGGGCTGCTCGTCCTCTTCCTGCTCGCCGACCTGCTGCTCCGCAAGAGCCGAGACTTCCAGCCGGACTTCCTGGCCTCGGCGCTCCTGTACGGCCTGACGGTCATCAACTTCTCGCTGCTGCTCGTGCTCGTCTTCGTCCTGGGCCGAAACCTCGTCCGCATGCTGATGGAGTGGCGGCGGGGGGTCTTCGGCGCGCGGCTGCGCGTGCAGCTGCTGCTCGTGTTCCTGCTGATGGCGATCGCGCCATCGCTCCTCATCCTGCTCGTCGGCAGCGACCTCCTGCGCCAGACCGTCGACCGCTGGTTCAACGTCGACGCCGAGCGGATGCTGTCGTCGTCGCAGAGCCTCGGGCTCGCCGTCGACGCTGCGGCGCTCAAGACGAGCCGCGTGCACGCCCGCCAGCTCGCGAGCGAGATCGAGGCCCGCGGCCTGCTGCAGCCGCAGGAGCAGGCCCGCCTCAGGCGCGCGGTCGAGCTGCGCGCGCGCCAGCGCGAGCTCGACGTCGTCACGGTCTACATCCGCGACACCGAGGTGGTGGCCGTGATGGACCCCCGGCTGCCGCCGACGCCTGCCTGGGACAGCGCCGCGGGCGCGGCGCTCGCCGAGTCGGCGCTGCGCGGGCTCGAGCAGCAGGCCTCGGTCGCCTTCGGCGCGGGACGGCTCGCGCACGCGGCGGCGCCCGTGCGAGACGCCCAGGGGCGGCCGCAGGGCGCCGTCGTGGTGGCGACCTGGCTGCCGCCCGACGTGGCGTCCGCCGTGCACGAGGTGCGGGACGGCTACACGAAGTTCCGCAAGACCCAGACGTTCCGCGAGCCGATCCTCGCCTTCTACCGCTCGCTCTACCTGTTTCCGGCGCTCCTGATCCTGTTCGGCGCGACCTGGCTGGCGCTCTACCTCTCGCGGCGCATCACGACGCCGATGCGCCTCGTGGCCGAGGGCGCCGAGCGCATCGCCGCCGGCCAGCGCGGAGTGCGCGTCGACTTCCCGACCAGCAGCGACGAGTTCCGCGCGCTGATCGCGTCCTTCAACCGCATGTCGGAGCGCCTGGCGCGCAGCGAGGAGGAGGTGGAGTTCTCGCGCGCCGGGCTGCTGCGCAAGAACCAGGAGCTCGAGGAGCGAAGGCGGCTCACCGACACGGTGCTCGAGACCGTCGGCACGGGCGTCGTCGTGGTTGACGAGGAGGCCGCGGTCACCGCCGTGAACGTCGCGGCGCAGAAGCTGCTCGACCTCGAGCCGGGCGCCGTCGGGATGTCGCTCGACAAGATCATGCGCGGCCCCGGCCGCGAGGAGATCCACGGCGTCGTGCTGCGCCTGCTCTCCGGACGCGTCTCGCGCCAGGAGCGCGAGGTGATCGTGCCGGCGCGCGAGCGCGACCGCCACCTGGCCGTGACGGTGGTGAGCCTGCCGGGCTCGCTCGGCTCGGCGCCGGGTGCCCTCGTGGTGGTCGACGACCTCACGCCGCTGATGCGCGCGCAGAAGATCGCCGCCTGGGGCGAGGTGGCGCGCAAGCTGGCGCACGAGATCAAGAACCCGCTCACGCCGATCCAGCTCTCGGCGCAGCGCATCCGCAAGGCCTGGCTGAAGTCCGACCCCGAGTTCGACAAGGTGGTGAGCGAGGGCACGCGCGCGATCGTCGACGAGGTGGAGGCGCTCAAGAACCTGGTCGACGAGTTCGCCCAGTTCGCGCGGATGCCGGTCGCCAGCCTGCGCCCGGGGTCGCTTCACGACGTGCTGGCCCAGGCGCTCTCGCTCTACGACGGGCTCTTCCCGGGGATCGTGCTGGAGCGGCGCCTGGCCGCGGACCTGCCGCAGCTGCGGCTCGACTTCGACCAGATGAAGCGCGCCGTGATCAACCTGGTCGACAACGCGATCGAGGCGACCGACGGCAAGGGCCGCATCGAGCTGCTGACCGAGTACGACCGCGGCGCTGGACGCGTGCGCCTGAGCGTGTGCGACGACGGCCCGGGCATAACGCCCGCGGACCGCGACCAGCTCTTCGTGCCGCACTTCTCGACCAAGCGGCGCGGCAGCGGGCTCGGGCTCGCGATCGTGAGCCGCATCGTTCAGGAGCACCTCGGCACGATCCGCGCGGAGGACAACCAGCCGCGCGGCGCGCGCTTCGTGGTGGAGCTGCCGGCGTGAGGCGAGCATGAAAGACGCGATTTTGGTGGTGGACGACGAAGCCGGCGTGCGCAGCTCGCTCGCCGGCATCCTGGGCGACGAAGGCTACGCGGTCACCGCGTGCGATTCCGGCGAGGCGGGGCTCGCCGCGCTCGAAGCGCGCCGCTACGACCTGGTGCTGCTCGACGTGTGGCTGCCGGGGCTCGACGGGCTCGAGGTGCTGCGGCGGATCCGCGAGCGCGACAGCGAGCTGCCGGTCGTCGTGATCTCGGGCCACGGCACGATCGAGACCGCCGTGAAGGCGGTGCGGCTGGGCGCCCAGGACTTCGTGGAGAAGCCGCTCTCGCTCGAGAAGACGGTGCTGGCGGTCCGGAACGCGCTGCGCCAGCGGCGGCTCGAGAGCCAGCTGCGCGAGCTGCGGCAGCAGCTCGACGCGCGCTACGCGATGGTGGGCGAGAGCCCCGCGCTGCAGCGGCTGCGCGAGGAGATCCGCCAGGCGGCGCCGAGCAACGGGCGCGTGCTGATCTTCGGCGAGAACGGCACCGGCAAGGAGCTGGTGGCGCGCGCGATCCACGCCCAGAGCCAGCGCGCCGCCGGGCCGTTCGTCGAGGTGAACTGCGCGGCGATCCCGGAGGAGCTGATCGAGAGCGAGCTGTTCGGCCACACGAAAGGCGCCTTCACCGGCGCCCACGCGACCCGCAAGGGCAAGTTCGAGCTGGCCGACGCCGGCACGCTGTTCCTCGACGAGATCGGCGACATGAGCCTCAAGACGCAGGCGAAGGTGCTGCGGGCGCTCCAGGAGCAGCGCGTCGAGCCCGTCGGCGGCTCGGGCAGCGTCGACGTGGACGTGCGCGTGATCGCGGCCACCAACAAGGACCTGGAGGCCGAGATCCGCGGGGGCCGCTTCCGCGAGGACCTCTACTTCCGCCTGAACGTGATCCCGTTCCAGGTGCCGCCGCTGCGCGACAGGCGCGAGGACATCCCGCTGCTCGTCCGCCACTTCATGCAGGTGCTCTGCGCCGAGCACGGCCGCAAGGCGCGCGAGGTGGTGCCGGACGCGCTCGAGGCGCTCGCGCGGCTGCCGTGGCCGGGCAACGTCCGCGAGCTGCGCAACATCCTCGAGCGGCTGGTGATCATGACTCCCGGCGAGCGGATCGAGCTACAGCACCTGCCGGCGACACTCGCCTCGTCGCTGTCCGCGCGTCCGCCGTCGGCGGACGAGTCGTCCCCGGCGGCGAGCGGCGACGGGACGCTGCTCGCCGCGCGCGAGGCGTTCGAGCGGCGCTACATCCTGGAGCGCTACCGCGAGTGCGGCGGCAACATGAGCCGCACGGCCGAGTCGCTCGGCGTCGAGCGCTCGAACCTCTACCGGAAGATGAAGGCCTTCGGGCTGCTGCCCGCGAGGCGCGATCAGGCGGACGGTGCGTTCGAGGCTTGATCCCGTGCGCGTGCTTCCCGGATAATGACTTCACCGATGACCTGCCCGTCCTGTGGGGGCGAGCTCGATCCGACTGTGGATCGCTGCCCCGTGTGCGACGCGAGCGGTATGCCCCGCATCGAGGGCGCGCTCGCCGCGGATCCGCGCTTCGTGACGCCGCCCGCCAGGGCCAAGGCGGAGCCGCTGCGCGACATCCCGGGCCTGCGCAAGAGGGAGAAGACCTGGCGCGACGAGGTGCAGGAGCGCGTGCGCTCGCGCCGCAACAAGCGGGCGCTCGCGGGGCTGCCGCTCTTCGAGCAGGCCGAGGAGCACGAGACGGCGGCCTCGCCTCAGCCGCCGCCCCAGGCAGCAGTCGTGCCCGCCGCCCAGCCGCAGGCTTCGAGCCCGGCGGCCGCCGCGGCCGACAGCGTGAAGGGGCCCGCCGCGCCTTCAGACGAGGCGCCGCGCGTCGAGCCCGTCGCGGCGCTCGGCCGCTCCGAGGACCTGGTCACGATGCGGCTGAGCGACGCCGAGCTCGGCGACCTGCCGCTGAACGCGGACGAGGCCGAGCTCGCGAGCCGCGCGCGCGAGGAGGCCGTGCTGCCGCGCGCCACGCGGCGGCCGATGCCGTCGCTCGACGAGGAGGCGCTCGTCCCGGACGTCGATGGCGAGCCCGAGGTCGAGCTGCCGCCGCTCGCGACCGAGGCCCCGCCGCTCGAGCGGCCGGCTTTCGCCGTCGAGCGCGCCCAGGCGGCCGCCGTCGACGCGATCCTGTTCGGGGCGCTCGCGGTGGTCGTGCTCTACTTCACGGGCCGGGCCGCACGCGTCGACGTCACGGCGCTCGCGCCGAGCTGGCCGGGGATCGCGCTCTACCTCGGCCTGCTGGGGCTCTTCTACGCCGGCTACTTCACGGGCACGACCGGCCAGACGCCCGGGAAGCTCATGACCGGCCTGCGCGTGCTCGGCGCTTCCGGCCGGCCGCCGAGCTACACCCGCGCGATGCTGCGAGCTCTGCTGGGGCTCGTCGGCATCGTGCTCGCGGGCGCGTCCCTCGTGCCGATGGCGTTCGACCCCGCCCGCCGCACGCTCCACGACCGCCTGTTCCGCACGCGCGTCGTCCGCCACTGAGCGCCGTCGCTCGATGAGCCGAGCGATCGACGCCGTCGCGAAGCTCGTCGCCACCGGCCTCTACAGCGGCTATTCGCCGGTTGCGCCGGGCACCGCGGGCTCGCTCGTCGGCCTGCTGCTGTTCCTGCCGCTCGCCGGCCGCGCCTGGCCGATCCAGCTCGCCGCCGTCGTCGCCGTCACGATCCTCGGCGTGCTCGCTGGAGGCCGGCTGGCCACGACGCTCGGGCTAAAGGATCCGGGCGTGGTGGTGGTCGACGAGGTGGCGGGGCAGTGGATCACGTTTCTCGCGCTGCCGATGACGCCGCTGATCGCGGTCGCCGGCTTCCTGCTGTTCCGGGTGATGGACATCGTCAAGCCGTGGCCCGCGCGCGCGCTCGAGCGGCTGCCGGGCGGCCTCGGCATCATGGCCGACGACGTGGCGGCCGGGATCTACGCGCACCTGCTCCTGCGGCTGGGCCTCGCGGTCTGGCCGATCGCGTGAGACCTTGAAGGCGGAGCTGCTGGCGATCGGGAGCGAGCTGCTCGGGCCGCTGCGCGCCGAGACCAACTCGCTCTGGCTCACCGAGCGGCTGCTCGGCGCGGGCATCGAGGTGAACGCGCGCGCGACGCTGGCGGACGACGCGGCGCTCCTCGAGTCGGCCTTCCGGATAGCACTCGCGCGCGCCGACGTCGTGATCGCGACCGGCGGGCTGGGGCCGACCGCCGACGACCTCACGCGCGAGGCGCTCGCCGCCGCCACCTCGCGAAGCCTGAAGCGGGACGAAGCGATCGTGGCCGGCCTGCGCGCGCGCTTCGCCCGCTACGCGCGGCCGATGTCCGACACCAACCTGCAGCAGGCGGACGTGATCGACGGCGCCGAGGTGCTGCCGAACGCCCGCGGCTCCGCGCCGGGCCAGCTGCTCGAGCACGCGGAGCGCGTCGCCGTCCTGCTGCCCGGCCCGCCCGGCGAGATGAAGCCGATGTTCGACGAGCAGGTGCTGCCGCGCCTGCGCGCGCGCGCCGGCGCGACGCACGTCGTCAGGCGCCGCGTGCTGCGGATCGCGGGGATGTCCGAGAGCGGCGTCGACGAGGTGGCGGCGCCCATCTAT
>Ga0184625_10001217_pt1 | contig 10600 bp, 10 predicted proteins | sample PLM3_30_b1_FD_133151 | JGI IMG/M metagenome (GOLD analysis project Ga0184625, IMG submission 133151) | Groundwater sediment microbial communities from an aquifer in East River, Colorado, USA - PLM3_30_b1 | ecosystem: Environmental > Terrestrial > Soil > Riparian zone | place: USA: East River... | reverse complement strand
TGCCGAGCTGGTCGACCGGGCCGGCGCCGAGGCGGCGCGCGGCACGCTGCTGATTTCCGCGGTCGAACCCGATGAGCAGCCGGCGGAGCCCGGGGAGTTCTTCGACCGGCAGCTGATCGGTCTGCGTGCCACCACGCCCGACGGCGCTGAGGTCGGCAGAGTGGGATCCGTGCTGCACTTGCCAACGCAAGATGTTTTGGAAATTGAGACCCCCGCCGGTCCTCGGCTGGTGCCGTTCGTGCAGGCTCTGGTACCCGATGTCGATCTTGAGGCTGGCAGCCTCACCGTCGTCGATGTCGGCGGTCTGCTCGACGACCGGGACGACGACGCTGATGAAGATTGACATCGTCTCGATCTTCGTCGAGTACTTTCAACCGCTCCGTCTTTCGCTTGTTGGGAAGGCAATCGAGAAGGGGATCGTGGACCTTCGGGTTCATGATCTTCGCGACTGGACCAGTGATCGGCACCGAACCGTAGACGATACGCCGTACGGGGGAGGCGCCGGCATGGTGATGCGTCCCGAGCCGTGGGGATTGGCACTGGATGCGCTGGCGGCTGGCCAAACTGATCCGCGACTGCTCGTCCTCTCACCTTCCGGTCGGACCTTTACGCAGTCCCTCGCGCACGAGCTGGCCGCGGAGCGGCACCTGATTTTCGCCTGCGGACGCTACGAGGGCATCGACGCCCGCGTCGTCGAACATGCGGCGCGTCGGATGCGGGTCGAGGAGCTGAGCATTGGCGATTACGTGCTCAGTGGTGGGGAAGTCGCGGCCATGGTCGTGATCGAGGCGGTGGTGCGCCTCTTGCCAGGGGTGATCGGCAATCCGGGCTCGCTGAGTGAGGAGTCGCACGCTGCGGACCACCAGGGTCTGCTGGAGGGCCCTAGCTACACCAAACCACCCAGCTGGCGAGGCCTGGACGTGCCCGAAGTCTTGCTAAGCGGTCACCACGAGAGAGTTGCCGCATGGCGTCGAGACCAGGCAGTCGCCAGGACGCGACAACGGCGGCCGGAGCTGCTGTCCTCATCTGAGCTGGTCATCGAGCCAGCGAGACCCCAGGATGCTGGCGAGCTGTGGACGCTGCAGCTGGCGGCGTACATCTCGGAGGGCCAGGTCAATTCGTCGTTGTCCATCCCGCCGCTCACACAGACGCTGGACGAGATGCGGGACTCGCTGTCTACCGGGACCGTTCTCGTCGCCCGCCGCGGGCAACGGCTCGTCGGCTCAGTTCGCGGCGAGCCGCAGGACGACCAGGTCTGGTACATCGGACGGCTGATGGTTGCTCCCGACCTGTGGGGACAGGGCATCGGCGGCGAGCTGGTGACGGCCATCGAAGGTTGCGCGCCACCTGGGACTACCCGGCTTCGGCTGCTGACCGGTGCGGCAAGCGAACGCAACCTTGCTTACTACCAGCGCCGCGGCTACCGCGAGGTGGCGCGCGACCTCGACGTCGTCGGGGTCGTTGTAGTGATCATGGAAAGGCCGATCTGACAGCGAGCAGCAAGCTCAGACCGAAACCGCGACGGCGGCAACCCAGCGAACATCGCCGCGAGCGGCAGCGAGCAATCAAACAGAGCGCGATTGCGCGAGCAGCAAGGCCAAATAAGCCTGTGGCCAAAAACACCAGTGATCGCAGTGGCCTCAGGTCGCCGTGAGGACGACCGGAGTTCTAGTGTGGCTGCGTGGCGACAATTTCTTTGACCCCCGCCCAGCAGGCGACCAGGTCAACCGTTGCGCTCAAGGCCTTGATGGCCGTCACTGGCCTCATCTTGATCGGCTACTTGCTGGCCCACATGTACGGCAACCTCAAGATCTTCGCCGGACCTGAGGCATTCAACGATTACGCCCATCACTTGCGAACACCCGGTCAGCCGATCCTTCCGTACGGCGGTGCACTCTGGATCATCCGGGTTGTTCTGATCGTCAGTGTCCTCGCCCACATGTACGCCGCATTCAGTCTGTGGTGGCGGGCGCACAAGGCGCGGGGCGGTACAAGGCGGTACCGCAGCAATAAGGCACGAACGGGAGTCCAGCGGACGTATGCCTCGTTCACGCTGCGCTGGGGGGGTATCGTCATCTTGCTCTTCGTGATCTACCACCTGATGCACCTGACGTGGAACACCATCCACCCTGGCGGCGCTGCCGCCGAACCATACGACCGTGTGGTCAATGGCTTCCAGATCTGGTCGGTCGTCCTGGCGTACACGATCGCGATGATTGCGGTCGGGTTTCATCTGCGGCACGGCGCCTGGAGCGCCCTGACAACACTCGGAGCCAATACCTCGAGTCTCGCGCGGCAACGCCTGAACGTCATGGCGTACGCGGTGGCCGGGGTGGTCACGATTGGCTTCCTGCTCCCTCCCTTCGCCATCCTCTTCGGGTTCGTGAGCTGATGGGCGATTGCATGCTGAGCATCATGAGGTGCACGTGACCAACTCCGAATTGCTTGACTCGCTCGACTCTGACTCGTTTTACATCGAGGGCGCTGACATCGCTGACGCCAAAGCGCCGAAGGTGCCCATCGAGAGGCGCTGGGAGGATCGCCGCTTCCGTGCCCGGCTGGTCAATCCGGCCAACCGTCGCAAGCTGAGTGTCATCATCGTTGGCAGCGGACTGGCCGGTTCCTCCGCGGCAGCAACTCTTGGCGAAGCGGGCTACAACGTCACCTGCTTCTGCTACCAGGACTCACCGCGGCGCGCCCACTCCATCGCCGCCCAAGGCGGTATCAACGCCGCCAAGAACTACCGCAACGACGGGGACTCGGTCCATCGGCTGTTTTACGACACCGTCAAGGGCGGAGACTTCCGGGCCCGGGAATCCAACGTCTACCGGCTGGCGGAGGTCAGCGTTCAGATCATCGACCAGTGCGTCGCCCAAGGAGTGCCGTTCGCCCGCGAGTACGGCGGCCTGCTCGACAACCGGTCATTTGGCGGCGTCCAAGTGTCGCGAACCTTCTACGCTCGCGGCCAGACCGGCCAGCAGCTGCTGATCGGGGCGTACCAGGCCTTGGAGCGCCAGATCGCTGCCGGCACGGTTGACATGAACACCCGGCACGAGATGCTCGAGCTGATCGTGGTCGACGGCAGGGCGCGTGGTGTGGTGATCCGGGACATGGTGACCGGCGCGATTGAAACTCACTTTGCCGACGCGGTGGTGCTCGCCACCGGCGGCTACAGCAATGTGTTCTTCCTGTCCACCAACGCCATGGGGTGCAACGTCACAGCCACCTGGCGGGCGTACCGCAAGGGCGCGTACTTCGCTAATCCCTGCTTTACTCAGATTCACCCGACGTGCATTCCGGTCAGCGGTGACTACCAGTCCAAGCTGACATTGATGAGCGAGTCGTTGCGCAACGATGGCAGGATCTGGGTGCCCAAGAGCGGGGAGGACAAGCGCGACCCTCGGGAGATCCCGGAGGAAGATCGTGACTACTACCTGGAGCGCCTCTACCCAGCCTTCGGCAACCTGGTGCCGCGTGACATCGCCTCGCGTGCCGCCAAGAATGTCTGCGACGAAGGCCGCGGCGTCGGTCCTAGCGGACTCGGGGTTTACCTTGACTTCGCTGATGCGATAGCGCGACTCGGCCGGGCATCCGTGGAGGCCAAGTACGGCAACCTCTTCCAGATGTATGCCCAGATCACAGGCGAGGACCCGTACGAGACGCCGATGCGGATCTATCCGGCTGTGCACTACACGATGGGCGGGCTCTGGGTCGACTACGACCTGGAGTCCAGCATTCCCGGGCTGTATGTCACCGGTGAGGCCAACTTCTCTGACCACGGAGCGAACCGGCTGGGCGCCAGTGCCTTGATGCAGGGTCTGGCCGACGGCTACTTCGTGCTGCCGAACACGATTAACGACTACCTCGCGGACGGTCCGTTCCCCAAGGTTGACGCGTCCCATCCGGCCGTGATCGACGCTGTCGATGCCGTGACTGCACGGATCAACAAGCTGCTGTCGGTGAACGGTAGCCGCACCGTGGATTCCTTCCACAAGGAGCTCGGGCGTCTGATGTGGGACTACTGCGGGATGGAGCGGAGCGAAGAGGGCCTGCGCAAGGCGCTCACAAGGATCCGAGAGCTGAAGAAGGAGTATTGGTCCGACGTCAGGGTGCTGGGCACGAACGAGGAGCTCAACCAAGCGCTCGAGCGCGCCGGTCGCGTGGCCGACTTCTTCGAGCTTGGTGAGCTGATGTGCATCGATGCACTGGTCAGGCGCGAATCGTGTGGCGGCCACTTCCGAGTCGAGAGCCAAACCCCAGACGGCGAGGCGTTGCGGAACGATGACGAATTCACGTACGTGTCGGCCTGGGAATTCGGCGGTGACGACGGGCGGCCGATCCTGCACAAGGAGCCGCTGATCTATGAGTACGTCGAGCTGAAGCAACGGAGCTACAAGTGAATATCACGCTGCGGGTCTGGCGACAGGCGAACCCGCAGGCCGCAGGCAAGATGGCCCTCTACAAGGTCAACGACGTCTCCGAGCACATGTCTTTCCTGGAGATGTTGGACGTGCTGAACGAGCGGCTGACTCTCCAGGGCGACGATCCCATCGCCTTCGACAGCGACTGCCGTGAGGGCATCTGCGGCATGTGTGGTCTGGTGATCAATGGCGTGGCACACGGCCCGCAGCAGACCACGACGTGCCAGCTACACATGCGCTCGTTCTCCGACGGCGACGTGATCGATGTTGAACCATGGCGCGCCGAGCCGTTCCCGGTGATCAAGGATCTGGTTGTGGATCGCAGCGCATTCGATCGGATCATCCAGGCTGGCGGATACATTTCCGCGCCGACCGGCACTGCTCCGGATGCGCACGCCACTCCGGTGCCCAAACGGGATGCCGACCGTGCGTTCGACGCGGCAACCTGCATTGCTTGTGGTGCCTGCGTAGCGGCGTGCCCCAACGGCTCGGCGATGCTGTTCACCGCCGCGAAGATCACCCATCTCGGCCTGCTGCCCCAGGGCGAACCTGAGCGCTACTCCCGGGTGGTCGGCATGGTGGCCCAGCACGATGCGGAGGGATTCGGCGGCTGCACCAACATCGGTGAGTGCACGGCTGTTTGCCCGAAGGGCATTCCGCTGGAGACGATCTCCCGGCTCAACCGAGACTTGATCAGCGCGCTGACCCACGGCGGCTCTCACTGGCCCAAGGCAGCTCCCATCAGGGAAGAGCTGGAGGAAGAGGAACCCGACTGAGTCGTCCCGGGGGTCGTGGCGATCAGAGTGTCAAGACGATCAGCAGCGCGGCGAAAGAGCCGACTAGCGCGCCGCCGTAACAGAGCACAGTGATCGGCGTGGCCAACCTCCTGAGCTGGAGTCCGTCGTACAGCGTGAACCTGAACCGGTGCGCCGAATGAAACAGCATGAGGACGAGCAGGCCCAGCAGGACAAGCCGGGTGAGCCAATGGCTGACCACCGCGTGCAGATGGTCGTAGTCGGGCTGGACCCATCCCAGGGGAATGGCCAGTCCGAACAGCACGACCAGGACGGGCAAGAACACCGCCGCGACCACTCCGCCGCCGCTGAACAACAGCCACACGATGGGCTCCATGTGCCGCTTGGTCATCGGAGCACCAGCCAGACGATGAATGCCGATACGACAATGAGTCCCAGGTACTGCGAGGCGATCACCATCCCGGCCGGCACCCGGCCACCGACGCGAACCACCGTAGCCGCCGGCACGGTCCGGCCAGCGACGTGCACCATCTTCACCGCTGGCACGCGTCGGCCACCGAGCCGCACCACCATGGCCTGCGGGGTGAGCACGAACCACGTCACCGTGTGCAACACCGCAAAGGCAAGCGCCACGATGTTCACCACGACGACGATGGGTGACGCGGCCCAGTCCATGAACCGTTGGTACGAGGCCTCGCCACGCCCAATGGCAAAGACCATCACCATCAGAAACACCGCGAACCACCCCACGAATACGCTGCTGAGCTCCCGCATCACGAACATGAAATAGGTTCGCTTCTTCATCCACCACAGCCTGGATACGGGCTGCCGGTAGGTGGTCGGCGCACTCATCACGCACCCCGGGGGAGCAGGAAGGCCATCAGGTTCTCCTTGGCGGCCTTGAGCTTGTATCGCTGGATGGCACCTGCCGGGTCGACGTGCTTGGGGCATACCCGCGTGCATTCACCGACGAATGTGCACCCCCATACGCCTTCGCGCTCAATGAGCACGTCGAGGCGTTCTCGCTGCCCGCGGTCGCGAGAGTCCAGGTCGTACCGCTCAGCGAGGGCGATGGCGGCTGGGCCGATGAAGGTTTCGTCGATGCCGTAGATCGGACAGGCGGCGTAGCAGAGCATGCAGTTGATGCAGTTGCTGAACTGCTTGTACTCCTCCAGCTCCTCCGGGGTCTGGATGTACTCGCCATCGATCACGGACTTCTCGTCGTCTCGGATGATCCAAGGCTTGACTCGCGGGAGCTTCTCCATGAAGTCCTCGATGTCGACGACCAGGTCACGAACGATGGGGAAGTTGGTCAGTGGCTCCACTCGGACCGGCCCCGGTGCGTAGTCGCTGAGGAAGGTGGCGCACGTCAGCTTCGGCTCGCCTTCGACGTTCATGCCGCAACTGCCGCAGATGCCCATCCGGCACGACCAGCGATACGAAAGGCTGCTGTCGACGTGGTCCTTGACGAAGTTCAGTCCGTCGAGAATCGACCAATCCTTCCTCAGCGGCACACCGTACTCGGCAACCGTGGGCTCCGTGTCTTGGCCCGGTGTATACCGCGTTACACGCATCTGAATGCTGTCGGCCATGTGTGGCTACCTCCCGTACACCCGTTCGCCGGGTGGCCATCGTGTGATCGTCACTGGCGACCGCTCGATCCTGGTGGATCCGTCCGAGTCGCGGTAGGTCAGCGCGTGATTGAGGAAGCGCGCGTCGTCCCGCGTGGGGAAGTCGGTCCGCTGGTGGGCGCCGCGCGACTCCTCGCGCTGCAGCGCGGAGTGCAGGGTGCACTCGGCGACGTCGAGCATGTTTGCCAACTCCAGAGCCGCGACCAGCTCGGTGTTGAACACCCGAGTCTGATCGGACAGCTGGACGCGCTCGAGTCGCTGCTGCAACTCGGCCAGCAGATCAATGCCCTTGGTCAGCGAGTCACCGGAGCGGAAGATCCCTGCACTGTCCTCCATGGTCGACTGCATCTCTTCGCGGATGTCGGCGATCTGCTCGGTGCCCCGGTCGGCCGACAGCATCCGATCGAGTCGCTGCGCCTCGTCATCGGCCTGGCGGATCACGACCGACGGTGGCGGCTTGGCGCTGGCGGCGTACTCCGCGGCTGCCTTGCCCGCTCGGGCACCGAAGACCAGGCACTCCGGGAGCGAGTTGGAGCCCAGCCGGTTCGCCCCGTTGATGGTGACGCACGCGGTCTCCCCGGCGGCGAATAGTCCGTCGATAGGAGTCGCGCCATTGATGTCGGTGTGCACGCCGCCCATCATGTAGTGCACGACCGGACGGACCGGGATCAGCTCCTTGACCGGATCGATGCGCTCGTACGCCATACACAGCTCTCGCACCATCGGAAGCTTGGTGTCGATCAGCTCCGCGCCGAGATGCCGCAAGTCGAGATGAACGATCGGCCCGTACGGCGACTCGATCGTCCGGCCCTTCTCGACTTCGTGCACGAAAGCTTGCGACAGTCGGTCGCGTGGACCGAGCTCCATGCTGCGCAGCACCGGCGTGGGCTCGGGCTTGCCCAGGTCGTAGTCCTGGAGATAGCGGTAGCCGTCCTTGTTGAGCAACCAGCCGCCTTCGGCGCGCGTCGCCTCGGTGATGAGGATGCCCGTGAACGGGAGTCCAGTTGGGTGGTACTGAACGAACTCCATGTCCTTGAGCGGTGCACCTGCTCGGTAGGCCAGCGCCATGCCATCACCTGTGCAGATGTTGGCGTTGGTCGTGAATGGGAAGACCTTGCCGGAACCCCCGTTGCACAAGACGACCGACTTCGCGGTGATGACTTCGATACGCCCGGTCATCAGCTCGATCGCCACGACCCCATGCACGCGTCCCTCGTCGACGAGAAGCCGAGTAACGAACCATTCGTCGTATCGCGTGACGTCTGCGTACTTCAGTGACGTCTGGAACAGCGAGTGCAGCATGTGGAAGCCGGTCTTGTCCGCGGCGAACCAGGTGCGCATGTTCTTCATGCCGCCGAACGCGCGTACGGCGATCCGCCCGTTTGGTTGACGGCTCCACGGACAGCCCCAATGCTCGAGCTGCAGCAGTTCGAGCGGAGCTTCCTGCACAAACGCTTCCACCGCGTCCTGGTCAGCGAGCCAGTCGCTGCCGGAGACGGTGTCGTAGGCGTGTTCATCCAGAGTGTCATCCTCGGCGAACACGCCAGCGGCCCCGCCCTCGGCTGAGACAGTATGGCTGCGCATGGGATAGACCTTCGAGACCACGGCCACGCTGAGACTCGGATTGGTCTCGGCGATGGCGATTGCTGCCCGCAGTCCTGCGGCGCCGCCGCCCACGAGCAGTACGTCGTGGGCGGCGGCCGCGCCTTCACTCACCACCAAACTCCTCGTCCACCACGATCCTCCCCGGCATGCCTCCTGAACTCGGGTGCACGCTACCGTCGTGGAACTCTATACCCGGCAGACGGCGCAGAAGCCGTAGGAGGTCTCCGCGGCGAGGACGCTATTCAGACAGCCTTTTAGCCGCTGCCTCGACCAGGCCGAGCTGGGGATGAGCAAAGCCTGCCTCATCCTCGTCAGTGTTCACTGAATACAAAGATTCGTCGGTGTAGAAGACGTGGACGGTGATCATCATCCGGTCCTCCAGCACTGTCAATCCGACACTCTCGAAGTAGGTGTTCCTACTCGAGGATCGGTCTTGCTGATAGGCGACCTCGGCGACCTCAGCCTGGGCGGGATCAGCCGGTACCGAGGTCCAGTCAAGATGCGGGTGTAGCGCGTGAATACCCTTCGGTAGCTCCTTGCCGGAGCAGTTGATGACCCAACCTTCATAGATCGACTTGGCTCGTTGCGCCGCGGTCGGATCAGGAAACTGCATCGCCACCGCGTAGCGATCCGGCTCGTCGTCCAGCGATGACCGCGGGAAGGGTCGATCACCGGATGGATAGCGGGCCTGGAAGCTGCGGCTCTTGATCGCTGTCGCTCCGAGCGTTTCCAATGGTTGCGGCTGACAGATCGACAACTGATCCAGCGACCGGGCGTTGTGGTCGTACTCGATCACCTTCCCGCCCCCGATCGGGGAGGGTAGGTCGGCAGCCATGATCAGATTGGCATCGGTGATGGTGCGTTCCTGCTGCGGAGTACTGCTGCTCGGGCCAGGGGTAGGTCCGGGGGTCGGGCTGAGCCACGCGCACTGCGCAAAGAGCAGGCAGCTGCCAAGCGCCATCGCTGCTGCGGCAATCCGACCGAGCCGGGAGCGCGCCTTTACAGGGAGGCGGCCACGGCCCAGCTGAAAGGTCATGGGCACATTGTGCGCGCCCTGGCTGGAGGCTTCTGACGATTTCGTCTTGTCTCCGCGGATGTGGCAGACTTGACGGCTGCCGTCCTGCACTACGACACCTGCCACAGGGGGAAGGTCGCCGCGGGACGCAATTCAACTGGATGTACGACTGTAGTGACCTGTGGCACCGGCGAGGAAGTTCCCATGAGCAAGCTCATTAACGAGCTCGACCAAGCATCGATGCGCAGCGATCTTCCCGCCTTCCGCCCAGGTGACACCGTCAAAGTTCACGTCAAGGTCGTCGAGGGCACTCGCTCGAGAATCCAGGTCTTCACCGGTGTGGTCATCTCCAAGGCAGGCGATGGCATTCGTGAGGCATTCACGGTCCGCAAGGTGAGCTTCGGGGTCGGCGTGGAGCGTACGTTCCCACTTCACAGCCCGATCATTGACAAGATCGAGGTAGAGCGCCGCGGCGACGTACGCCGGGCAAAGCTCTACTACCTGCGAGGCCTGCGAGGCAAGAAAGCCAAGATCAAGGAAAAGCGCGACGCCAGCTGATCACCGGTCAATTCCGACATGGCGCCGCGATGGGTCAAGGCGACGCCGCGGCGGGCGTTGCAGCCGGTCGCCGAGCCCGGGCCGGATCAGGCCGAATCCGAGGACTCGGACCCAGACAAACTGAGCTTTGGCCAGCATGTACTGGCCTTCTTCAAGGAATTGACGGCTGTCGTCGTTGGCGCCCTCATTGTGGCGTCGCTGCTCCGCGGATTTGTGGGTCAGATGTTCTTGATCCCGTCGATCTCGATGGACAACACGCTCCAGGTCAACGACCGCGTTGTAGTGGAAAAGCTCAGCGGCATCAAGCGTGGGCAGGTTGTCGTCTTCAAAGATCCCGGCGGCTGGTTGACCGGCAGCACCCCCCGCGAGCGCGGTCCGATCGGCAAGGCGTTCCAGTTCATAGGCGTGCTGCCCGACACCAGTACCGAGCACCTGATCAAGCGGGTGATCGGCTTGCCCGGGGATCATGTGGTCTGCTGTGATGCGGCTGATCGCCTCACTGTCAACGGCCAAACCCTTGATGAAACCTCCTACCTGAGCACCGGGCCGGATGGTGAACAGGTGCAGGCATCGGCCATCAAGCTCGACGTCGTCGTTCCCCGTGACCACATCTTT
>Ga0184625_10001216_pt1 | contig 10601 bp, 12 predicted proteins | sample PLM3_30_b1_FD_133151 | JGI IMG/M metagenome (GOLD analysis project Ga0184625, IMG submission 133151) | Groundwater sediment microbial communities from an aquifer in East River, Colorado, USA - PLM3_30_b1 | ecosystem: Environmental > Terrestrial > Soil > Riparian zone | place: USA: East River... | reverse complement strand
GGTGCGGGCACCGGGGTCGTGCGGAGGAAGCGGCGGGCGGCCCTCCTTGCCTCCGACCATGCCGAGCTCGCTCTCCAACCACAGATCGTGGCCGTGAGCGAATTCGGCCGCAGCTTTGGTCGCCGTGACGTTCTCCTCGTACGGCAGGGACGATGCGTCGAACATGGCGGAGCTGAAGCCGTGCTCGGGGGCCTGCCGCAGCAACGTGACGGACTCGACGTGATCGAGGTGCAGGCCCACGGCGACCGCCGCGTCGGCGGCAACACCGCGCAATGCCGCCGCCAGCGGCCCGACCCGGCCATCGTGGAAACGCACGGCATTCTCGCTGACCTGGAGGATGACCGGCAGACCCGTCCGTTCTGCGCCGGCCACGATCGCCTCCGCGTACTCGAGAGTGATCACGTTGAACGCGGCGATACCACGCGCGTTTGCGTGGGCCGCGTCGACAAGATCGCCCGTGGGCACAGTCGTCATCGGATCTCCTCAACCACCACATGCGGCCGTAGCCGGCGCACGCGGTCCGGGTCGACCGCGCCGGCCACCGGCGAGGCCACCGCTGCTGCCGAGCACGCGACCGCATCAGCGAGCAGCTCGGGCCATGGCAGCGGGTTCAGCCGGCCGGCGGCCAGCGCCGCCACACACGCGTCTCCAGCGCCGGTCGGATTGCCGTTCAGCGGCGCGGGAAGCGACGCCCTCCAATCACCGTCCACGGTAGACGCAACAAGGCCGGCGCTACCGAGCGAGGCGACGACGGCAGTCGTTCCGCCAGCGCGCAGGGCTCGGGCAGCGGCTTGTGCGTCGGCCATATTGGACACCGGGAAGCCGGTCGCGGCGGCCAGCTCGGCGGCATTGGGTTTGACCACTCTGGGATCGGCAACGAGCCCGGCGCGTAGCGCGGGTCCATCGGTGTCGAGCACCGTATCGACTCCGCTCTCGTGCGCGATCGAGATGAGCACGGCGTAGGCATCGTCAGCGACCTCGCGCGGAAGGCTTCCACAGAGGACAACCGTCGCCGCGCCCGTCAGCGACTCACGGTAGTGAGCGAGAAAGGACTCCCACTCCGCGGCCGAGACGTGCGGCCCCGGCTCCCAGAATCCGGTGGCGCCGGCGCCATCGGTGACTGCTACCGTGCGTCGCGACTCGGCGGCGATGCGAACGAAGCTGGCCGCGACACCGGCGGCGGCCAACAGCGCGGCGATCTGCTCGCCGGTGCCTCCGCCGAGCAGGCCGGTGGCCAGCACCGGAGCGTCCAGCGCAGTCAGCACACGCGCCACGTTCAGTCCCTTACCGCCGGCCCGCACCGCGACCTCGCGCACGCGGTGGGTGGTGCCCGCGACGACGGGGGCGTCCACCGTGTAGGTGACGTCCAATGCCGGGTTGAGGGTGACGGTGAGGATCAAAGGGCCGACCACTGCGGTCACCGCTTAAGGCCGGTAAAGGTCATCGATGCCACGAACCATCGCTGGGCCAGCACGAACCCGATGATGAGTGGCATGGTGGCCAGAACGTTCCCGGCCATCAAGAGCTCGAACTGGGTCCGCCGCGTCCCCTGGAATGTGGTGAGCCCGACCTGAAGCGTGTAGAACCGCTCGTCGCTGATGGCGATCAGTGGCCACACCAGGTCGTTCCACGATCCAAGCAGCGTGAAGACGGCCAGGGTCGCCAAGGCGGGCTTGGCGAGGGGGAGCACGATGCGAACGAACGTACCGAACGCCCCGCATCCGTCCAGTGTCGCCGCCTCCTCCAATTCCTTGGGCAGCGAAAGGAAGAACTGGCGCATCAGGAAGATCCCGAAGGCCGAGGTCAGCCAGGGCACGAACGCGGCGGCGAGGGTGTTGACCAGGCCGAGCCGGCTGAACATGACAAAGGTGGGGATCATCAACAGTTGGATCGGCACCATCACCGTCGCCAGCAAGGTGAAGAACCCGACGGTACGGCCAGGGAACCTCAGCCGCGCGAAGCCGTAGCCCGCCAACGAGCAGAGCACCAAATGGCCCACGATCGAAATAGCGGAGACGATCACAGTGTTTCCCAGCCACCTCAGGATCTGCGACTGCTCCAGTAGGCTCTGATAGCCGGCGATACTGAGCTTCGTCGGAATCAGTCTGGGCGGGAACCGGTTGATGTCCGCGGCGGTCATGAACGAGGTGAGCACCATCTGGACCAGGGGCAGCACGAACAACAGCGCGAGCGGCATCAACAGGAGATGCCACGGGCTGAATGGAAGCAGGCGGCGCCGCGCCGCCGGCCGGTCCGGCAGCGGTGAGCTGACACGGTCGGCGCTCCGCCCAACCAAAACGGTCATCAGAACGCCTCCACCCTCGCGCGACGTGAGTACAGGATCATCGCAATGGTGAGCACCATCGTTAGCGCGAAGAGCCCGTACGCCACCGCGGACCCGTAGCCGTAGCGTTGGGTCTGGAACGCGAGCTCGTAGACGTAGTAGACGACGGTCTGGCTTGCGTTGAGCGGGCCTCCGCGGGTGGTTGTGAAGACCAGGTCGAACAGTTGAAGCGCGGTGATGGTCTGCCAGACGGCGGTGAAGACTGTGACCGGTCGCAGCTCCGGCAGGGTAACGTGCCGGAATACCTGCAGCCGGTTGGCGCCGTCCACTGTGGCCGCCTCGATGAGGTCCTTCGGGATGTCTTGTAGAGCGGCAAGGTAGATCACCGCGGTGAAGCCGACCTCCCCCCACAACGCGATCACACAGATCACCACGAGGACCTGCTTGGGGTCCTCCAGGAACAGTTGCGGCGGCAGACCGACCAGGCGAAGCAGCTCGTTCGCGCTGCCGAACTGCGGGTTGAACACGTAGCTGGCCAGGATGCCGGTGGCGGCGGCGGAGGCGACGAACGGGACGAAGATGCAGGTGCGGTAAAAGGTGATGAGACGGATCTTCTGGCTCAACGCGATCGCGATCACGAGGCCGAGGAGTATCGAGGAGGGTACGAAGAGCGCCGTGAGTACGAAGGTGTGGCGCACGGAAGCCCACAGCTCGGGGTCGTCCGCCATCCGTTGGTAGTTGCTCCAGCCGAGATCCCTGGGCGGCGCGATTCCATTCCATCGGGTTCGCGAGATGAGAAACGCCCAGACGGCCGGAAAGATCGACAGGCCGACGACAAGGAGTGTGCCTGGCCCGGCGAACGCCCAGCCCGTCACCGCGTTGGCGGCCAGTCGGCGCCGGCGTGGCCAGCGCTGGGCCGGTCGCCCGCGCTCCGCGCCGCTCGGCGCCACCGGAGCACGATGGCGCCTCGTGGGAGGACCCGCGTGGGTGGTGGCTCGACCTATTTCGTTGGTGACCACGTCGAGTACCTCCGAACGGGGATGGGTGGGGGTCGCCCGGGCTACTGGCCTTCCAACGCCGCCCTCGACTTTCGGGCTGCCTCATCGAGGGCCTCTTTGGTGCCGGCTGCGCCCTGGAGAACCTTGGAGATAGCCTCCCCAACGTAGCGGGACATCTCTACATAACCGCTCACCGTGGGTCGCGGCTGCTTGGCGTTGGCCAGGTTGTCGAAGAACTTCTGGGCCCCCGGCGCGTATTCGTCGATGTACGCGGCGAACTCCGTGGTGCTCTTCTCGGACGTGCGCAGTGGCAGGTTACCGTTGGCGAGGTTCCACTTCGGGTCAATCTCCTTGCTGGTGAGCCAGCGGATGAAGTCGCGGGATGCGCCGGCACGGTTCGGGTCGTTGTGGTTGAAGAGCACCCACAGGTCAGGACCCGACACAGTCTCGTGGTTGCCGTCGAACCCCGGAAGGAAGGTCACGCCGTACTCGACGTTCTGGTCCTTAAGGTCGAAGAGCTCCCACGGGCCAGAGATAATCATGGCGACGTTGCCGGCGTAGAACAGCGGGCCGTACTTCTCATCCGTCTGGTCCAGGTACATGGACTTGTCCTCGACGGCCATCTGGCGCAGAAAGTCCAGGGCAGCCACACCCGCGTCGGAGTTGAAGGCTGGCGCGCCGGCCTCATCGAGGATCTTGCCGCCCTTCTGCCACAGCAGCGGCCAGAGATGCCAGGTGGTGTCCTCGCTGCCGGAGACCGAGTACGCCGTGCCATAGATGTTCTTGGACGGGTTGGTGAGTTTCTTGGCCGCCGCCCGGAAGTCGTCCCAGGACCACTGGTCGGTCGGGTACGGCTGTCCGGCCGCGTCGAAGAGCTTCTTGTTGTAGATCAGACCCAGGTTGTCCACGAGCGCCGGAACTCCGATCACCTTTCCGTCGACGGTTGCGGTGGCGCGCGCGGCGGCGGGGATCTCCTCCCACGCGGTGGCGGGGTCAGCCACGAACTTGTTCAGGTTCTGGGTCTTCCCACTGTTGCCGAGCTCGCTCGCCCAACTGCCGAACGCGTAGGAGATGTCCGGATAGGTGCCGCTGGCGAAACCGGCGGAGAGCTTAGTCAGGAGCTCGTCGGTGGTTGCTGCGCCCGACGACACGTTCAACGTGACGTTGGGGTGCATGGTCCGGTACTCCTTGGCGAGACTCTCCGCGAGTGTCTCCGCTTCCGCTGATTGGCCGGTCCACCAGGTGATCGTGACCGCCGCCGTAGGGTCGTAGCCTTCGGCGTCATCCTTGCCCGTGTCCACGTTGGAAGGGGAGCCTCCCGTGCAACCGGCGACCGCGAGAACTGCCGCGAAGAGGCCGGCGCCGAGGATTCGGCTCACGCACGAAGGCTGGATTCGGAGGTGGTGTCTCATGCGGTACCTCACTTACGGGGAAAGGGGGTTGGCTGGGGCCAGCACGACGGATCTGGTCAACAGGCGCGGCCGATCAGGGTCAAGGCCACGGTGCGCGGCCAGCCCGAGAGCAAGCCGGTGCACGAGTACCAGTTGCGCTAGCGGATCAAGAAAGCCGTCGTGGTACACGGTGGCCCCCGCATCCGCCGCGGTCCGTGCCACGCCGTCCGGAGAATGTCCGAACAGCCAAACCACGCTCCGCGGGCCAACCGCGGCTACGGGGCCATGGCGGAAGTCCATCGCCGGGTACGACTCGGACCATGCCTGTGCCATCTCGCGGACCTTGAGGGCGGCCTCGTGGGCAAGACCGACGGTCCAGTCCGTGCCGAGGAATACAAAGTGGTCGAAGCGGGTCGGGTCGACCGGCGGCGCCATCGACACTGCGATCCGGCCATCCTGAACCACCTGTGCTGTCTGCTGTCCGAACGCTGCCCGCGCGAGGGCGAGCACCGTCGTCGGAAACCGGGTCTGCACCACGCTGACCTCATCCGCGAAACCCAGCACGATCCGGTCGTCCGCCAGGTCCTCGACGGCCTCACCGGCCACCGCCGTGATCGCGACCCGGCGGGTGCCGACGGGCAGGTCGCGTAACGCGTCGAGGACCTCGGTGGTGGCCCCGGATCTGGTGATGGCGATCACGCGGTCGTACCGCCTGCGTAGTGGCATCTCCGATGCGTACGCGGCATCCGTCTCGCCCATGCCCGCTCCCTCGCGGAGTTTGGCGTACGACTGGGCGACAAACGCCGACGTGCCACAGCCGATCGCGAGAACCCGCTCGCCGGGTGCCGCGAGAATGTCACGGAACTCGGCGACCCGGGATACCGCGGTCTGCCACGCGTCGGGCTGGCTGACGGTCTCGTCGGCGGTTGCGCTCATGATCGGGATTATGCTCGACTGTTAGCGAAAGGCAAGATCTGAGGCCAATACGAGCATTCAAGCCTGAGCGTTTGTACGGCGAGCTTGTCGCATCCGCGCGAACGAGCTGTCGCTCACGCTTGTTCGCGCATACGATCCCGGCAACGACCCGAAAGCGAGCCGCGATTCATGACAAGGAGCACCCTTCGCCGTGCCGACCGCGTCTCGGCCATCCTCGAACGCTTGGCACACGACGGCTCTGTCGACGCGGGACGGCTGGCCGACGCGTTCGACGTCTCCCCCGCCACGATTCGCCGGGATCTTCAGATGCTGGAGGACCAGAAGCTGCTCTCGCGGACGCACGGAGGCGCCATTGCGGCGGACGTGGCGTACGAGCTGCCCGTGCTCTATCGAGGAGGCCAGCACCGGGACCAGAAACGCGCGATCGCCCGATGCGCGGTCGCGCGCCTGCCCCATGGACCGTTGACCGTCGGTTTCACCGGTGGCACGACCACGTACGAGGTCGCCCGTCTGCTCGCGGAGCGATTCGACCTCACCGTGATTACCAATGCTCTCAATATCGCGGTCGAGCTCGCTCTGCGCCCTCGGCTCAAATTGATCATGACCGGAGGGGTCAGCCGAACCCAGTCGTACGAGCTGGTCGGTCCGTTCGCCGACCAACTGCTGGCCGGGTTGAATATCGGGGTGGCGGTGGTGGGCGTCGACGGGATCAGCGCCCGCGGCGGGCTCACCACTCATGACGAGGTCGAGGCGCACACCAACCAGGCGATGATCCGTCGTGCCGACCGGGTAGTAGTCGTTGCTGATGGATCCAAGGTCGGCCAGATCCTCCTAGCCCAAATCTGTCCGGTCACCGACGTGTCCGAGTTGATCACCGACTTATCCGCCGACGCGGGGGCGCTCGACGCCATACGTCGCGCCGGCACCGAGGTCATCATCGCCGACGCGTGACCGGCCAATCCACGCTGCACGACCCGCTCTCGGCTCCGTGAAGAACTCAGCCAGGAAGCTTCCCGGCCAGCACGTTGATGGGCTTGATCTCAGGAGGGGAGCTGAGCAGCTCGTCCGCCTTACTCATCAAAGCCGCAGCGATCGGCCCGTCGAGGTGGGCCTTCCGGCCTTCCTCGGTGGGAAACACGTCGAAGATACCGAACGTTGCGTCGTCCAACTGAATAGCGAACCAGGCCGTTGTGTCCTGCTCGGCCTGCGCCAGCGGGAGTGCGTCTCGCAGAAAGCCAGCGAGATCTTCTTCTTTACCCGGCTTGGCCTTCAGCGTCGCCAACAACCCCACGGTGACCATGTGACGCCTCCTCGCGTCTCGCCGCAGCGGTGTGCCCGTCTGCACACGGCTCACGGTCGCTACATGAGAATCGTCGCACTGTTCGGGTTTCGGCGTGACAGCTACGGGTTGACCACGAGAGCCGCGGCGACAGACTTGCAGGCGTTCGCACCGGCTTGCAGACCGCTCCCGGTACGCAACATCACGGCGAGCGTCCAATCCGGATGCACCGCGAGGCAGTTGATATGCCAGCCATCCTTGTACAGCGTCCACCCATTCTTGATGGAGGTGTCCTGGGCCAAGGAGGGGGGCAGGCCGTCGACGATACCCCAGTGGCCGCCCTGTACCTCACCGCTTAACTGATCGGTGACTCCGCCACGTACCTCCTTCATGGCCTCGAGAACCCAGGAAGTCCATCGTGGACTGGCAGCGCGACCATCCGCGAGGCATTGACCGTACGCGACGGCATCCTGCGGTGTCATCTCCGTCCAGCTCCAGAGCGTTGTCTTGATCCTCACCTGGGTCAGTCCGCAAAGGGAAATGAGCCGCTCGATAACCGCGTCCGAGCCGCCGATCTGGTAGTACTTCTCCGCCATGGGATCGTTGCTGTCCACGATCATTACGTTCAGCTCTTTGAGAGTCTGGGTCGAGGGCTCCCTACCCCCTTCGGCGAGTCGTCGGAGATGGTCGGCCGCGATCCAGGGTTTGATCATCGACTCGACGGTGTTGGTCATCGTGGCCGAGTTTCTTGAACCCGCGACGACTCCAGTCTCCGTGTCCAGCAACGCCCACCCGAGGAGCCAGGCATCACCCACGGCGATGCTGTTGGGATTGCGGGGCGCCGCGAGGCCGGCCCCGGCGCGTTGCTCGGGTGCGGCGGGCTCGTCAGTGGGCGCGGACAGCGTCGTGTCGGGCGACTCGTTGACCAGTTGAGTGATTCGCGCGACAACGCCTTCTCGGGACGCGGCGATCAATCCCACGCCGAGCAGGCCCACAGCCGTGGCGGCAATGAGCCCGACATTCAGGAGTACGCGGGGTGGCATACCGGGACAATTCAGTCGGGTTGTGATGGGGTCATTGTGACGGCAACAAAGCTACCCGGCCACGATCGGAATTGGCTATACCGAGCCGCCAACGCAACCGTCAGCCGATTAGCCGAGCCCGATCGCGGGCGGGAGCCGGCACCCTGGCAGGCATGACGATCGTGCCGCCCGAAAACTCGGGACGCCGAAACTGGGTGGCCACATTGACCCCGCCGCAGAAGTCGCTCCTGATCGTGGGCGTGTGTGGCCTGTTGGTGTTGGGGGGCGCCATGATCGTAAATTCCCTTGACGGCTTCGATGGCCAGGCTGCCGCGCAACCGACATCGCCGCAGACATTCAATGCACCGACGACGCCGCCGGTCACGGTGACGACACCCGTCTCGCAACCGCCGCTGACGACACCTGTTGCGGAACCACCTCCGAAGACGGCAAGGCCTGTTCTCCCGGTCGGGGTGACTGGGCCCGGGTACGTCGTGGCCGCGACCTGGCCCGACGACGCCTTGGGGCCGGGTGCGAAGCTGGTCATCCAGCCGGCCAACCTCACTACGGCGCGCAGCGCCATCGCCCACTACGCGAAGACCTACGGCAAGGGCTTCTCATACCTCTGGATCGAAACCGTCTCCGAGGCGGGCGCCGATTCGTGGATGTGCGCAGGCGAGTACCTGACGTCGGCCGCTCAGGACCGGATCCTTGAAGACCAACCGGCGCCGACCAAATTCCCGACAACGATCGTGCAGTGCGCCGGCTTCGCGCCAGTTGGCGGCGGCGTCTACTACGCCAACTGCGCGGCGGCCCGCACCGCCGGTGCGGCTCCGGTGCATCGCGGCGAGCCCGGCTATGGCAGGCATCTCGACCGCGACGGCGACGGGGTGGGCTGCGAGTAACGAGGCCATCGCCGTCGTTGACCCGGGCGCCCAGGTAGCGTTCGGAATAGGCGGCGGTCGGCGCCGCACCGCAGGGAGATTGCGATGAAGGGTGACTCGGTCGAGATCGTCGTGGACGCCGGCGGCGAGCCGCGGACGTACGAGGTGAGCGCGACGCGGGCCGGACGCCGGGTCGAGGTATCGATCGTTCGCAACGTGGTCACGGTATCCGAGGTAACCCGGGGCGGGAGTGTTGTGCGTACCGCTCGTTTCATGGCCAACCGGGTGCTCGCCCTCGTCGAGCACCCAGCGCCGCGCGCCGTGATGCCCGACGACCTGCATCCGAGCAGCAACGCCTGACCGCTACGGTGAAGCGATGGCGGACTTCGGACGCGGACTCCATTTCGGCTACTTCCTAGTGCCCAACGCAGCCGATCCGCTGCTCGACACCGCACGAGAGGTCGAGCGACGCGGCCTCGATTACGTCGCGATTCAGGACCACCCCTATCAGCGTCGGTACGTCGACACATGGGTGCTCATGAGCATGGTCCTGGCGGTGACTACGCGCGTTCGCGTATTCCCCGACGTCGCCAACCTCCCGCTGCGGCCGCCATCCGTCATGGCCAAGGCGGCCGCGAGCCTTGACGTTCTCAGCGGCGGGCGTTTCGAACTCGGGCTGGGCGCCGGCGGATTCTGGGACGCGATCGAGGCGTACGGAGGGCCGAGGCGCACCCCGGCCGAGGCGCTGGCCGCGCTCCACGAGGCAATCGCGGTGACGCGGGCGATCTGGAGCGGCGAGCGCAACCTACGCCTCGACGGCGAGCACTATCGCCTCGCCGGGGCGATCTCCGGCCCCGTGCCGGCGCACCCGATCGGAATCTGGCTGGGCGTCTTCGGACCGCGGGCGCTGCGCCTGACCGCCCGGGAGGCCGACGGCTGGATCCCTTCGTACCGCGGCGACATGGACCAGATCGTCGACATGACGAGGCGGCTGGACGACGAGGCCGCAGACGCTGCGCGGAACCCGGGCGAGATCCGACGGATCCTCAACGTCGGGGGCGCGATCACCGACGGCGCGTCCGACGGCACCTTCCGTGGGCCAGCCTCACAGTGGATCGACGAGATCACCGACCTCGCCGTGGCGTACGGATTCGACACGTTCATCCTGTGGGCTGAGGGGCCGGGTCAGCTCGCCCGCTTCGCTGAGGAAATCGTGCCCGCGGTGCGGGAGCGCGTCGCCGCCGAGCGCGTCTCGTGATCTCCAACCAGGGAGCTTTGTCAGGCACCGGAGACGGCGCGCCGGGTCCGCCATCATGCCCGGCACGATGATGCTGAGTACAGTCCCGGCCATGAGTCTTCGAAACGTGTGGCAGAAACACCCGGGCGTACGTTCCGGCGACGACCTCACGCTCGGCGAACGCGCCGCCGATCGCCTGCGAGGAGTCATGGGCTCGTGGGGCTTTGTCATTGGCGCCCTGCTGTTCCTGGCCGGCTGGACGCTCGGCAACCGGGCCCATGGCTTCGATCCCTACCCGTTCATTCTGCTCAATCTCATCCTGTCCTGCCTTGCCGCGCTCCAGGGTGCGATCCTGCTGATCGCGGCCAGGCGCGCTGACCAGATCTCCTCCGAACTGGCGATTCACGACTACCAGACCAATCTGGAAGCCGACCGGGTCATCAAGGCGGTGCACCAGCTCACGTCTGAGATTCACGCGAATGTCGTGCCCCGTACGACGTCTATCGCCGACGCGACCCCATCTGTGCCAAGACAGAACACTTCGGACGGCGATCAGTAGTCCGACTACCG
>Ga0184625_10001215_pt1 | contig 10603 bp, 8 predicted proteins | sample PLM3_30_b1_FD_133151 | JGI IMG/M metagenome (GOLD analysis project Ga0184625, IMG submission 133151) | Groundwater sediment microbial communities from an aquifer in East River, Colorado, USA - PLM3_30_b1 | ecosystem: Environmental > Terrestrial > Soil > Riparian zone | place: USA: East River... | reverse complement strand
CTTCCGGTCCGGCCGCAAGGCGGCACGCGGGTTTCGCTTCGAGACGGCGCTCGCCCGGGAGCTGAGAGGTCTGCGAGGCGGTGCCGTCGTCGCGCACATGTGCCCGATCTACGCCGTGCTGGCCGCTCCGCTCGTCCGGCCTCTCCGCGTGCCGCTCGTCCTCTGGTTCACGCACTGGCGCACCAGCCGGCTGCTGCGAGCGGCTGAGCGTGCGTCGACCGCGGTGACGAGCGTCGACGAGCGTTCCTTCCCGCTGCCCTCGCGGAAGCTTCATGCAATCGGTCACGGCATCGATCTCGACGAGTTCCCTTGTTCACCCCCCAGAGAGGGACCGGGAACGCGCCTGCTCTCCCTCGGCCGCTACTCGACCGCGAAAGGGCTCGACGTCGTGCTCGCGGCTGTCGCGCTCGCCGGGTCGGATGTCCGGATTCGGATCCACGGCCCGTCCCTCTCCGACGACGAGCGCGCTCACCGCAGCGAGCTCGAGCAGGCCTCGACCGAGCTCGGGCTCGACGGACGAGTCGTGCTCGGCGATGCGGTTCCGCGCTCCGAGCTGCCGGGCCTCTTCGCAGAGCACGACGCCCTCGTCAACAACATGCGCTCCGGGGCTCCAGACAAGGTCGTGTACGAGGCCGCTGCCGGATGCCTTCCGGTGCTTGCCTCGAACCCGATCTTCGACTCGCTCCTCGATCGGGAGCATCGCTTCCCGCGCACCGATCCGCGCGCGCTCGCGGACAGGATCCAGGCGGTGGGAGACATGAGTCCGACGACGCGTGCAGCGGTCGGGCACCGCTTGCGTGAACGAGTCGCGGCGGGCCACTCGGTGCAGTCGTGGGCGCGTGGCATCCTCGCCGCGACTGGTCTGTCGAAGCTCGATTCCGAATGAACGGCCAAGTCGATCAGAACCGAGCTCCATGACGAACGGAGAGGTCCTTCATACGCAGAAGGTCGCGGGGATCTCGGGCTCCGAGGCGCATCTCCTCCAGCTCCTACCCGACCTCCGAGCGCGCGGATGGGACGTTCGTTTTCTCATGTTGCACGAGGACGAGCCGGGCGCATGGGAGTTCGCCGGCGAGTTGCGCGCACGTGGAGTCCCGCTCGACGACGTACGGCTCCGCGCCGACGTCGACCCCCTCGCATTCAGGGAAGTCGTCGCGTACCTCTCGCGCACGCGCCCCCAGATCCTCCACACGCACCTCGTCCACGCCGATGTCTACGGCCAGCTCGCGGGCTTCCTCACCCGCGTCCCGTTCCGACTCTCGACGAAGCACGGGTTCAACGAGTTTCGGGAAGGACGCTGGTTCGGGCTCGCGGATCGGTCCGTCGGCTCGCTCGCACACGTTCACATCGCGATCTCACGGGGGCTCGCGCAGTACCTCGCGGAGACGGAAGGATTCGCCGAGGAGGACTTCGAGATCGTCCACTACGGGATTGCGTCCGACGGCGCTGCGGCGCCGTACATGGGAGGCGACCCTCGGTTGCTCTGCGTCGGTCGCCTGATCCCGATCAAGGGCCACCTGGTCCTCCTACGCGCGCTCGCTCGGGCGCGTGCTCAGGTGCCGGGGGTAACGCTCGACGCGGCCGGGCGCGGCCCGCTCGCTCCTGCGCTCAGGTCGTACGCCCAGGAGCTCGGATTGGCCGACGCCGTGCGCTTCCTCGGCTTCGTCTCCCCCGTGCAGAAGGCGATCGACGACGCCGCGATCGTCGTCGTGCCCTCGCTCGGGGAGGGTTTCGGGATGGTCGCGCTCGAGGCGATGGAGCGCGCTCGCCCCGTGATCGTCAGCGCCGTGGGCGGCCTGCCCGAGATCGTCGCGGACGGCGAGACGGGCCTCGTCGTTCCCCCTGCCGACGCGGAAGCGCTTGCCGAGGCGATCGTCGCTCTCGCCGGGAATCTCACGCGCGCATCGACCATGGGGCTCGCAGGGCGCGAGCGGGCGCTCGCGCAGTTCACGCCCGAGCGGTGCGCGGCGCGCATCGAGGAGCTCTACCTCGCGCGCAAGGCCGCTGCCGTGTAGCCGCGTCTCCTTCGGACGCGCTGCCAGATCTCTGCGAGTGCGAACGCGGCGAGGAGAGCGAGCAGGAAGTCCCACGGAGCGCGATAGCGGGCAGTTCCGGCGAACACCATCGCGGCGAGCGTGTTGTAGGCGAGCAGCAGGAGCGCGAGTGCGACGAAGTGACGGGGTGCGAGGAAGAGGCCCGCGATCGCCAGGACGTAGAGACCGACCATGAACACCGGTTCGACCGTGCGCCGTGCGGTCCGGGCAGCACCGCTGCCACTTGCGTCGGACTCGGATGGGATCGGGTTCCAGAGCATCCTCGTCGCCTGCGCTGCGAGCCGAGCCTTCTCGCCCGGGTTCTCGCGCCAGAACTCGAGCACCTCGTCGCGGTACAAGCGCATCTGTGCACACTCGTCGACCGACGTCGGCGTGCCGGCGAGCGTCAGGTCGGCCGCCAGCTCGGGCCAGGGGGGCGCTCCCGGCAGCTCCGGGACGTCGTCGATCCAGCCCCCTCGGTCGAGCACGCCTCGCGTGGCCGGGTTGTTCGCCTTCCACAGCGCGCGAGCATCGGTCGTGATCGCGTAGCAGCCGACCTCGACCTTGTTGCGTGCGACCCAGGGCGCGACGACGAGCGCTGCTGCGACGACCACGAGGGCTGCTGCCGCCAGCGTTCGGGCCCGCGGAACGCGGCCTGCGACGTAGAAACCCAGCGCGACTGGTAGGAGCACGAGCCTGGCGTTCCCGAGAATCGCGAGCCCGGCGACGCAGCCGGTCGCCGCGGCCATCGTCAGCGAGCGGTTCTCGTACGCGAGCAGTACGCACAGGACGAGCAGCGCCAGTACGAGCCCGTCGAGTACCTCGCGATTCGCGTGGACGTCGTGCCAGACGACGTACGGGTGCAGCGTCGTGATGAGCGCGGCGACGAGGCCGACTCCACGGGAGCGCAGCCGAACGCCGATCTCGAGGACGAGCAGTGCCGTGGCGACCGCGACGGCTATCTGCGCGAGCCCGACAGCAAGCCACGACCGGTCGAACGGCAGGTAGAGACCGGCGAGGAACCACCCGTAGAGCGGCTGCGTGTAGGCGGATGGCACGCCGGGCAAAAAGCCGAACGTCCCGTGCTCGACGAGGGTTACCGCGAACCGGTCGCTCTTGTCGACGAACTCCTCGAGGATGGTCTCCCGCTCCCGAGCGAGCACGAGAAGCCGCGGGATCGATGCTGCGAGAACGACGACGAGCGCCGCCGTCGAGTGTCGCACCGATACTTCGCGGACGATGGGCGCCACGTCGGAGGAACGGTACGCGGTCGTCTCCTGCCACGTGGAGCGACCGCTCGACGACGCGGTCTGGACCCGGTTCGCCCTGATGCAGGCGCAGCGGCCGGGCGGATTCGCGATCGCGGCGCTGATACGGGCAGCGGACGCGTCCGCGGGCGAGGACGAGAGCCGCTGGTTCGCCCGCGCCCGGGAAGCTGCCGACCGCGCGCCTCTCGGCCACCACGTTCACTGGACTGCCCCGGACCACGCCCGGCCGACGGACGGCGACACGGGCGGTCGCGTGCGAGCCGAGGCCGCGCTTCTTCGCGATGTCGCGCCGACGCTCTTCTGCGGCGGTGGCTGGTACACGGACCCGGACGTTGCCGAAGCGTGCGCCGAGCTCCGCTACGTCGACTGCACACCACGCGCGTCGCGCCCGCCGTACCTGCCGGTGGGCGAACGCTGGGCGTCGCTCCAGACCCCGGCACGCATTTCTCTTCCCTCAGGTCGCGTCCTCCGGGCCATCCCGACGACCCATTCGCTCGGCGACCTCGCACGAGCGATCGCCCGTCGCTCGCTCCCTCACTTCGTGCACGTCTACTTTCACGACACGGACCTCCTCGATCGCCGTCGGCGAGCCATGGTTCGTGTTCTCCTCCCCCTCCTCGCGCGGCGGGCCAGGGCGTCGGATCTCGACGCGCTCGCGCACGATCTGCTCGAGGATGCGCCGCGCGTCGCGTGGGACGACGTGGCGCGGTTCTAAGTGCTTCCCCCCGGAAGTACGGTCATGATTCGCCGGCGAGAACCGAGCAGGTCGAGGACGCAGGGAGCCCCGATATGCAGGCATATCGGGGCGACTGAGGACGAAGGCATGCGAAGCGTTCGCAGCCGCGCGAAGCGGGGCGTACTTCCGGTGGGGGGCACTAGGATTCCGGGGTGTCCAAAGCCGCTCCGCCGGCTGAGAGGCCGCTTCCCGCTCCTCCTCAGCCGATGACGGGCCGTGACGTTCGCGCGTCCCGTCTCTACGTGCTCTCGCGCGGGCCGATTCTGACGCTCGTACGGCGAGTGCTGTCGGTCTCGGCGCTCGTGATCCTCGACGTTGCGGGGCTTGCGCTCGGGATTTACCTCGCCCTCGTGTTCCGCCAGCTCATCGCGGGCGAAGGGGACGTTCTCTGGAGCCTGCTCTGGCGGGAAGGCCCGGCGGAGTGGATGAAGTTCGTGGCGCCGATCACGGTGCTCGTCTTCGCACAGGCCGGGCTCTACAGGCAGCGCGAGAGCCGGCCCGGGGCCGGACGAATCCTTGCCTGTCTCATCGTGGTCGCGCTCATCGTGCTCGCGTTCGGGATCGGTACCGGCTACGACTTCACGACCTCGGGTCTCATCCCGACTTCCGTGGTCGTCTCGGCCGTGACCATCGGCCTGTTCCGCGCGGCGTACGACTCCGCATCGCTCGAGGTCATGCGCGCAGCGGGGTTCCGCCGCCGGGTCGTGCTCGTCGGCGAGGGCGAGAGCCTCGTCCGCTTGCGGCAGTCCCTCGCCGCGGCTCGCGGCGGCCTCACGTACGAGTTCGTCGGGGCAGTCGCACCCGAACCGGTGCCGGGTTCGCGTCTCCTCGGCTCGCGTTCCGAGCTCCCGCTCGTGCTCGAGCAGGTACGACCCGACGAGGTGATCCTCGCCGAGGCCGACTTCGACGAACGCACTGTCCTCGAGGTCGTCGAGCAGGCGCACCGTCAGGGGATCAAGGTGCGCCTCGCGCCCGACACGACGGAGCTACTCGTCCAGCGGGGCGAGTACGTCCCGGGCCAGGGAGCGCCCCTCTTCGAGCTTCGGCCGCCGGTGCTCACCGGTTGGGACTGGGCGGTCAAGAAGGGATTCGACCTGCTCGTCAGCTCGCTCGTGCTGATCGTCGGGCTGCCGCTCTGGGCGCTCATCGCCGTCGCCGTGAAGCTCGGCTCGCGAGGCCCGGTCTTCTTCGTCGACCGTCGGATCGGAGTGGGTGAGCGCGAGTTCGGGATGCTCAAGTTCCGAACCATGGTGGCCGGCGCAGCCTCGCTCCAGCCAGAGCTCGAGCCCGTGAACGAGGCCGAGGGGGCGCTCTTCAAGATCCGGGAGGACCCGAGGGTCACGCGGGTCGGTCGGCTTCTCCGCCGTTTCTCTCTCGACGAGATCCCGCAGCTCGTGAACGTGCTGAAGGGGGAGATGAGCCTCGTCGGGCCGCGCCCGCTTCCACTCCGCGACTACCGTCTCCTCGAGGACTGGCATCGCGCGCGCTACTCCGTCCTCCCGGGGATGACCGGGCTCTGGCAGATCTCCGGCCGGTCGGGCCTGACCTTCGACGACCTCGTCCGGCTGGACTTCACGTACCTCGAGAACTGGTCGATCTGGCTCGACATCACGATCATCGCGCGCACGATCCCCGCGGTGCTCACGCGGCGAGGGGCGTACTAGGGTGAAGGCACCGAAGATCCTCGCGGTCGCGTCCGCGATCGACCTCGACTTCCGCTACGGCTGCACGCCGGCCCGGTGGCAGCTCTGGAAGGGCATGTACGAAGCCGCGGTCGACCTCGTCGTGACGCCGTATCGCGGCCGACCCGTCGAGTCGCCCTGGTGGCGAGTGGCGCCGAACCCGACGTACCGCGAAGGCGAGTCGTACCAGGTGGTCCGCGACGTGCTCGCGCGTGCGAAGGGCGACCGCTACCTCCGCCGTGACGAGTCGCACCCCGAGGAGTCCGGGCTCGACCGGCTCACTCGGGAGACGATCCGGCGCTGGATCACCCCTCGCTGGAAGCGGCACCTCATACGGCTCGTCGAGAACGAGAAGCCTGACGCCGTCGTCGTCTTCACTATTCCGATGGCGCATCTGCGGGGCATCCCCGAGGCACTCCGCGCGCGCTTCGGAATCCCGGTCGTGTTCTACGACGGAGACGTCCCCATGAGCCTTCCCGAGTACGGGGGCATGGACACCGGCTTCAACCCGTACCACGGCGCGGATCCGTGGGAGTACGACCTCGTGCTCTCGAACTCCGAGGGCGGCATTCCGCGGTTGCTCGAGCTCGGCGCGCGCCGGGCCGACGCGCTCTTCTGGGGCGCGGATCCGGAGTTCTTCTCGCCTCAGCCCGTGGAGAAGGACGTGGACGTCTTCTTCTACGGCTATGGCGACAAGTTCCGCCGTGACTGGATGAAGACGATGGTCGGAGAGCCGTCGAGGATTGCTTCAGAGCTCGATTTCGCGCTCGGCGGGCTCGACTTCCAGGGCGATGCCGGTGCCGCGCGGCTCCTCGGCGATGTGCCGTTCAACCTCTTCGCGAGGGCGATCTCGGCTGCCCGAGTGAACCTCAACATCACCCGGCGGCCGCACGCGACGGTCTCCGGCTCGTCGACAGCACGGCCGTTCGAGCTCGCCTCGTCGGGCGCCGCGATCGTCTCGAATCCGCACGAAGGCATCGAGCGATGGTTCGAGGCCGGCCGTGAGCTCGTGCTCGTCGAGAGCGCCGAAGAGGCCGTCGCGGCCTACCGGGAGCTCGTCGCCGATCCCGCGCAAGCCGAGGAGATGGGACGGCGGGCGCGCGAGCGCGTGCTCGACGAGCATACGTATGCCCACCGGGCCCGTCGCCTGCTCGAGCTCGTGGGGCTCGAGGCCGGGGTGCCGGTGTGACGTTGAAGTGCTCCCCGCCGGAAGTACGCTCCGCTTCGCGCGGCTGCGAACACTTCGCATGCCGTCGTCCTCAGTCGCCCCGATATGCCTGCATATCGGGGCTCCCTGCGTCCTCGGCCTGCTCGGTTCTCGCCGGCGAATCATGACCGGACTTCCGACGGGAAGCACTAAGCGGCTCGTGGCGATCGTGCCGGCGTGGAACGAGTCAGGCGCGATCGGCGAAGTCGTCGACGAGATCAGGGACTACGACCCCGCGGTCGACGTCGTCGTGATCGACGACGCGTCCACGGACGACACCGCCGAGGTTGCGGAGCTGCGCGGCGCAACCGTGCTTCGCCTCCCCTTCAACATCGGGATCGGCGGGGCCGTCCAGACAGGGTTCAGGTTCGCGCTGGACGAGGGGTACGACGCCGCTGTCCGGCTCGACGGAGACGGTCAGCACGCGGCGTCCGAGATCCCGAAGCTCCTCGGGCCGATCGAGGCCGGTGAGGCCGATCTCGTGATCGGATCCCGATTCGTCGACCCGGGCGGGACCTATCGACCTCCGTTTGCGCGGCGAATCGGCATCGGTGTCTTCGCGCGCCTCGTCTCGTTGCTCGGTGGGCAGCGCGTCACCGACACGACGTCCGGGTTCGTCGCGCTCGACCGTGCCGGGATCGAGCTGTTCGCGGCGGAGTTTCCCCACGACTACCCCGAAGTCGAGGCGACGCTCGTCGCGCTGCGGAGCGGCCTCCGGGTGACGCAGGTTCAGGTGGACATGCGCGAGCGGACGACGGGGTCGTCCTCGATCACCTTCGTCCGGTCGCTCTACTACATCGTCAAGGTCATGCTCTCGCTGCTAGTGGCCAGCCTGCGGCGCTATCCACGTCTCCAGGGTGCGCGGCAGTGACTCCGGTTCGCGTCTCCGTCATTGGAGCAATTGCGTCCATCGTCCTCGTTCTCGTGGTGCTCGAGCTCATTCGCGGGCGTCGCCTCAAGGAGCGCTATGCGCTGTTGTGGCTGGCCACCGGTGTCGTCCTACTCGTGCTCTCCGTCTGGCGTGACGGCTTGAACACGATCGCCGGGTGGCTCGGCGTGACGAGCTATCCGCCCGCCGTCCTCTTCGCCGTCGCGACGCTCTTCATTCTGCTCGTACTGCTCCATTACTCGACGGTGATCTCGAAGCTCACGGACGAGAATGTCGACCTCGCACAGCGCATCGCCCTGCTCGAGGAGCGCGTCAGCCGGATACGGACAAGGGCGGACTGAACACGAAGACGTCTCCGAACTCCGGATCGTCGACCCAGTTCGTCCCTATGCCGATCCGGTACGTGGCGTCTGCGGGGGCGGAGTTGTCGACGAACGTCGTGTCGCGTGTGGTGGCGATTGGCGTTCCTGTGACGTAGCAGTACAACGCGACGCCTCCCGAGATGTAGCAGGACGTGTCCGACTCAGGCCCGTCATGGCGATACACGCGGTAGAAGACCTTTGCGTGCCAGCTCGTATCGTCTCTCCAGGCGAGCCGAGCCGCCGTGCCCTCGCGCTCGACGCGGAGCTCGACGGAATCGTCGACGGGAGCGAAGATGTCGGTCGCCGGGTCGCCCGGAACGCCCTGGAACACGGCCGGCGTCGGAAGCTCCATCGGCGTCGAGGCGGCAATCGCGGCCGCCGGGACGACCACGCTCAGAGCAGCTGCCACCACGATCCAGCGAACGGCGATCGTCCCACTCGCGGAGGGCTCGACGCGCCTGCCGAGTCGTCGGGCCAGGGTGGGAATCAGCAGAGGGATCGAGGAGAACAGGAGGAGGTACGCGGGCCATGCGGGCATCAACAACCTCCAGAAGGTGTTCGCCTCGATGCTCGCCCGGGGCGAGAAGCCCTTGACGACGAGGAAGGCGGCGAGCCAGCCGCCGAGCAGTGCCGCGATCGCGCCGCGGCGTAGGCGGAGCACCGCGACCAGACCGGCGAGCGGGGCCCACTGCGCGAGGCGCGCGCTGAAGAAGAACTCGCGCAGCTGATCCATCTGCAGCAGCCAGTGATCGAAATCGAGGTCGAGGTAGCGATCGAGGTTGAAGTCCACCGCAAGTGGGCCGGAGCCCGCAGCCAGCCGCGCCTGCTCGAGCGCGATGAGCGGCACCTCGCCGAGACCGCGGTACTTCCACATGAGCAGGACGAGCAGAGCCGGGACCGTCGCGCCCGCGCAGAAGAGCACCTCCTTCCAGCGGCGCGCGGCGACGTACGCGAGCGCGATGCCGAACGCAACGAGGAGGTTCGGAGGCTTGAGGGCGCCCGCAGCGCCCAGCAGCACTCCGGCGAAGACGGCATCGGTCAGATGGCCGGGGGAGAGCGACCGAACGACGAAGAACGCTGCGGCGAGGACGAGCACCGTCGACGGGAAGTCGGCCATCGCAGTGAGCCCGAGCGCCTGGGGGAGGAAGTGCTCCGCCCAGCGCTCCTGGTACCGGTCGACGAAGAGGGGGATCGCCGCGAACGGCGTGACGACCCACAGCAGCGACGCCCAGTAGCCGAGCAACCGACCGCCGATCTTCGACGCGATTCCGTAGACGCAGAGAAGCGCCACCGGTCCGAGGACGAGCACCTGGAAGACAACGAGCGGTGGGAGGGCCTGGACCCAGGTCGGCCCGGTGACCGACATGATCGGCGCCAGGAGGAACGACCAGAGGTAGCCGAGCTCGGTCGGGGCGAGCTCGAGCTGGCCGAGGAGCCAGCCTTGCGTGGCAAGCCAGATCTGGTCGCCGCCCTGGAAGTAGACCCAGCCGTTGTGGTCGACCGAGAGCGCGAGCACCAGGGTCGCGACTATCTGGCCGCCGATCAGGGTGCCGAGGACTGCACGCGGCCGTTCGAGCAGGCGATCGACCGTGCGGGCGACGCCGTGCGCGGCTACGAGAGAGGTACTAGCGACCCACACCGGCGACGGCGGCGCGGTACCAGGCGACTGTGCGCTCGATCCCCTCTCGCAGCGGCGTCTGCGCCTCGAAGCCGAAAAGCTCGCGGGCACGTGTCGCGTCGACGCTTCGGCGAGGCTGGCCGTTCGGCTTCTCCGTGTCCCAGACGATGCGACCTTCGAATCCCGTGACGTCGGAGATGAGCTCGGCGAGGTCGCCGATCGAGATCTCCCTCCCGGCTCCGAGGTTCACGGGCTCGGGCCCGTCGTAGCGCTCAGCAGCCAGGACGAGACCCTCGACGCAGTCGTCGACGTAGAGAAACTCGCGTGTCGGCGAGCCGTCCCCCCACAGAACGACCTCGTCGTCGGTCTCGATCATCTTGCGGATCAGCGCCGGGATGACGTGGGACGTCTCGAGGTCGAAGTTGTCCCTCGGCCCGTACAGGTTCGTCGGGAGCAGAAAGATGCTCGACAGGCCGTACTGTTGGCGATACGCCTGTGCCCCGACGAGGACGGCTTTCTTGGCAACGCCATAGGGCGCGTTCGTCTCCTCGGGATATCCGTCCCACAGATCCTCCTCGCTGAACGGGACGGGCGCGAACTTCGGGTACGAGCACACCGTTCCGACGATCACGAGCTTCGCCGTCCCGGAGAGCCGCGCCTGCTCGAGGACGTGCGCCCCCATTGTGAGGTTCGCGTACCAGTAGCGGCCGGGGTTCGCTTGGTTCGCGCCGATTCCTCCGACCTCGGCTGCAAGGTGGAAGACGATCTTGGGGGCGGCGTCTCGGAACATGCGCGCTGTGTCCTCCAT
>Ga0184625_10001214_pt1 | contig 10605 bp, 11 predicted proteins | sample PLM3_30_b1_FD_133151 | JGI IMG/M metagenome (GOLD analysis project Ga0184625, IMG submission 133151) | Groundwater sediment microbial communities from an aquifer in East River, Colorado, USA - PLM3_30_b1 | ecosystem: Environmental > Terrestrial > Soil > Riparian zone | place: USA: East River... | reverse complement strand
CCACCGGCAGACGCGTGCCGCCCGGGCGACCCGGCTGCGATTAGCGGTTGGGTTGGGTGCTGTCGTCGTCTGTTGGCTGAGGGGTTGGTTCATGGAACTCGCAGGTGGACGAGCGTGAGGACGCTCCGAGGCCGGCCCCGAGCCATTACTTGGGTGCCGACGGCGCTGGCTGGTTGCCAGGGCGGCCGGGTGCCAATCCGGCTGGTCCGGCACAGCTGTACGCCCCAGCTCCGCCATCGGGATGAACCTGATCTACGACGCTGGCAGATCGTTCGGAAACAATCGGGAGAACAGGCTCAAGCGCCCAGGCCAGGCGCGCAAGCACATCGCCGCCCGGGACGCTGGACTGGCCTGGCGTGGCCGTTTATCCGGTCGTCTCGGCAGGCGAGGAAGGGAACCGCTATGCCCAGGCGCATCACCATCTCCGCCCTGCTGGCCCTCACCCTGCTGCTGGCCATCGCCAATATCGGCAGTGCGCCAGCCCGTCATCGGGTCGAGCGGCCGCGGCCCGCCGAGCCTTGGCGGCCGCCAGCCCCGGTGACGCCTTCGTCCTGAACGACGGCTTTGTCACCAAGACCTACAATCACCTCGGGAACCCCGGAGATCGTCCTCAGTTCCGCGTCCTGCTTCCTGTGGACGCGGGCGTTTGTGACGCTCCGCTGGAGCGACAACCGGCTGTCGAAGGTGAGCGTTGCCATGCCGGTCGGCGGCTACTTCAACCCGCACGCGCACTGCTGAGGTCAGCCAACAGACCACCGGGCACCGACTCGGGCGGTCCGCTGGTGACGCCAGCCTGGCTTGCCAGATGAGTGGGTCGGTACGGTAGCGCCCGCGCCCGGCGGGTGCCGTGGCGCGGAGGGCGGAAGGGTCCACCGAGGGCGGGCAGGAGGCGGCATCGATGAGAGCCCATCGGGTGATCCTCCGGGTGGCTTTCTGGGTCATCCTCAGCCTGGTTCTCGTGGTCGCCGGCTTCTGGGTCTACGCCATCGTGACGGGTGGCAAGAACTTCTAAGGGGGGTGCCGGTCGTCATCGAGCGAGGAGCACTCGTTTGGGGCCGAAGCCGATGCCCGCCTGCCGAAGCATCCGCACTTGCGTATGGTGCTCCGTGCCGGCGCACTCACCCACGCAACCGAGCGGAGGGCCGATGAACGACGCGATCGACCGCGCGAGCCCGCACACGACCCATACCATCACCCCACACCTGGTTGTGCGCGGCGCGGCCGAGGCCGCAGCCTGGTACCAGGAGGCCTTCGGCGCGCGGGTGGGATCCAAGATCCCGGTGCCTGGCGGCAAGTTCATCCAGATCGAGCTGCGCTTGGGCGACTCCACGGTAATGCTGGCCGATGAGTTCCCCGACATGGGGGTGCTGTCGCCGCTGTCGGTGGGTGGGACCTACGGCGCGCTCCACATTGCGACTGACGACGCCGACGGCCTGTGGGAACGTGCTGTCGTGGCCGGAGCCACGGTGCATCAGCCACTGCAGGACATGTTCTGGGGCGATCGCCATGGCCAGGTCATCGACCCGTTCGGGCACCGCTGGGGCATCTCCCAGCACCTTCACGACGTCCCGTCCGAGGAGGTCGTCCGGGCCGCAGCAGAGATGTTCGGAGGCCAACCGGGATAACGACCGGTTGGGCGCCATCCCCCGGTTGGTCGGCTACAGCGGGGCGGTGAGCTCTAGTGCAACCCCGTCGGGGTCCTTGAACGGCAGGACCGCGATCCCGAATGGTGGCAGGTCGGTGATGTCGCTGTGCTCCACCCCGTGCTCCTCGAACGCCTGGACCGCCGCCTCTAGCTCGGTCCGGCCAGCCACGGCGAAGCTCAGATGATCAAGGCCGCAGCGAAACGGGTCGAAGCGATCGCTGGCCCGCTCGGCATCCACGGGACGCAACCCCAGGAGCAGGTCACCGTTGACCATGACGATGCCGTCTTGCAGGAGGTCGGTGGCTAGGTCGTGGTGCGGGTCGTCAGCCGGCGGCGGGGCGTCCATGGCGATCTGGAACCCCAGCAGCTCGGTGTAGAACACCCGGGACCGCTCCACGTCGGTGACGGTGAGCCGCAGGTGGTGGACCGGACCGAGGGACAGCGGGACTGCCATCGCAGAGCCTCCTGGTATCGAGCGGAGTCGGGGACTCATGATGAGCGCGGTTGCCCCGCCACGGAAGCGCGGTCACCAACCGTGCGGTCGTCGGCGGGCTGGGCGGTCATTCCGTTGTTCACCGCACGAATTCCGCGACCGTCGTGGCGGTCCGCCTGGGCTCCCCAAGCCATGGCCCATGCCCGGTGGGCAGCACCTCCAGCCGTGCGTGGGGGATCAGCCCGGTCACCGCCTGGGCGACCGGAACGCCGCCGAGCGGGTCCCGCTCGCCCCAGACCACCAGCGTAGGCACGGCCACTTGGCGCAGCTCGTCGGGCCGCATGGTGGCACGGCGCCGGAACCCGAACGACGACAGCAAGGCGAATGGCGAGACCAACGCCCGGAACTCTGCTTTGGCGGCCTCGTCGGCGGCCGAGTCCCGACCCACGGCCACCAGCAGGTCGACCAGATCCGGGTGACCGGTGATGGTAGCCCCCTCGCCCATGAACCGCGCCAGCTGCAGCACCGACTTCCGGCTCGGTGGCGCCACCCGCGACAGCAGCTCGCCCACTACGGGCGTGGAGAGCAGGCGGATCGGCAGGGGGCAGCGGGTTCCCGGCAACGCCGGCGGAGCGAGCAACACGAGCCGCGTGACCCGGTCTGGGTGGGCCAGCGCGTACCACAACGCCCACAATCCGCCTCCCGAGTGGCCCACGAGTGCCGTGGAGTCCAACTTGAGGGCGTCGAGTAGGCGGTCCAGCCACGCGACCGCTGTCTCGCGGTAGCGATCTCTCGGCAGGTCGATCGGGTCGCTCAGCCCGATTCCGGGCAGGTCGGGGGCGATTGCCCGGACGCCGTGGAGCTCGTTCAGTAACGGCAGGAGGAACCCGGCCGAGTTCCCTGTGCCGTGAAGGAGCAGGACCGGCGACCCGGCGCCCCCCTCCAGGAGATGGACCACGTCGCCGGCCCCCACCTGGATGAAGCGGCTGGCGACCGACGCTTCGGCGAGCACGCGCTCGTACACCTGTTGGACCTCGACGGAATGGACCTGCCCAGTTCGCGCCAGCTGCCGGCTGCTCATCGGTGCCTCCTCTGCTCCCGTGCCGCCACGTGCATCTGGGTGGGACGCTAGGCGCCGGCCGGCCAGGCGGCTTCGGGGAAACGCCCCACACGCGGTGAGCAGCGCGTGGGGAATTCCCCGCAGCCGCGGCCAGATAAGCCGGCGGCTAGAGGAGTCCCTGCCGGTAGGCGTAGGCGGTAGCGGCGGCGCGCGAGGAGACGCCCAGCTTGGTGTAGATGTTGCTCACGTGCCGGTCGACCGTCTTCTCGGCCAGGACCAGGTCGCTGGCGATCGCGTGGTTGGTCTTGCCGGCGGCCAGCAACCCCAGTACCTGCAGCTCGCGCATGGTCAGCCCGTGCCGGGAGGAGGCGGCCCTCCGCCCATCGAGCCTCTCCAGGCGGGCGAGGTCGGGTGCCGCGCCGAGCTGCGCGAACACGCTGCGGGCCGCATCCAGGTCCAGCGCCGCGGCCTCATCGTCCCCCAGCGCGCGGCAGCCAAGCCCGACCAGCACCCGCACCCGCGCCGCCTCATACGGCGCATCCAGCTCCCGCCACATCTGCCAGGCGCCGCGTAGCGCGACGACGGCGGCGCGGGCGTCGCCCTCGGCGAGCAGCACCGCACCATGGGCGGCTCCCGCCGCCGCTCGCAGAGTTGGCGTGTCATAGCTCTCGCTGATCCCGGTCAACTCGTCCGTGGCGACGCGTGCCGCCGGCCGGTCGCCGACCGCAAGCATGATCTCGACCTGGGCGGGGAGCAGCTTGCCCCGCCGGAACCTCTCGGACGTCTCGGCGAGGACCCGGCGGATCGCCGCCGCCGCCGCGTCGTTCCTGCCCTGGGCCAGCCGCAGCAGGGCCAGCCCCGGCTGCGGCTCCAGGCCCCAATGGCTGGCCTGCCGGTAGGCGTCGTCCGCCGCCGTGAAGTCCCCCAGGACCCGGTAGACCTCCGCCTGCTGGTAGAAGGCCGCGCCGCTGACGCGTCTGTCGGCGCCCTGAACGAGCCGCTCACCCGCTCGTTTGGCCTCCTCGACCGCCTGCGGCCATGCCCCGTGCAGCTGCAGGATCTCGGCGCGGTGAACCAGGCACTGGCCGGTGAAGGTGATCATGTCTGGCTGCTTCTCGCACCAGGCCGTCAGCGCGGCGGTCCACTCGTGGGCGCGGCGCCATTCGGAGATCTCCTGGCAGGCGTCGATCATCGAGCAGTACACGGTGCCGGCGACCGGCGGCGACAGCTCGCCGGCCACCACCGCCACCATCGCCTCGTCCAGTAACGCCAGGCCCTCGCCCACCCGGCCCTCCCTCACCATGGCGCGGCCGTGGAGGACCAGCGCGAACGCGACCAGGTCGGCGTCAGCGGCGCGTCTGCCGATGGCGGCTGCGCGGGCCGCCGCCCGCCGCGCTCCCGTGTAGTCACCGGCCACCACATGCTGAAAGGCGACCGGGATCAGCATGTACCCGCGCTCGGGGCACTCCTGCTGCTCGTGCTCCAGCAGGCGGTTGGCGCGGGCAAGCCAGCCACTGGCCTGCGCAAGCTCCTCCTGGTTGATCAGGTGGAACCAGATCCAGAACGCGCACCGCGCGGCCCGCCGAGGATCGCCGCCCTCGGCATAGATCTGCTGGGCGCGCTGCAGCGCCTGCAGGCTCTCCTCGACACGGCCGAGGAGATACGCCGCGGTCGCCAGCAGCTCCAGATCCTCCCCTGCCAACGGGGACGACCGGTCGGCCAGCGACAACGCGGTGTAGGCATCCGCCCACGCCAGCCGCCCGGCAGCCTCGCGGCCCCGCGCCAGCTCACCGTCCCCGCCCACCGTGCTCCCGCCTCCAGCCAGTGCCTGCACTGCACCTCGGTAGCGTAACGAGCCATGAAGCGGCGAGGGGAGGGTCGGCGGTTCAGGTCCAAGCTCTGCCCGGCCCGTTCTGGGGGGAAACTCCCTGGACGTGGAGGGGCGGCTCTGCCAGCGTCGCTGCCATGACCAACCCAGCAGCCCGCCGAGCCCTGACCGAGCTGTACGCCAGCCAGGGCTGGCCGGCCGAGGGTGATGAGCTGCTTCAGCGAAGCCTTGGCCCCAGGGCGCCTGACCTGCTGCTGGAGGCGCCTGGCTGGCTGGGCCTTGCCGCCGGACAGCTGGTCCTGGATGCCGGCTGCCGGGACGCCACCCACGCCATCGCCCTGGCCCGGCGCTACGGCTGCCGGGTGCTTGGCGTCGATCTGGTCCCGGCCTGGCTGCCCAAAGGCGTAGCCGAGGCCGCCTCGGCCGGCCTTGGCGCCCAGGTCGCACTGGTCGCGGGCGACCTGGAGGCGCTGCCGGTCGCCGACAGCACCTGTGACCTGGTGTGGTGTCGTGATGTCCTGTCGTGTGTCGGCGACGGCGCGCAGGTGCTTCGCGAATACGCCCGGGTGCTGCGACCTGGGGGCGGGATGGTGCTGTACGCGGTATTCACTACCGACCAGCTCGCCTCTGGCGACCGGAGCCTGCTGGTCGAGGGGCTGCAGAACTCGCCGGCGAGCATGCACCAGCCAACGGTCGAGGCGGCCATGGCCGCAGCCGGGTTCGAGATGGTGCGACGCGAGCGGATCGGCAGCGAATGGTCCGAGTACCAGCTCGAGCACGATCCTGGCTACCTGACACAAGACCTGCTGGAGATCGCCCGGCTCACCCGCAATCGCGACCAAGCCGAGGCCATCCTTGGCCCCATCTGGTACGAGCGTGCCCTGGCATTTGCCTCCTGGCGGCTGCAGATCGTCCTGGGCCGGCTCATGCCGGTCCTCTACGCCCTCGTCAAACCCGCCACCGCGTCAATGAGCGGAACGCCCGGAGCGCTCGAAATGTCATGACGCTTCGTCGAGCCGAACCTGAATAGTCCTCGCCGCTTCGAGAGCTAGGGTTCGTTCGGTGTGCGGTCGGCCGGGTGGGATGGAGGACGGCATGGACAGCGTCGAGGTTGGAGGGCTCCGGATCGCCTTCCGGCGGGCCGGGGAAGGGCCGGCGTTGGTGCTGCTGCATGGCGGGCTGGGCGACAGCCGGGAGTGGCGGCGGCAGCTGGAGGGGCTGGCCGAGGAGTTCACGGTGGTGGCCTGGGACGCTCCAGGCTGCGGAGGATCGTCGGACCCACCTGCGACCTTCCGGCTACCTGACTACGCCGACTGCCTGGCCGGGTTCATCCACGCGCTCGGCCTGGGCCGTCCCCATGTGGGTGGGCTGTCATGGGGCGGAGGGCTGGCGCTGGAGCTGTACCGTCGCCACCCCCGGTTGCCGAGATCGCTGATGCTGGCGTCGGCCTATGCGGGGTGGGCGGGCTCGCTGCCGCCCGAGGTCGTCGCCGAGCGCGTGGAGCGGGCCTTGGGTGAGGCCGAGCTGCCGCCCGAGCAGTGGGTGCGGGGCTACCTCCCGGGGCTGTTCACCGACTCGGCGCCGGCGGAGGTGGTCGAGGAGGCACTGGCGATGATGCTGGACGTCCGCCCGGCTGGGATGCGGCCTATGCTGCACGCCTTCGCCGAGGCTGACCTGCGTGACGTGCTGCCACGGATCCAGGTGCCGACGCTGCTGCTGTACGGCGACGCCGACCGGCGGTCGCCCCTTGAAGTGGTCGCCTACGACCTCAACGACAAGATCCCTGGCTCGAGGCTGGTGGTCCTGCCCGGGGTCGGGCACCAAAGCGACATGGAGGCGCCGGACCGGTTCAACGCCGAGGTCCGCGACTTTCTGCGGTCAGTGCAGCGCTGAATGCCGCGCCTAGCGGACCCTGACCGTCCCCGGCCGTCCAGCCCGGGACGGTCAGGGTCGGCTCCTAGGAGAGCTCCAGGACGGGACGGACCTCGATCGTCCCGTAGCTGGCTCCGGGGATCTTGGCCGCCAGCTCCAGCGCCTGGTCCAGGTCGTCGCACTCCAGCAGATACCAGCCGCCCAGCTGCTCGGAGCTCTGGACCGCGGGGCCGTCGTTGATCTTGGTGTCGCCGTTGCGGACCCGGACGCTGGTGGCGTCGGCGACCCGCTGCAGCGGCTCCCCAGCACGGAGCACGCCCCGCTGAGTGAGCTCGCCGTGGAGGTCGTTGTACCCCTGGGCCTCAGCGTCCCCCGCCGGCGTGCCCCACTGGGGCCGGTCGGCCTCGTTGGTGTAGATCAACAGCGTGTAGCGCATGGTGCGCTCCCTTCGGCTTTGGCCGGCGCTGCTCGCCGTCCTCACCTCAACGACGATCAGGGAACGCCGGAATCGACAGGCCAGCCCGGCCGACTGCACGATCCCCGGAACTGGTCGGCTGGCAAGACCCGCGAGGAAGACGACCCGGCGACGGTCATGGCGTGGCGGCGGGCCCTGTGAGCACTGAGGCGGCACTGCACGGGAAGCGGTCGGGCTCGAGTCGGTACACCAACGACCCGTGCCGGTCGGCGGCCCAGATGGCGCCGCCGCCAACGGCCAGTTCCCCCAGCGCGGGCAGCCCGGTCATGCCTGCGGGGCTCGCGTCCGGCGCGATGCACTCCAGCGCTCCTCCACCAGCGTCCCGTTCGGTGACCCAGACAGCTCCGACGCCGGCCGCCAAGCCAGTCGGCACAGCGCTCTGGATAATCTCCCGCACATGGCCGGTCGCGGCGTCGATCCGGGCCACAGCCCCAGCCGTCTCGAAGCTCGGATCCGTCGACCGGCCGCCGACCCAGATCGCTCCGCCGTCGGTAGCCACCCGCTCGGCTTGCATGTCGAGCCGAATCGTCCCAAGCAGCCGGTTGGTGGCCGTGTCGATCCGCGCCACGCCGTGGCCGCCCTCGGCGACCCAGACGACGCGGCCGGCGACCACGATGCCCTCAGGGACCTGACGCGCGAGCTTGATCACCGCGACCACGCGGTTGCTGGCCGCATCGATGCGCGCGACCGCACCACGAGCGCTGGCAACCCACCCCGCACCCGCGCCGACGGCCACCAGCGACGGCAGGAACCGCCGATCGCCAGGCCCAATCTCGAACGGCAACGGACCGAGCCTGATCCTGGCGACGACCCGGCCGGTCCCTGGCGCAACCCGCACCACCTCATCGGTGTCGGGATGCACCACCCAGACGGTCGTTGCGTCAACCGCCAGCCCGGTCGGGTTCCTGCCGCCAGCTGGGATCCGGGCGGTGACTCGGTTGGAGCGCGGATCGATCCGCACGACCTCGCGGTCCGGCCACGCGCCGACCCAGAGGCTGCCGGCGCCGAAGATCAGTGGACCACCGCCATGGCCAACAGCCAGCTGCTGCGTCACCCAGCGTTCGGGCAGGTGAGGTCGCTGTGGGAGCGCCCGCATCGTTGCCGGTGCCGGTCTCGGCTGGGACGCCGGCGCCTCGGAGCTGGTGATGCGGCCCACCACGGCGAGCAACGCGACCGCGCCAACCACGGCTGCACCAACTCGCAGCCTGTCACGCTGTGACGGCATGGGATCAACCTCACCCGCTACCAGCCCGCAGAGGCACCGGCTGCACGGCATCCACAGGCAGCAAGGCCATCGTAGCCGCTTCGGCCACCCCGTTGGTGGCCAGCCCTACCCCGGCCTTGGGCACTCGATGAGGTGATCGGGTCGATCAGTGGCCGCCAGAGGGGCGGATGTTCTGGTTGAGCTGGAACAGGTTGCTCGGGTCGTACCGGTCCTTCACGGCGACCAGACGGGTGTAGGTGTCAGAGGGGTAGGAGGCCTGCACCTTGTCCTGTCCTGGTTCGGAGGTGAAGTTGACGTAGCCCCCGCCGGTGCTCCATGGGTCCATGGCCTTGTGGGTGGCGCGGGCCCAGCCGATGTGCTCTTCGAAGCCCTGGCGGTCGGGCGAGCGGGCGATGATGTTGAGGATGTACGCCGCGTTGCGGTGGGCGAACGCGGTGCCGCCCGCGGGGGTAGTGGCCATGGCGCCGCCGCCCTGGTGCAGGTGCAGCTCGCGGACGGGCGCTCGGCCGGCGGCATGCTGGGCGAGCAGCGTCTCGATCGTCTCGTCGGCGAGCTGGTCGAGCATCACCCCACTGAAGTAGTTCTGGGCGCCGGCCTGCCAGAGCGGGTCGAGCAGGCTCTGGATAACGGTGTAGGGCATGGGGCCCATCAGGTCGGCGACCGGTTCGGCAAGGGCCCGGAGTGGCTGGGCGGCGTTGGCGCCGTCCTCGACCGAACCGGCGTACAGGCCGAGGACACCGATCACCATCTGGCCGTGGACGGCCTCGGGGAGGAACGGCACCGGCGGTGCGACGAGGATGTTGGCCAGGGTGGTGAGCTCGTCGGGCATGCTCGCGGTGCGGTCACGCCAGCCCCTGAGCACCTCGGCCGCGTCCGCCGCCGCGTAGAACACGGGGCCGGCGAAGACCTGCGGGCCGACCGGGTGCAGGCGGTACTCCAGTGAAGTGACCACGCCGAAGTTGCCGCCGCCGCCGCGCAGCGCCCAGAACAGGTCGGGGTGCTCGTGCTCGCTGGCCGTCACGAGCTGGCCGTCGGCGGTGACGACATCCGCCGACAGCAGGTTGTCGCAGGTCAGGCCGTACTTGCGTAGCAACCAGCCGATCCCGCCGCCCAGGGTGAAGCCGGCGATGCCAGTGCTGGACACCAGGCCGCCGGTGACGGCCAGGCCGAACGCCTGGGTCTCGTGGTCGAACTCCGACCAGGTGAGCCCGGGCTGGGCGACAGCCCGCCGGCTGGCCGGGTCGACCCGGATGCCCTTCATCGGCGAGGTGTCGATGACGACCCCGCCGTCGGAGGTGGAGAACCCGGCGACACTGTGGGCGCCGCCGCGCACGGCCACCGGGAGTCCCTCGCTGCGAGCGAACTGCACCGCCCGGATGACGTCGGCGGTGCCGGCGCAGCGGATGATCAGCGCCGGACGCCGATCGTGCGCGGCGTTCCACACCGCGCGGGCCTGGTCGTAGTCGGGGTCGCCCGGTCGAACCAGGGCACCCAGGAGGGTGGACTCCAGTTCGCCGAGGGTGGCCTCGCCGATGATGTCGCGTGCGCCGACGGTGGCGGCCATAGCTGTCTCCCTTTGCTTGATGCCAGCCGGTCGCCGAAGACCCTAGGGGAGGCCGCTCAGCGTTCCCTTAGCGGCGGCTTAGCGTGGCCGGCGAGGAAGGACAGGCCAGTCAGGTCGTCGAGGGCGACAAAGCGGCGTCTCGCCTCGTCCTCGCAGTCGGCGGCCCTGGCCTCGTCGCCGGCCCGTCGCTCCAGCGCGGCGAGGGCCAGCAGGGTCCAGGCCCGCGGCCGGAAGCTCAAGGGGATGAGCGGCAGTTCGCGCCACTGTCGCAGCACCCGCCGCGCCCGGTCCTCCTCGCCGGCGTCGATCAGGACAAGGCCGAGGTCGAGGAGCGTACCCCAGCGTCCTGGTCCGTCCTCCATCTCCTCGAAGAGCAGGAACGCCTCCCGCAGCAGCCGATCGGCCCGCCCGAGGTCTCCGGCCGCGGCGGCGACCAGACCCTGGTTCACCACCGTGACGCCGACCCCACGCCGGTCACCGAGGCGGCGCCGGATCCCGAGGCT
>Ga0184625_10001213_pt1 | contig 10606 bp, 8 predicted proteins | sample PLM3_30_b1_FD_133151 | JGI IMG/M metagenome (GOLD analysis project Ga0184625, IMG submission 133151) | Groundwater sediment microbial communities from an aquifer in East River, Colorado, USA - PLM3_30_b1 | ecosystem: Environmental > Terrestrial > Soil > Riparian zone | place: USA: East River... | reverse complement strand
CTTCAGCGCATCGTCGATATTGCGGGCCGCGAGCAGCATCCCGGCAACCACGAGCTCTTTCACGGCGTTGGCGTTGGCGCCTGGCGCATTGAACACCGGGATCCCGCGCGTCGACATCTTGGGTATCGGGATGTTGTTGGTACCGGAGCCGGCGCGGCCGACCGCCAGCAGGGACTCTGGAATTTCCATGTCGTGCAGGTCGGCCGAACGAACCAAAATGGCATGTGGATCGTCGACATCGGCCGATACCGCAAACCGATCCCAGGGCAGCCTTTTCAGCCCCCGTGCACAGATGTGGTTGAGGACACGTACGCGATACTTCTCGGTCACCGTCTGCTTCAGCCTTTCGTAGCCGCGAACTCAACCATGTAGTCCACCAATGCTTGGACGCCTTCGATCGGCATCGCGTTGTAGAGCGAGGCCCGCATGCCACCCACCGAACGGTGGCCCTTCAGCTCGATCAGGTCATGCTTTGCCGCGCCGGCCAGGAAGTCCGGCTCAAGATCAGGGTCGGTCAGCCGGAACGGCACGTTCATCCGCGACCGGTCGGCTTTCTCGACCGGGTTGAGATAGAAGTCCGAGCTGTCGATGAAGTCATACAGCAGCTCCGCCTTCGCGATATTGCGTTGCTCCGCGGCGCTAAGCCCGCCAGTCTCCAACAGCCACTGGAACACCAGGCCCGCAACATAGACCGCGTACGTCGGCGGTGTGTTGTACATCGACCGCGCCTTGACGTGGGTCGCGTAATCGAGCATCGCCGGTGGTGTGGGCTCGCCGAGGCCAATGAGGTCATCACGTACGATCACCAAGGCCAGTCCCGCCGGACCGATGTTCTTCTGCGCTCCGGCGTAGATCAGCCCGAACCGCCTGACATCCAGCGGGCGGGAAAGCATGTTCGAGGACATATCGCTGACCAGCGGAGCGTCGACGACATCGGGCGTCCAACCAAACTCGACACCATTAATGGTCTCGTTGGCCGTGTAGTGCACGTACGCCGCGCGCTCGGTCAGCTGCCAGTCGGACTGAGCCGGCACATAGGTGAACGAACGATCCTCCGCGCTTGCGGCCACGTTCACATCGGCCAAGCTCTTGGCTGCGTTGATGGCCTTCTTCGCCCACTCACCTGTGTGGATGTAGTCGGCGATCGCCCGGCCCTGGATCAGGTTCATCGGGATCATCTCGAACTGCAGCGATGCCCCGCCTTGCAGGAAGAGCACGTGGTAGCCATCGGGAATCCCGAGTAGCTTGCGCAGGTTGGCCTCGGCCTCCTCCGCGATCGAGATGAACTCTTTGCCACGGTGGCTCATCTCCATGACGGACTGCCCCGTGCCGTGCCAATCGAGCATCTCATCGGCGGCCTGGAGCAGCACTTCTTCCGGTAGGGTGCCTGGGCCGGCGCTGAAGTTGTAGACGCGTGGCATGAGCTTCGATCCTGACTGTCGGGTTTGAAACGAACGGCGGCCAAGCGTGGAGACTACAGCCTGGGCGCAATTAGCCGCGTTCTTTCTCGCGGTGGGTTCCTCCTCGCGCACCCGTACTCGATCATGATCGAAGCCCGACAGCCACTGGATTTCATACCTTCCGCGGGTCAGTCGGCCTGTCGTTAACACCTCGCCTTGCGCAAGCCCAACACTGGGTTCTATGTATCTCGGGCCGGCCGAGGCTACTGGAGCATCCTAAAAAGGAAACAGCATAATGAACCGTCGTCGTATTTGCCTCGCGGCGACCGTGTTGGCAGGGGCTCATGCAGCTTTGACGATGACGCCTGCGGCGGCTGAGCCGGCCACTACCGTGTCGTATCCCCGCAGCGCATCTGCGACCCGGCTGACCGGGTACGCCTTCGACGCCTGCACGGCGCCGCCGCTCGCGACGATGCAGACCTGGCGGATCGCCTCGCCGTACAAAGGTGTCGGCGTCTACATCGGTGGAGTAAGTCGAAGCTGCACCCAACCAAATCTCACCGCGACTTGGGTGACGGCGGCATCACTGCAGGGTTGGCGGATCATCCCGATCTATTTGGGTTACCAGGCGCCGTGCACTGCCCGGTCGAACGCGACCAAGTTCACGAGCAGCACGGCGGCGACCCTGGGGACCGCCGATGCAGCGGACGCGGTGTTGCGAGCTCAGGCGCTGGGCATGCTGGCGGGCAGCGCAATCTACGGCGACATGGAGAACTACTCCTCCACAGACACTGCGTGCCGCACGGCGGTGCTGACCTATGTCTCCTCATGGACGAAGGAGCTGCATCGGCAGGGTTATCTGGCTGGCCTGTACGCAAATCTGTCGTCTGGGGCCAAGCACATTTCCGACGCTTACGCCTCGACCGCCTATGCTCGCCCGGATGCGCTGTGGATCGCGCGCTGGGACAACAGCAGCGCGCTGACCGGCTGGTTGGGCATTCCCGACTTGCGGTGGAGCAACCATCAGAGGGGAAAGCAGTACCGCGGCGATCATGACGAGACGTACGGCGGCGTACGGATCAACATCGACAGCGACAGCTTCGATGCACCAGTGGCAACCGTCAGCTACGCCTACCAGATCACCAGTTCCGCCGATCTCAACGGCCGCAGAGGCCCGAAAACCTCGACTCCGATCGTGAGGACCTACGGGCCTGGTACGACCGTGACGGTCGTCTGCCAGACCAAGGGGTCAACGGTCGGCACCACCTCGGTGTGGAACAAGCTCACAGACGGCAATTACGTCAGCGACTACTACGTCAGCACGCCGTCGAACACGACCTACAGCGCGCCGCTGCCGCGCTGCACCTACCCGTTCCAGGTCACCACGACGACATTGAACAAGCGCACCGGTCCGGGCTCCAGCTATGCCATCTCCGGGACCCTTCCCGGCGGCGCCCTCGGCTGGGTGAGCTGCCAACGCTCTGGATCCAGGGTCGGCACGACGTCGGTCTGGGACAAACTGGACGACGGCAAGTACGTGTCTGACTACTATCTGGCGACGCCGAGCAAGACGACCTACAGCCCGCCGATTCCTCGTTGTTGATCTTGGAACGGGTCCTGCCGCCCAGGGCCCAGCGACTCTGAGGCGCCACTTCGCAGCACTACTCGATCTTGGCATCAGCTGCAGATAGTGCGGCATCCAAGTAAGTGACGCAGCGTGCGGCATCGGACAGATCGGCGGGCCATGCATGGACAGATCAGCAGTGATATGTTAGGCAGATCGGCAATAGAGCTCAAGGCGAATCGGCAGTACGATCTGTCGGTGGACAAGAGAACCATCCCGCGGTGGGCCGCAACGCGGCTTCTCGAAGCACTGTCAGATACGCCCGTCGTCGTGCTGAACGGCGCCCGCCAGGTCGGCAAGTCCACCCTAGTCACATCACTCACCTACCCGGGCACGAAAGAAGTCGTCACTCTCGACGACATTGCGACTCGCTCCGCGGCGCGGTTTGATCCGCGCGCCTTCGTGCAGCGTTCCGTTGACACCTTGGTCATCGATGAGGTGCAGCTCGAGCCGTCGCTCTTCCGTGCGATCAAGGCCGAGGTTGATCGTGACCGCCGCCCAGGCAGATTCCTGATCACTGGCTCATCCCGCCTGCTGTCCGCACCTGACATGGCCGACGCGCTGGTCGGGAGGGTCGAGATGGTCGAATTATGGCCGTTATCGCAAGATGAGCTTCTGGGAAAGCGCTCGGAGTTCATCGACACTGCTTTTGACGCGCCCAGAAAGCTGATGCAGCCAGGCACGCTCTCCCGGCAGGAGCTGGTTGAACGGATTTGTGTCGGGGGATTTCCCGACGCCTTGGGACGCTCGCCAGAGCGGAAGGCCTCTTGGTTTGACGGATATGTCACGACGACGATCGAACGGGTGGTCCGAGAGGTCGCTGACATCGAGCGGGCAGCTGAAATGCCACGTCTGATGAGGCTCTGTGCTGCGCGTACGGCTCAAGAACTAAATATCAGCAACCTCGCGGACGAGTTCCGAGTCCCGGCAAGGACCGTCAGCGGTTACGTCGCGCATCTGGCAACTGCGTTCCTGATCCAACTCATTCCCGCCTGGTCCACAAACCTCAGCGCGAAGGTCATTCGCCGACCGAAGCTGGTCTTGCTCGACTCCGGCCTCGCCGCCCATTTGATTGGGGCTACATCGACTACGGTCGATCGACCAGGCGGGCCATTCGGACAGCTGCTCGAGACATTCATCATCAGTGAGATTCGCAAGCAGCTGACATGGGCCGCACCACGGGTGTCGATTCATCATTTTCGGGACCGAAACGGAGTGGAAGTTGACATTGTGCTCGAGCATCCGGACGGGCGGATCGTCGGCATCGAGGTCAAGGCAACCAGCACACCCCGAGCCGAGGACTTCCGAGGCCTTCGCTATTTGGCTCAGCGGTTGGGTGATCGTTTCGCGCTGGGGATCTTGCTATCAGCAGCCCCCGATGCCACCCCCTTCGGAGAGAGGCTGGCCGCGCTCCCGATAGAAACGCTTTGGAGGTGAGGAGGCGCACTCGACGCTTAATCGAATCTGTGTTTGAATAGGTACGATGCGATGGGCTGAGCAGGAGATCTCGAACGAGGCAGGTGATCCGGCAGCGTTGCCGGGCCTGGATCGGCTGAACAACCTGGTGCGCTCGGTGCGTACGCCGGAGTTTGCGGGTATCACCTTCCACGAGGTGCTGGCGAAGTCGGCGCTCAATCATGTGCCAAAGGCAGCTGCACTCCCCTTCAACTGGACAGTCAATCCCTATCGAGGTTGTAGCCATGGCTGCGTCTACTGCTTCGCACGCAACACGCACACCTACCTCGATCTCGACGCCGGTGACGACTTCGATCGCCAGATCATTGTCAAGATCAACATCGGCGACGTCCTGGCGCGCGAGCTGCGGCGGCCGACGTGGACCCACGAGCCGGTGGCGCTCGGGACCAACACCGATCCCTACCAGCGTGCCGAAGGTCGCTACCGCCTCATGCCGGGGATCATTGCCGCGCTTACCGGGTCGGGCACGCCCTTCTCGATCTTGACCAAAGGCACCACGGCACGGCGGGATCTTCCGCTGCTGGCCGTGGCGAGCCAAGCCGTATCGGTCAGTATGGGCGTCTCCATCGCATTGACCGATGAGACCATCCACGCGGCGCTCGAGCCCGGTACGCCGACGCCGAGAGCCCGGCTCGAGCTGGTTCGAGCCATCGTCGAGGCAGGCCTGCCCTGCCAGGTACTGGTGGCGCCGATCCTGCCCATGATCACCGACAGCGACGAGCAGATCGATGCCCTGCTTGCCGAGATCGCCGCCGCCGGCGCGACGGGCGCGACCGTGTTCGCACTGCACCTGCGTCCGGGCGCCCGGGAGTGGTTCATGCGCTACCTCAGCACCCATCACCCAAAGCTGATCGACGCGTACGCCAAGCTGTACCGCAACGGCTCCTACGTCACCCGCTCCTATGCGACCGACCTGGCGCGCCGATCATCGGTGCTGCTGCACAACCACGGTCTTGATCGAAAGGACAAGGTGCTGCGTATACCCGACCCGCGGACCGCAGCGATCCCGCCGCATCTCGCCTTGAGCGAGCCCAGCCTCTTCTGAGACGCGCCGGATGTTGATCAAGCTGGAGCATCAACGCAGATCCCGGAAGAACGCCCGAAGATCATCGATCAGCAGTGCAGGCTCTTCCATAGCTGCGAAATGGCCGCCCTCGGCATGCTCGCTCCAATAGGCCATCTGGTGCTGTGGGTCCATGAACCGCCGCATGATCGGCTCGGTGTTGAACACCACCCAGCCGCTTGGTACGCCGGCCGGCGCAACCCAATCGAGGTTCGAGTGTGCAGCCTCGTAGAGGAAACGGGCCGCCGTAGCACCGCTCCGGGTGAACCAGTAGAGACTGATGTTGGTCAGCAGGTGATCGCGATCTACAGCCTCGTCAGGAGTCTTCGATGCCGGATTGGTCCAGGTCTGGAACTTTTCGACAATCCAGGCAAGCTGCCCGACGGGCGAGTCGGTCAACGCCGCCGCGATGGTCTCCGGCCGGTGGCTTTGCAGGTCGAGGTAGCCGCGTTCGGCGCTCCAGGTCGTACGCTCCTGCTCCACCCGCGCTCGGTCCTCCTCAGTGAGGGAATCCGGAATCGGGAACTGCTCTCCGGCCAGTCCGAGCGAGCCAGGGTCGGTGACCACGATCGTGCCGACCACATGAGCGGCGTCTGTGGCACCGAGCCGACCGCTGACGCCTGCGCCGATGTCTCCGCCGTGGGCGCCGTAACGCAAGTAGCCGAGCCTCGCCATCAACTCGGCGAATGCTGCAGTCGTCCGGCCGAGCTCCCACCCGGGCTGCAGAACCGGCGTTGAGAAACCGAAGCCGGGCAACGATGGGACAACGAGGTCAAACGCATCCCGTGGATCGCCACCGTAGGACCGAGGATCGCTGAGCGGCCCGATCAGATCCACGAACTCGACCACCGACGACGGATACCCGTGAGTGATCACCAAGGGCAGCGCATTCGGCTCTGGCGAGCGGACGTGCAGGTAGTGGATCTGCTGCCCGTCGATCTCGGTGATGAACTGCGGAACCTCGTTGAGTCGGGCTTCTTGTGCGCGCCAATCGAAGCCCTGCCGCCAGTAAGCGGTCAGCTCCTGGAGGTAAGCCAAGGGCACGCCACGGGCGAAATCAGTGCGAGCGTCCGGCGCGGGATCCGGCCAGCGTGTTGCGTCCAGTCTGCGATGGAGGTCCTGCAGCTCGGCGTCAGTGATCTCGATCTTGAACGGTTGGGGAGCTGTAGTGGTTGTCATGCCCCCTACGCTAAAGGCAATCGCGGAAGGATTCGTTCCTCGATTGGTGCCAGACTTTATTCTGCGAGCGTCGGTAGGCGCCCGCTGGTGATCGGAGGAGCGATGAGCGAAACTCGCTCTTCGTTTCGCGAAGAGTGACGACGGCACCAGCTTCCTGGGGCGCCGCGCGAGCAGAGGAAAACTGGCATTATGTGGCAGACATCGACGCGCCTCCTCCAGTTGCTCGCGATGCTGCAAGCTCGCCGCGACTGGTCCGGGCAAGACCTGGCGTCTCGGCTCGAGGTCAGCACCCGGACAATCAGGACCGATATTGAGCGGCTTCGCGAGCTCGGCTATCCGGTCGAAGCGACGCCAGGTGTGGGCGGTGGGTACCGCCTCGGTCACGGAGCCACCATGCCGCCGCTGCTGCTTGATGATGAGGAGGTCGTCGCGGTTGCCGTCGTGCTACGTACGACCGCCGGCGCTGGCGTCACCGGCATCGAAGAGGCTTCGCTACGCGCGCTCGTCAAGCTCGAGCAGCTGCTGCCCTCCCGGCTACGCCATCGAATTGACGCGGTGCGGGCCGCAACCGTCAGCGTCCCCGGAGTCGGCCCAACCGTCGACTCTGCAGTACTGAGCGCCACTGCAGGCGCGATTCGAGCCAGCGAGCGACTGCGCTTTGACTACGTCGACCACAACGGCACCCAGACCGTACGGACCGTCGAGCCGGAGCGGCTCGTTGTGTGGGGCCGCCGCTGGTACCTCCTCGCCTGGGACGTTGACAGAGACGACTGGCGCACCTTCCGGGTCGACCGGCTCACACCGAAGACGCCGACGGGCCCGCGATTCAAGCCACGTACGCTGACCGACGTCGACGCAGCCGGCTACGTACAGCGCTCCGCCGGCAGGGCGACGTGGCGCTACCGGGCTCGCATCCGCATCCATGCGCCGGCTAGTCAAGCGAGGGCACTGCTGCCGTTGGCGGTGGACGCGTCGCCGGACGGGCCGGACCACTGCATCATCGAGGCCGGCTCCGATACGCCGCACCAACTCGCCCTCTACATCGGGCTACTCGACACCGATTTCGAGATCCTTGAGCCACCCGACCTCGCGGACGCTTTCGTCCGCCTTGCCGAGCGCTACCACCGAGCCGCTCAGGCCTCGATGCGTTAGGACCTGCCCTGGTTTTGCATCACGAGTGACCGCGAAATGCCGCGAATGGGACAACTTTCGCCCACTGGTGATGCATTTTCAGGGGCTAACCGAGTTCCACAGTCAGCGCAGCGCGATGTCTGGCATCCGCAACGTCGCATCGGCAGACAGCCCGAGGGCCGCGGCGAGGTCGCGAAGCCCGGGCCATGCAGTACCGATCCAGGTCCGTGGGTCCTCACTGTTCTTCGGCCGGCTGAGCCGCGCCAGTGGTGGGATGCGGATCGCACCCAACACAGGCGCATCCTCGGGCAGGTCAGCGCGTTCTCGGGCGATGCGAACCGCGTCCCGCAGGGCACCAAGCTCATCAACTAGGCCCGCCTCGAGCGCATCCCGCCCCGTCCACACCCGACCCCGGGCGACGGCTTCGATCTCCGCCGCAGGGCGCTTGCGTCCGGCAGCCACCTTCCCCACGAAGTCGTTGTAGATCGTGTCGATGGTCGCCGCGAACTGTGCCCGCTCGTCCTCGCTAAACCCGCGCCTGGGCGAGTACATCAAGGCCCGAGCACCCCGTTGCACGCTGCCTGTGGTGACTCCCACGCGCTCCAGCAGCCCGTCCACGACGAGCTTGCCGCCCACGACCCCGATCGAGCCGGTCAAAGTCGCCGGCAATGCGACGATCACCTCCGCAGGGGAAGCGATGTAGTAGCCGCCGGATGCCGCGACATCGCCCATTGAAACCACGACTGGCTTGCCGGATTCGCGCAGTCGCCAGACTTCCCGCCAGATCACCTCCGACGCCAACGCCGAGCCGCCCGGCGACTCGACCCGGAGCACCACAGCACGAGCCCGATCGTTGTCGTGTGCGGCGCGCAGCTGTGCAGACACGGTGTCGCTGCCAACCTGGCGACCCATCGGACTGCGCCGCGTGCGGCCGGACGAGATGCCGCCGCGAACCTCGACCAGCGCAACGTGGCCGCGGCGGTGAGGCGGCGGAGCGATCTTGCGGCGCGGCCGCCATCGATCGGCGAACAGCAGCTCGGCCTCGCTGCCGGTCCGAGCCCGCATTGCCTCGTACGCCTGATCGCGGTAGCCGAGCCGGTCAACCAGACCGGCGGCTTGTGCCTCCGATGCGGTACGTGGACCCGTGTCGATCAGCTCGCGGACTTGATCATGAGTCAGCCCTCGCGCCTCCGCGATGGTGCCAACTGCGTCGCTGAAGACCGATTCGGCCAGCCGCTCCAGAACCTCGCGATGCGCCGCGGTGAACTCCTTACGCAACCACAGGTCGGCAGCGTTCTTGTACTCATACCGCTGCTCGAACTGCGGTTCGATGCCTAGCCGGTCCAGCGTGCCTCGTACGAAGGGCGTCTCGATACCGACGCCGAGCAGCCCCACTCCCCCGCCGGGCAGCAGCCACAGTTCGCCGAAAGCCGTCGCCAAGACATACGCCGCCATGTCTCGCGACCCAACTTCGCCGAAGCTCTCCGCCCAGGCCAGCGTCGGCTTGCCACTCGCGGCGAACGCCTGTACGCCGCGCCGGACCTCCTGCATCGTTGCCCACGGCCAGATCCCACCGACCTTGGCGATCAGCCCAACGACATGCCGGTCCTCGGCTGCGTCGTGCAGGGCCCGCAAGGTCGGACGCAACAGCCGACGGCCACGGGTGCGCAGTCGGGCAAACGGATCGTCTGGCTCGGGAGCAACGAGAGGTTCAGTGAGGTCGAGTTCGAGCAGTGTCTGCGGCCGTCGGCCGGGAAAGGCAGCCATGGCGTCAACCGTAGGCCCTCACCGGTCACCAACCGCAACCCGTCTTTGATCACACCGGCGGCCTGATCAGATCTGGCCGTCACAACGGCTGTGGGCCTAAGAAGCCGCCCTCATGCACCGGCAGCCGCGCACCTGCAATCCAGGCATCGCCCCCAAGAAAGCGAGGGTGCCCTCGCTGGGCGTTCCCGATCCGCAACCACCGCTTCCAGCAATCCCTCAAAAGCTCACGCTAGCCGCGCTGGCACCCCGCGTGTCGTGCCGATACTGAACGGCTGGAGTGAGGTTTTGCGGGAATCCCGTCGCGCTCAGCATCTGCTGGATGCGCGCGCGGCGTCAGCGGCTCAGAAGGGACCGGTGGCGCTCGCCGGTACGTCGGCAACAAACCGCGCGGATTCCGACCAAGCCGCTTCATGCGCGCTAGATCAAGTGCGGACCAACTCATGCGGCTCCACTGTGGGAAGCCCCTCAGCCGCCTTCCGTAACGCCCGACGCTCGCGTCGCGACAGCCGCCGAGGGATGGCGAATGTCATAGACCCTCACATCAGTCCCCAGCGAGGACGCGCAGCCGGAAGCCGCGCGCGCGATCACCAGCCGACGCAGGATGAGAATGGCGGCCGGGCCGTTGATCAGGGCGGGTACACCCGCTGCATGTTCGCCAGCGAGCAGCGACCAGAGGGCCCAAACTGCGGCATTGATCAAGACGATCCAATAAGTGGCGGCGGAGATGCCGTCGAGACGGTCCGCGCGCAACACGCGCACGGCCTGAGGAATCGACAGCAGGCAGGACAGCGCGGCGCCGAACCACCCCAGCACCTCCACCATGGCCGTCTCACCCTTGGATATCGATGGTCACCCGAGGATGGTCGATGCGTGCATGAGCGCTCCGAGATCGCGCACGAACGGGCCGATGAGACTAGCGTCGAGCAGTTCGTGAGGCATGGCTTCCTCCGCTGTGGTCTTGACTGG
>Ga0184625_10001211_pt1 | contig 10608 bp, 9 predicted proteins | sample PLM3_30_b1_FD_133151 | JGI IMG/M metagenome (GOLD analysis project Ga0184625, IMG submission 133151) | Groundwater sediment microbial communities from an aquifer in East River, Colorado, USA - PLM3_30_b1 | ecosystem: Environmental > Terrestrial > Soil > Riparian zone | place: USA: East River... | reverse complement strand
ACCCGGATATTGCGCCAGGAAGAATCAGTTGAAAAACCAGCTGCTGCTCCTGGAGCCGTACCTGCTGCCGCTGGCGCCACCCCGGCTGCTGCACCTGCTGCTGCTGCCGCCGCACCCGCAAAGGCTGTACCTGCGAAGGGTGGACCTGGCAAAAAGTAAACATCACTTATATATACGGCCCCGACTTTTCTCGTCGGGGCTTTTTTATCAGCTACCCTATTTTTACCTTTCAGAATTACCTCAATGTGGTATTTCTAATAAAATGTTTTTTCAGAATTTAGATGAATAAATTCCTGATAGTTGGCTTAGGTAACATTGGTACTGAATACGCTGGTACTCGCCACAATGTAGGATTTGATGTGGCCGATGCGTTTGCAGACAAGCATGGTGCGTTTTTTGTTCAGGAGCGACTGGCCTCGGTTGCAAAGTTGAGGTTGAAGGGAAAACAGGTGGTTTTGGCAAAACCTTCAACTTACATGAACCTGAGTGGAAAGGCTGTTAAATACTGGATAGACAAAGAGGACATTGCCTTAGAAAATATTTTGATCATAGTGGATGAGGTGGCTCTTCCTCTCAATAAGATCAGGGTTCGCCCCGGTGGAAGTGCTGCAGGTCATAATGGACTAAAGAGTATTGAGGAGATTTTGGAGACAACTGAATATCCAAGACTTCGCTTTGGTATCGGTAATACTTATCCCAAGGGAATGCAGGTTGAATATGTGCTGGGCAAATGGACAAGCAGCGAATTGTCTGTGGTAAAATTTAAGGTCGCAAAAACTGTTGAGGTTATTGAAACCTTTATCCTGGCTGGGATTGACACGGCTATGAACCAGTTTAACAATTTAGTCTTTTCCTTATGATTTATACCCCTGAAACATTATTTTCGCATAAATATTACTTTTTGAGGTTAATAATTTGATATTCAATATTCGCATGGAACTGTACCCTGCCTGTCCAGGCACATGAAAATTGAAAACAACAAACCTGATAAATCCTGATTGAATATGAAAATATTCTGTGTAGGCCGTAACTATGTGGCTCATGCTAAAGAACTCGGCAATGAAGTTCCCGACGAGCCGATCATATTTATGAAGCCGAAGAGTGCTTTACTGCAGGCCCATACTCCATTTTACTACCCGGAGTTTACTAACGAGTTGCATTACGAATGTGAACTTGTGCTGCGCATTAGCAAGAATGGAAAATACATTCAGGAAAGATTTGCCAACAAATACTACGATGCTGTTTCCGTTGGAATTGACTTCACGGCCAGGGATATCCAAAATGAATTGAAAGAAAAAGGCTTGCCCTGGGAAAAGGCAAAGGCCTGGGACAATTCAGCTGTTGTTGGAAAATGGATCCCGCTGCAGAATGTGAAGAATAAGAAAGACATGAACTTTTGCCTCTATAAGAATAAGGAATTGGTGCAGCAGGGAAACTCGAGTTTGATGATCAACAATTTTGATAAGGTTGTTGCCTACATATCAAATTATTTTTCCGTAAATATCGGGGACCTCGTATTCACAGGTACACCAGAAGGAGTAGGCGAATGCGTAGTGGGTGATGAGTTGGAAGGATTTATTGAGGATGATAGTTTGCTTTCAGTAGAAATCAAATAGTAAAGCGCTTACTTACTACTGGACTTTGAGCTCTTTTTACCACAAAGGCCACGGATAAATTGTGAAATTCGTTTTTGATCAAGCTGCCTTTGAATATCGAAATATACTATGATTGAAGTCGCTAGAAGGACACAAAGGACCCGCCTACGGCGGGTCTACATACTTTGTGGCCTTATTGGAATTTAGAATTGAGGAAAATAACTGATTTGTCATCCATTTCAATCTACATCCGTTCTAGAAATTTCTTTAGTGCCTTAGTGGTAAAAGTGGGAGAAACGAGGTACAAGGCAGAAGGTGCAAGCTGAGAAGGTTAATGAGGTAGAGTAATGAAAAAATAAAATTGTGAAGCCTCTCCAATTGGGGAGGTTTTTTGTTTCATTGAAGTTGGCAAACCCTATTTTTGTCGGCAGGTTGCAAAAAGATTCTATACATGGGATAATGAAAAGCTCATCCTTGTAACCCAGATCAAATTTTTATTTGCTTGTCAATGATCCATCCTGATATTTTATTGAAAGCCTATCGACTGATGTGCACTGCCAAAGCCATGACGGAAACCTATGAAAACAACCGGTCGATCTGCAAATATGTTCATTCTACTTCGCGTGGTCATGAAGCTATACAATTAGCCACCGCCTTCCATTTGTTGCCCTGCGATTTTGTAAGTCCCTATTACCGCGATGAGAGTTTGCTCCTGGGTTTAGGGTTTACGCCTTATGAACTAATGTTACAATTGCTTGCCAAAGCGGATGACCCTTTCACTGGTGGTCGTGAATATTATGCTCATCCCAATTGGAAGAGTGAGGATAAGCCGGGAATCATTCATCAAAGCAGCGCAACGGGTATGCAGGTAATTCCCACAACGGGTATTGCACAAGGAATTCAATACCTGGAATTCATTGAATCTCCACTTTACAAAAAAGGAAAAGGTGGCGAACCCCCTGTTGTAGTATGCTCCATGGGCGACGCAAGTGTAACCGAAGGAGAAGTGAGTGAGGCGTTTCAATTCGCCGTTCTGAAAAAACTTCCTGTGATCTACCTGGTGCAGGATAACAATTGGGGAATAAGTGTTACGGCCGAAGAGGCCCGTGCAATGGATGCCTATCAATATGCATCGGGATTTCCGGGAATGCAGCGCGTACGTATTGATGGGAGCGATTTTGAATTGAGTTATAGAACTCTGAATGACGTGATCAGTTATGTTCGAAGATCCAGGTCTCCATTTCTGGTTCATGCAAAAGTTCCTTTGTTGGGTCATCATACCAGTGGCGTGAGAAAGGAATTCTATAGATCAAAGGAAGACCTTGAGCAACATGCGGCAAAAGATCCGGTGATGAAACTCCGTGAAAGGATCATACAATTGGGTACGCCTGGAGATGCATTGGCGGAAATTGAATCAAGTGCAGCAGCCGAAGTAGCGGATCATTTTGCAAAAGCAGTGATGGCCGATGAGCCCAATCCTGAAAAAGTGAGCGAATTTATTTTTGTACCAACTACTGTCACCACCGAAACAGGAATACGTTCACCTGCAACAGCAGAAAAGATCATCATGGTTGATGCTGCATTGTATGCCATTAGAGAGATCATGGAAGATTTTCCTGAGGCCGTTTTGTATGGACAGGATGTAGGGCGAAGGCTTGGTGGTGTATTTCGTGAAGCGGCTACGCTGGCAGAACGGTTTGGCGATCACAGGGTATTCAATACAGCCATACAGGAGGCCTATATCATTGGATCAACTACCGGGATGAGTGCAGTAGGCGTGAAACCAATAGTTGAGGTTCAATTTGCAGATTACATCTATCCCGGACTCAACCAACTTGTAGTTGAGATATCGAAGTCTTGCTACCTGAGTTGTGGCAAATATCCCGTTCAAACGGTTATTCGCGTTCCCATTGGCGCGTATGGAGGTGGAGGTCCATACCATAGCGGTTCTGTTGAAACAACCTTGTTATCCATTAAAGGGATAAAGATTGCATATCCCAGCAATGCGGCAGATATGAAAGGACTAATGAAGGCTGCTTTCCTTGACCCGAATCCAGTAGTGATGCTGGAACATAAAGGCCTTTACTGGAGTAAGGTTCCCGGGACAGATGAAGCAAAATGCCCGGAGCCGGATCGTGATTATATTATTCCGCTTGGAAAAGGACGGATAGTGTTGGAGGCAGATGAAGAGCGAAGATCGAATGGAGAAACGCTTACCATCATTACCTATGGGATGGGCGTGTACTGGTCAAAATCTGCGGCGACAAGGTTTCCAGGACAAATTGAAATTGTGGACCTTCGATCACTTTTTCCTTTGGATGAAGAATTGATTTATGAATCCGTCCAAAAACATGGAAAGTGTTTAATAGTAACAGAAGAACAGCAAACCAATTCTTTTGCGGAAGCACTTGCGGGAAGAATCTCTAATGCTTGCTTTAAATTCATGGATGCTCCGGTGGAAATACTGGGTGCACTTGATCTGCCTGCAGTGCCTATGAATATGATCCTGGAAGCAGCAATGTTGCCCAATCCGAAAAAGGTTACTGCTAAAATTGAGGCCCTTTTATCATATTAAGAACCAAGATCCAATCCCGATAGCTATCGGGACAAGAACCAAATAAAAAGAACAAAAAAGAGGGTAAAGGAGCAAAAAAAGAAAACCAAAAGTCAATCTCATCATTTCGAATAAATAGAGGATTTCAAGTTTCAGAGATCGGAAAAGTGGAAGAATATAAAAGGAAATCCCCCTCAAATGAGGGGGATTTGTGTACCGAGGATGGGAGTTGAACCCATGTCCGCCTCAGGCGGATATGAATCCTGCGCTCCAGTATTGTGTATTGATTCTTGACCAAATCCATTCTGGACCTTTTCCTCCTTTCAATTGTCTTTCCCTTCTTTTGCCCTCCGATCGAAAATCATAGTATTCACAATATATAACGACCCAAGGTCGAAATCTCTTCGTCCAATCGTGTCCGAAGAAATTATGAGAATAAAACCTTTGAATCAAGTGCAAGGTTTCGCCAACATAAATCCATTGATGCTTTTCAGAATATAAAACATAAACCGTATAAATCATCTGCGAAAGTCAATATATGAATGAACTCGCCAATGATTAAATACACATTAAAATAGTGGGATTTTTCCTGAGCAATGAGGGGGATGTCTTAAGAAGTACAAAAAAAAGTCCCCAATGTCGGGGACTTGTAGCGCGATCGGGAGTTGAACCCGAGACCTCAGGGTTATGAATCCTGCGCTCTAACCACCTGAGCTACCGCGCCATTTTGGGAGTTGAACCCATGTCCGCCTCAGGCGGATATGAATCCTGCGCTCTAAGCGCCTGAGCTACCTCGGCTTATCTGTCTTTGCTTTCAAAGGGCAGCAAAAATAGGAAAAAGCGGCTAAAATCAACGTCCGTTTTTATCAAGGGCTCCTGTTATTTCGGCCAATGAAATCCCAAATACCTTCTTAACCAAGTGATCCAAACCTGCTTTCGAACCCGAGTAATGCAATACGCTGTGTTGATGCGTCAATTGCTCCCCAGGCTTTAAAAACGCAGCCTGTGAAACACTCTCGATCTCATAGAACGGTCCCATCTGGTTTCCATTTTCCAATGGGCCATCATTGTAAGCATTAACAGCATCACCAGCAAATGGAGGTGTTGATGTATTCCATTCCTGGTTTAGGTACTTTTCCCCTTTGTTAATGCTAAAAATAGTTATCGTAAGTACGTTCGATTGTGCATCAAAACTGGCAGCTATATTCTTTGCACTAGAAGGACGTATTCCTAATTTGCCGCGGTTTTTTCCATCTGCTCTAAAGAATAGAATTCCATTCTTCATCTTGATTCTGTCCGCGGAGATCTCGCCAAAATAATTGGTAGTCACAACTTTTTCCTTGGATGAGGTAGTATTGTCATAAGGAATAATGACAGTAGTTTCATTGGAAGGCGCAAACATATCCAGCATCCATATGCAGGGCATCCCTGTTCTCTCATTCCATTCAAAATTACCTGTATTGGCGAGTACATTAAATGTTGAGTAACCAACCGCATGGACTGAATCATTCATCGATACCCCAACCAATGATTCAATGTTTTGTTTACTTAGCAAGGATATATTTCTTTGTATCGAAAGCTGCAATCTTGTACCGGCGTAATTCTCCAGGATCATACTTTTTTCAAAGTGAACGGAGGTTTCGTCTTTAAATGTTACAGGCCATTCTTCAGTGTCTATCGGCGACGGAGTTTTCCAATTATCAAAATTCATTGGTGCTCCTTTAGGAAAGAAAAGTGAATAAGGTCCGCCTTCAGGCCCAAGCCAAAGTCGATTTTCCCCACCATATGCATTCATATGCTGGTCACGCGGCGCAGTAAACGCCTTATAATTTATCCAACCAAAACTCGCTCCTTTATTACCCTCGGATGTTGAGGTAAACACCTTTCCCTGATACTTTGGAGATACGATGATTTGAGCATTACCCCCTCTTTCCTTCAGGATGATGAGAGAATCAAATTTTTGCAAAAACTGGAGGTCGTAGCCGAAGGAACCTTCCTTGAAAGTTATTACACCTTCCACTTTAGTTCTACCATTTTCCTTGCAGCTCCATAAACAGGTGATAACTATGAAACTCAACTGGCACAATGACTTAAGCATAGGAGTTCATCTTTTAAAAAGTCATGCAGATACAATCTTGAGTCTGCCGCTCTCTGTCGCACTGGCAGACTTCGTCCAATAGATTCCACACAAATTATAATGTTTCATTAAAATATGGTTGTTATTGCAACCATTTAACGTCCCTATAGTCAAATTTTTGATAAATGGAACATTCTTGGATACATAAATAAAAAAGGACTACGTATGAAAAAAGCACATGTGTTTCTCGGCAGTATTTTAGTACTGGCAGCGATCGCTTTCACGGGCTGTGGTGTTTCGGCTCACGTGGAAAAAGACCCTTCAGTTGACCTGAAGAACTACAAAACATTTGCTTGGCTAACGGACCATAACGGTTCTCATAAAGATGGCAGGAATTACCAGAACTTCCAGGAGAAGAACCTGAAGGAAATGGTGAACGCCCAACTGGAGAAAAATGGTTGGAGAATGGTTAGGTCGAATCCTGATGTGTTGATTGATTATGATATCATGGTTGAAAATGATGTGAAGAATCAATCTGAATCAGTTTATTCAAGGCCTTATGTAAGGTATTTTTATAATCCTTACACCAAAAGAATAAATTCTGTTTATTATCCATCCCAATACATGGGAGAAAACAGCTATGCTGTTCCTTATAGGTCAGGGACCATTACGCTGAATTTTGTGGACACAAAATCAAACAACCTGGTTTGGCAGGGTTGGGCTGAAACGGAAATCACCAACAAGCGTTTGCAGCAAGATGACATGAAGAAGGTAGTGAAGGCCATATTTAAGAAATTCAATGCCGATGTAGCCAGTCGTTAATGCATTGCCTATGATAGCAGCCACCCGGATTTTACGAGTGGCTTTTTTATTGAGCCCCTTTGTAATCTTATTCAACCCTGCTATTCTCATAATTTCTGTGGGCACGATTAGACGAAAAGATTTCGACCATTGGTCGTTATTTTCATATCCAGGATTCATACCGGCCTGAAGCCAACTTCTGTTGGGTTTTGAACATCTATGAGTTTCTTTATCAAGGTTATCTATCAAGATTATTTCAGACTAAAAAGCTCAGTTTTTCGTTATTATGAAGCAAAGTGTTCATTTTATTTTTCCCATTTTTGGAAATAAGGTGGACGCAGCATTAAATCTAATCCTATTATGAACCCTAAAGCAATCCGCCCTGTTTGGGTGCTCACCCTTGCACTCATTTTTTCCATTCTATTCGCCTGTAGACCAACCCGCGTTATCTATGTTGAAAAGGAACAACCGAAAGTTGTTGTTGTAAAACAAGCTCCACAGGTAGTAGTCGTAAAAGACGCTGGCCCTGTTATGCCCGGGCCTGCCCAGAATACAGTTCAGCCAGGAAACGATCAGGCTGCAATTGAAAGGGAAAGAAGAGAGCGTTTGGAAAGAGAACGTAGGGAAAGAGAATACAGGGATAGAATAGAGCGTGAAAGAAGGGAAAGAGAGGCCAGGGAGATAAAGGAAAGAGAAGAAAGAGCAAAACGAGAGAAAGAATATTGGGATGGGGTGGAAAAAGAGAGAAAGGAAAAAGAAGAGAAAGAAAGAAAGGAAAATGAAGAAAAAGATCGTCTTGCAAAAGAGGAAAAAGATCGAATTGAAAAGGAGAGAAAAGAAAGGGAAGAAAAGTATAAGAAATTCCGTGATGATAGAGAAAAAAGATTAAAAGAGGGAAAAGACAGGAAGGAAAAGGAAGATCACGATCGGATAGAAAAGGAAAAGAAGGATAAAGATGAGAAAGATAAAAAAGATCGTGACGAGAAAGAAAAGAAAGATAAAGAAGATAAGGACAGAAAAGATAAAGAAGACAAAGACAGGAAGGATAAGGAACATCATGATAGAGTAGAGAAAGAAAAGAAAGACAAGGATGAAAAAGATAAGAAGGATCGTGACGAGAAAGACAAGAAAGATAAAGAAGATAAGGATAAAAAGGATAAAGAAGAGAAAGACCGTAAGGATAAGGAAGATCATGATAGAGTAGAGAAGGAAAAGAAAGACAAGGAAGAAAAAGATAAGAAAGATCGTGACGAGAAAGACAAGAAAGATAAAGAAGAGCATGATAGGATAGAGAAGGAGAAAAAAGATAAAGAAGAGAAAGACAGGAAGGATCGTGAAGAGAAAGACAAGAAGGACAAAGAAGAGAAAGACCGTAAGGATAAGGAAGAACACGATAGGGTAGAGAAGGAGAAAAAGGATAAAGAAGACAACGACAGGAAGGATCGTGAAGAAAAAGAAAGAAAAGACAAGGAAGAGAAAGACCGTAAGGATAAGGAAGAACATGACAGGGTAGAGAAAGAGAAGAAAGACAAAGATGAGAAGGATAAGAAAGATCGGGAGGACAAAGAGAAGAAAGATCGGGAGGACAAAGAGAAGAAAGATAAGGAGGAGAAGGAGAAAAAAGAGAAGGATGAAAAGGACAGCAAGGCCAAGGAAAATGATAAGAAAGAGGGCGATGGTAAGGACGTTAAGGGAGGTGGAGACGGGAAAGAGAAAGGAAAAGGAAATAAGTAAACCACTAAGGAGAGTTAGCTCTCCATACTGATAGTAAGAATCAATTGAAAAAAGATCCCTGGAAAAGGGATCTTTTTTATTTAGGTAGGAACCCGATAGGAATTAAATCCCGAAATTTGATTGACATGCCAACCGGTTCCTCCAACCTCTCGCACTGCAAATTATGTAATGACGCCTCCATCTCCTTCTTATTTGATAAGCAAGGAGTATCCTATTTTCAATGCAGCAGTTGCAAGTTTATTTTTTCAGATTCAGGGAATCCAAATTTGACTAATAGACTGAAGGATTTTGAGCCCGCCTATATAGATTATTTGAAGGAGAAGAGCATTGACAACAACAATCACCTATTCATTCTAAATAAGCTTAGTAAACAGCAGGACCTAACCGGTAAAACTTTTTTAGACATTGGTTGCGGTTCAGGGAAATTCGTGAAGTTCTTACAGTCAAAAGGATTCGATGCTTATGGAATAGAACCATCTCACGCGCTATTTGAATCGTTTCTTCAGCAGGATCCTTCATTTTTCAAGGGAGATGTTCTTGATTTTTCATTGTCAAATCCAGGTAGAAAGTTTGACGTCATCATTGTTTCGGATGTTCTTGAGCATGTTGAGGATCCTGCTCGTTTCTTTGAAAAAATAAATCAGTTACTCTCTCCTGGTGGCCTCTTGTTCATTTCCACACCTGATACAAATAGTTTTTTGGCGAAGGCTTTCGGTAAGCGTTGGCATTATTATAACAAGTATCACCTTTCCATCTTTTCCCGTTCAAATATTTTTCAATTGGCCAAAAGAAGCAAGCTGTCTGTAATTTCATCTGGTACGGTTACGAGATATCACTCCTTATATTACATCACCAAGTATGCGCTCAATTTCATTCTTCACAGGGATATGAAGGTCCCTAATATTCTATCCCGCTTTGCATTGCCGGTGAATTTATTGGACAATATGTATGTTGTTTGTCGCAGATAGAAGGTTCCAATGAAAATACTTATCAAACCTTATGTACCTGGGCCGAATGTTTTTGTTCCTGTACCAATTCATTGGACTCCTGGTTTCTATTGCCATACTCACTTATCAACTCGGCCACCAGGGCAGTCCATCCTGTTTGATGACTTGCTCCAAGTCCCCGGCCGTTATCCCCATGGAAATATTCAAAAAATAAAACCAGGTTTTCATTTCCTTTTTGCTGATAGAAGTCGTTGTATTTGTCATATAATCTCCTGTTGCCCTGATCGTCTTTTTGAAACAGTCCAATTACACGTTCTGTCAATTTATCTGCTACCTCGCACAAGGAGATTTTATTACCTGACCGTGTAGGATATTCAACCTTGAGGCTATCCCCGTAGAATTCACCATAACGACGAATCGATTGAATGATCAGGAAATTGATGGGCATCCAGACCGGGCCTCTCCAGTTGGAGTTGCCACCAAAAATATCTGAGGTGGAATCAGCAGGATCATAGGAAATGGTATAACAGGTTTCACCTACTGTTACTGAATATGGATGTTTTTCATGGTATTTGGAGAGCGCGCGGATCCCCGCAGGAGATAAAAATTCATCCTCATCCAACAGTCGCTCCAGAAGGTGCAACAGCCGATCCTTTGGAACCAGGGAAAGCAGGATTTCTTCTCCATCACTCCTTTCTTCGTTCGGCCAGAATTTATTATTCTTCTTCCTGAAGTTTTCGAACCAGGTGCTGCGTTTCTTGAAATCCTCCAGCTGGTCCATTGCTTTCTTGCTGATGGTGGAAACTGCAAAGAGGGAAGTGAGTCCAACAATTGATTTAATGCGCAGTGGGATGGGCTCGGCTCCGGCCGGACAGAGAACGTCGTAAAAGAATTTGTCTT
>Ga0184625_10001210_pt1 | contig 10608 bp, 11 predicted proteins | sample PLM3_30_b1_FD_133151 | JGI IMG/M metagenome (GOLD analysis project Ga0184625, IMG submission 133151) | Groundwater sediment microbial communities from an aquifer in East River, Colorado, USA - PLM3_30_b1 | ecosystem: Environmental > Terrestrial > Soil > Riparian zone | place: USA: East River... | reverse complement strand
GCCGCGATCAGGCCGAGATTCTCTTTCTCCAGGGCGCTGGCTTCGTCCATCGTTCGGAGCGCACCGACTTCAAGGTCCTCGAGGGCTACCGCCGCATCCGTTTCGATGCTCGTGGCGGCCGCATCCAGGTCCATGCCGCCGACGACCGGACGGGTGATGGCGTCATCCCCACGCTCGCCCTCGTTGACGAACTTCACCGCCACCGCGACCTTCGGCTGTACCGGACATGGCGCGGCAAGCTGGACAAGCGGCACGGCCAGATCGTGACCATCAGCACGAGCGGCGAGCCGGGTAGCGAGTTCGAGGCGACGCGGGAACGCATTCGCCAGTCGGCTACCGACGTTACCCGGCGCGGCTCGTTCGTGCGGGCTGCTGGTGACAGCCTCGTGCTGCATGAGTGGGCGGTGCCTGAAGGGGCCGACGTCGAGGATGTGCGTGTCGTCAAGGCCGCCAACCCATTGCGGTCCATCACCATCCGCAATCTGCGCGAGAAGCGCAGCTCGCCGACGATGACTCTCAGTCACTGGCGGCGCTTCGTCTGCAACCTGCCGACGCGTACCGACGATGCGGCCATCACCGAAGCCGAGTGGTATGCCGCTCGGACCGATGAGCAGATCCCGGCGGGTGTCCCGGTCTGGCTGGGCCTTGACGTGGCCTGGAAGTGGGATACCACAGCCCTCGTGCCCTTCTGGTTCGACAGTCCTGAGCACCGACTCCTGGGCCCGGCCACGATCCTCGTGCCGCCGCGTGACGGCAACAGCCTCGATCCTGGTCTCATCGAGAAGGCGCTGGTCGATATCCACCGCAGGAACCCCATCCATACGGTGGTCATGGACATGAGCCGCGCCGAGCAGCTGGCCAGTTGGATCGAGACGAACCTCGGCGCCCTGGTCATCGACCGACAGCAGACGAATGTCCAGGCGGTCGAGGACTACGACCGCTTCATGGAAGCCCTCCGCAATGGCTGGCTGAAGCATGCCGGTGACCCTGGCCTGACGCAGCACGCTCTCAATGCCATCGCCCGCATCTTGCCCTTTGGGGATGCCCGCTTCGACCGGCCCAGCACGACACGCGTCGGGCCTGAGCAGGAGCGGCGCGTCATCGACGCCTTGACCTCGGCGTCGATGGTGCACGCCATGGCCATGTCCATAGACCCACCAGTGGAGTCGCTGATCGCATGGCGCTGATTGACCGTGCTAGGACCGCCTGGCAGATCCTGACGAACGAGCGTGGCGGCGAGTGGCTCTGGCCCTTCGTCAACAGCGGCGGCCACACCTACCCACTTCAGCTGAACCAGTCCTATCCGACCTCGCCCCAAGAAGAGCCGGATGGGACCTTCGTCTCCTACGTCCAATCGGCGTACAAGGGCGATGGCATCGTCTTCGCCTGCATCAACGCCCGCGCCAATCTCTTCGCCCAGGCCCGCTTCCAATGGCAGCGGACCCGCGGCGGCAATCTCGGCGAACTCTTCGGGACAGATGACCTCGCCATCCTCGAGCGGCCCTGGCCGAACGGGACGACGGGCGACCTGCTCGCCGAGTCCCTCGTTCACGCCGACCTCGGTGGCAACAGCTTCCACATGCGCCGTGGCCCGAATATCTACTGCGCCCGCCCGGACTGGGTGACGATCGTCCTAGGGTCCCGGAATAACCCGGCCGTAGATTACAAGGACGTCGAGGCCGAGGTCATTGGCTATGTCTACTATCCGGGCGGCCGTGGCGCTGGCGGCGACCCGGAGGTTTACCTACCCGAAGAGGTCGCCCACTTCGCGCCGGTCAAGGACCCGCTCCTGAAGGCTCGCGGTATGAGTTGGCTGACGCCGATTGTGCGCGAGATCATGGGTGACAAGGCGGCCACCGACCACAAGCTGAAGTTCTTCGAGAATGCGGCGACCCCGAACCTGATGGTCAAGTCCGAGAACATCAAGGATCTCGTGAGCTTCGATCAGTGGGTGGACAAGCTGGAAGAGAAGCATCGGGGCGTGACCAACGCCTACCGAACGATGTACCTGGCCGCTGGCATGGATGCCAAGGCGCTGGGCTCCGATATGGTCCAGATGGACTTCAAGGCCACGCAGGGCGCCGGTGAGACACGCATCGCCGCTGCAGCCGGTGTGCCGCCGGTCATCGCGGGCTTTAGTGAGGGTCTCGCAGGTTCATCTCTGAATACCGGCAACTACGGTGCCGCCCGCCGGCGCTTCAGCGATCTCACTATCTGGCCCCTGTGGGGCAACTTCGCCGGCTCCATGGAGTCCATCGTCCCGGCACCATCCGGCGCCCGCCTGTGGGTCGATGCCAAGGGCATCCCCTTCCTGCGCGATGACGCCACTGATCGGGCCGCCATCCAGGCGCAGCAGGCGTCAACGATGCGTCAACTCATTGATGCGGGCTTCGAGCCCGACAGCATCACGGCCGCGGTCGTTGGTGAGGACTGGAAGCTTCTGAAGCACACCGGTCTGCCATCGGTCCAGCTTCAGGAAGCCGCACAAACGACGGCTCCGACCAACGGCAAGACCACCATCCCGGCTGAACCAGCACCACGGAGACCATGAACATGGACCTCTTGCAGCGTAACGTCACGGCCGACCTCCACGTTCGCGCCTCTGCCGAAGGCACCGATGAGCGGATCATCGAGGGTCGGGTCATCCCCTTCGGCATCACCGAGACAGTCGCCGACCGCGATGGCCGCGGCGTTCTCGGCAAGCCCTACAAGGAGTCCATCGTTCGTGGCGCGACGGCGGATATCGACCCCGCCAAGGTCAAGCTCGAGTCGATGGAACACGCCGGCAAGCTCGTCGGTCGCGGCATCAGCGCCGAGGAGACGGACGAGGGACTGAACATGGCCTTCAAGGTCGCCAAGACGGCGGCCGGGGACGAGTTGCTCGAGCTCGCCCGAGAGGGTGTGCTGACCGATATGTCGGCCAGCTTCGAGCCTATCAGCGAGCGGCGTGCCCCCGGTGGGGTGGTCGAGCGCACGGCCATCAATATCCGCCGCGTGGCGGTCCTAGAGCGCGGCGCCTATCCGGCCGCACAGATCACCGCCGTCCGGGCGGATCCCGATCCACCGCCGCCCGCTGCGGCACCCGTCCCCGAAGACCCGCCGACAGGCGGGTCTTCTGATTCTAGGAGTACCAAGGTGTCCGAACAGAAGGACTACACGAACCCGGAGGATCGACTCAACCGCATCCATGAGCTCGAGGAGAGCCTGAACCGGCAGGCCACCGAGTTCACTGGCGTCATGCCGCCCGAGGCCCAGGTCAGCTGGGACGCGGACAGGGCCGAGTTGGAGAAGCACCGAGCCGACCAGGCGGCCCATGTCGCCCGTCAGGCTTACGTGGCCACCCAGCTCACGCGCCAGAGCACCGAGCCGGAGGCGCCGCAGATCATCGTCCGCAAGGACGAGGGCGACATCTACGACCTCGAGATGGTCCGTCGTGTCTCCCGAACCCGTGAGGAGTACGGCCTCAAGGTCCGCGACCACGCACTGAAGGCCGTCGAGATCACCCGCCTCCCCGACATCGCCGACCAGACCCGCGCCAAGTCGCGGATCACGGATCTCGTGGAGTTCCACGACTCCGAGGACGGCGAGATCGCCAATCGCATCCTCGCGACCGGCTCGCCGGTCTACAAGCGCGCCTTCAACAAGTACATCAAGAGCAATCAGCGGACGGCCGAGGAGCAGTACGCCCTCGAGCGTGCCGCGATGGCGGTGGGCGTGGATGCGACCGGCGGCTTCGCCGTCCCGTTCGCCTTCGATCCGACCTTCATCAACATCGGCGCGTGGACCTCGATCAGCCCCTATCGGTCCGGCGCCGTCCGGGTCGAGACCATCAGCGGCACGGACACCTGGCGCGGTGTCACGTCCACGGCGGTCACGGTGGGCTACGCCCTCGAGGCCGCGGCCACCACTGAAGGTGCACCGACCCTCGCCCAGCCGGAGCTCATCGTCAAGCGCGCCCAGGGCTTCGCCACCGTCTCCTACGAGATCATGCAGGACCGGGCCGACCTCGGCTCGGAGCTGTCACGCCTCTTCGCGGAGGCGAAGGACACCTACGAGGAGAACCAGTTTACGCTTGGCGTGGGCACCACGGTGTTCCCGCAGGGCACCGGTCTCAAGGACGTGTTCACCCGCGTTGACACGGCGACCACTGTTGTGCTCGTCATCCAGGACATCCGCAACACGGCCAATGCGCTGCCGATCCGCCACCGCTTCAACGCGGTGTGGCTCCTGTCGCGTGCCGCGATCCAGTTCATCCAGGGCCTTGAGACCGTCGGTGGTCAGCTATTCAACGGCGTGAACTACCCGTCAGTCGGGGCGCCGCAGCTCAATCCTGGTGGCAACACTGGCCTTCGGCTGCTCGGGTATCCCGTCTACGAGACGCCGTCGATGACGTTCACCCCGACGGTGGCCGACTCGTCGTGGGGTGTCCTGCTCAACCCCGAGGCCTACCTCGTCGTCGACCGATTGGGCCTGTCAGTCGAGGTTATCGCCAACATGTTCGATGCCACGACGGGCTTCCCGACTGGCCAGCGCGGCGTGCTGGCGTTCTGGCGGAATACCGCCAGGGTCATCAACGTCGACGGTGGCCGACAGGGCGCCATCCTGTAAACCCCCATTCGGCGGGTCGGATCCCCCCATCCGGCCCGCCGGCCTTTCCCTGGAGGCGCGAGTATGTCCAAGTCGTCCATCGTCGTGGCACGGGAGAACTTCCTGGCCGAGATAGATGGGGAATACTTCGACGTGTTCGGCGGCGATCTGTTCGAGGCCGATCACCCACTCCCCAAGAAACACCCCCAGCTGTTCAACGAGCCGGTCTTCCGGTATCCGACACGTCCAGAGGCCAAGCCACGGCAAGCGACGGCGTCCGAGGAGAAGGCCATCGCTGCCACAGTCGAGGCCGAAACTCCCAAGCCGCTCACGACCAGCTCCCTGCGCCCGTCCCACTAGGAGAACCGCATGAACCCCCTCCGCCTGGTGCGGTCACGTCCGACAGCCGAGATCGAGCCGCTCGCGGACGGGGCCATCCTGCATACCTTCCGCGACGGGCGGCTCGAGAGTTCGCTTCGTCTCGGCCCCAACCACTGGCACGCCGTCATCATCCACGCCGACGGCACGACGACGGACCTCGGCGTTAGCCACAACCTCCTGACCACCGTCGGCCGGGATCTCGTGGCTGAGGCCATCGGTGGCCCGATCGGCAAGGACGGCGCCCTGACGGCGAGCTCGGCGACCAGCGCCACGCCTTCGGGTGGTGGCATGACCGCCGACCAGTACAAGGGCTGGGAAGTCTTCTGCCCGGTCACCGGCGTCACCACGGCACCCGTCTACGGGAACATCGGTAGCAACTCGACGACCGTCCTGACGGTCGACGGCTGGTGGATCGGGACGACGGACACGATGACTGGCACCACGCCGGCCTCGACGAACGGCTACCACCTCCGGGCCACCTGCAACGCCCGTTTCATGGGCCTCACGGAGAACGCCGGTGCCGCCGCGGCCGGTGACACCGTGCTCACGGGTGAGATCACCACTGGCGGTGCCTCTCGAGCGAAGGCGGTCTACGCTCACACCGATGCGGCCGCGTCCTACACGCTCATCAACACCTTCGCCATCACGGCGACCTTCCCGGCCATCCACAAGGGCGGCCTCTTCACGGCGGCCAACACCACGGCGGCTGGCGTCATGGTCTTCGAGGCCGTGTTGAACGCCGACGCGAGCGTCATCAACGGCGACTCGCTTCAGGTCACTGCCACCAACACCCTGAGCGGCTAGATGCGTCGTCGCTTCTGGCTCTGGGCGACGCCGGTCAAGCTGGCGTTCCGGAGGCGGTTCCCGGCTCGGCAGGATGCGTTCTGCTCGAACTGTGGCGCCAACCTCTCGGAACGCCAGCGGCGACCGTGCCCGGTCTGTGGCGACACCCGCCGCATCTTCGAACGTGGCCTGGACCTCGGTGGCGTCCATTCTCAGACGGATATGGGGTAAGCCATGCGCCGTGCTCTGCTGGCCGCGCTCGTCGCGGTCCTGCTCATCGTGCCGGTGGCGCAGGCGGACCATGCCGGCATCGGCTGGCCGCGTGAGGTGCCCGGCGTCATCTACCTCAGCCCGACCAACGACTTTGTCACGGCCAACGTCCAGACGGCCGTCGCGCAGTGGAACGCCTCGCCGTATGTCGAGTGGACCATCGGCGTGGCACCGAAGGGCAGCACGACGCTGAACGGCGTCACCTATCCCTGTGCCAAACGCAATGGCAAGATCATCGTCTGTGTGGCTGGCTATGGCGGCGGTACATCGCTGAACTACGGGCCGAACGGCATCCAGTCCGCCTTCGTCATGCTCGGCATCGCCTTCCCGCTGAACGGTGTCTGCGAGGAGCTGGGCCACGCGCTCGGTCTCTTCCACTCCAGCGACCCTGACTCGTGCATGACGCCAGGCGGCACGGACCATCCGTCGGCGCATGACTTCGAGGCGCTCGCTCAGCTCTACGGCCCTTAGATGGCGTCTCCGACCGTCGCTGTTCGTACTGAGTCCGCGCTGACGACAGCGGGAAAGTCATTCACGGTCAACTTCACGCAGACGACCAATGATCTCGTCATCCTCTTGGTGGCGGGTATTTCTGATCTTTGGATCGTCGGTGAGGGTTTCACGACCTTGGCGGCCACGGGCACCGGCGGCTCGTCCCTTATCGTCTACTACAAGATCCTCGATGGTTCCGAGGGCGGGAGTGTCGTAGCCACCGCCGCGAGTCAGAAGGGTTCAGCCCTGGCCTACAACATCCAGGGCCATGACACCGTACAGGGGCCCGAGAGCAGTACAGAGGCAGGCGGTACCTCTACCACGCCTGATCCGGGCACGGTCACCCCGACGGGCGGCGCCAAGGATTACCTCTGGCTCGCGACCTTTGTCCAAGCCGGTGAAGAAGCCGACGACGATACCTGGTGCACGGCGGCGCCGACGAGCTTCACGAACCTCATCCAGAAGACAAGCGGGACAGGCGGGGCAGCGACTTCGAATGTCTCGGGTGCGGCCGCTAACTTCGCCTCGAATGCTGCAAGCATGAACCCGGCGACGTTTACCACGGTGCAGTCATTGACTTGGCGCGCCTTCACCATCGCCGTCCACCCAGCCGCCGGCGCCGCCGCCCACTCCCTGCTCATCCCCCACCGCCACCGTGGCCTCATCATCCGCTAGGAGTCACCGATGTCGGCACCGCGCATCTACACCGCCAGCTTCACCGCCGTCGCCACGACCACGGCCACCGACATCTTCGAGCTGACGGCGGCCGCTGACCGGCCCTTCGACATCATGGGCTGGACGATCTTCCAGACCACGGAGCTCGGCGATGCCGCCGAGGAGATCGTGGATCTCAGCCTTCAGCGCGGTGTCACCGCAGGCTCTGGCGGCACGGCCTCGACCGAGGTCGACTATGGCGGGCGTGGCGAGTCGACGGCCGATACGGCCGTCAACCACATGGTCACCACGGCGCATACCGGTGGCACGGTCATGTTCCGCAAGGGCTGGAACCTCCGCATCCCTGAGGAGTTCTGGCTGCCGCCTGAGCTCTATGGCTACGCCGACGCGGGCACCGACCCGGTGACCGTGACCATGACCGCCCCGACTGACAGCATCACGCTCTCTGGCAGCATCTTCTGGAAGGAATACTAGGGGTGTGCCTGGCATCTATCGGAGGCCAGCACCGCTAAGACGACGCCACCGCTGGATCCCGTCCAAGAGCAGTGTCAGCCTCGTCATCCGTTCATGGGACGAGACGACTGGTACGTCTGATGTCTGGACGCGAGCCTTCACCGGCACGCGGGCGCTGACGGAAGCCACTGGCACCTCAGACGTCTGGACACGTCTGGCCACCTTCCCGCGATCCTTCACCGGCTCCGTCACGACATCCGACGTCTGGATACGGGCGGTCACCTATGGCCGCACGCTCACCGAGGCCGTCAGTACCTCGGACGTCTGGACGCGGGCCGCCTCGCTGGCCCGGACGCTGACGGCGACCACATCGACGGCCGATGTCTGGACGAGGGCCGGGACATTCAACCGGACCATGACCGAGGCGGTCGGGACTTCGGACGTCTGGACACAGCTCAAGCTCATCGTCCGCACGTGGTCAGAGGCAGTCTCCACCAGTGACGTGTGGACCCGGACGGGGACCTTCGCCCGAACGTTGACTGAAGCCGTCACCACGAACGACGTCTGGACGCGGACGCTAAGCCTCATCCGTTCCTGGTCTGAGGGCGTCGGCACGGCCGATGTCTGGACGCAGACGAAGCTCATCATCCGCACGATGACCGAGGCGGTCAGCACGTCGGATGTCTGGACACGGACCGTCTCGCTGGTTCGCTCGACGACTGAGGCGGTGTCCACCTCTGACGTCTGGACCCGCACGGGAACCTTTCTGCGGACGATGACCGAAGCGGTGACCACCGCCGACACGTGGGTGGCCACGAAGCTCGGCGCGATCATCCGGAGCTGGTCAGAGGCGGTCAGCACCGCCGATGTCTGGACGCGAACAGGGACGTTTAGCCGGACACTCACCGAAGCCGTAACGACGAGCGATGTCTGGACGCAGACGCGGATCATCATCCGTACCTGGACGAACAGCGTTACCACGAGCGATGTCTGGACCCGCAGCCTGACGCTGGCTCGCACGCTCACCGGAAGCGTCACCACATCCGATGTCTGGACCCGCCTCGGCACCTTCCGCCGGACGCTGACAGAAGCGGTCGGGACGAGCGATGTCTGGACGCGGGTGATCTCGGGGTTGCTTGGGAGCCTCCGGGGACCACGGGGTATCTCGAGCAGCTCCAAGACCACCGGCATCGCCAGCACCCCGGAAACGACCGGCACGGCGTCCAACTCTGACAGCGAAGGTATCGGGAGTACGTAGTGCCGCAACTGGACATCCCCGTTGAGAATGCGACCGATCTGCTGGCGACGAGCAACCTTGGCGCCGGTGCACTCCTGCGAGTCGAGCGGAGCGCGACCGAGACGGGCGCCTATGTTGAGATCACGACGATCGCCCTTGTCGCCGGCCAGCGGATGTACCGCTACTACGACCTCGCTGGAACGGTCAGCTCGTGGTATCGGACGCGTTACTCGAAATCCGACGGTTCGAGCCTTCAGCCGTATGGCTCCGTCTGGCAGACGGGCGACGAGACGGCTGGCCTCCTGTGCTCGCTCTATGACGCGCAACAGCGCATCGCTGGATCAGCGACGATGTCAGACAACGACCGGGAGACGCTGCTCGATGTCATCCGCGGCGTGTCCTCGGAGATCGAGGACTACACCGGCGCGTGGTGGGCGTCCCGGCCGACAGATCCCGAGAGCAGCACCACCTACCGCTTCGACGTAGACCGGTATGCCACGAGCCTGTGGTTGCGTCAGGGAAGCCGCTACACCGGCGTCCGCTCCGTGACGGCCATCAATCTTGCGACCACGAGCCAGCCGGCGACGGGTGGTACCTATACGGCGGGCACGGTGGCTGACGTCTTCATCCGACCGCAGCCCTCCGAAGGCAACCCCGGTTGGCGCATCGAGCTCAGTGACTATCCGTCTGGGTCCAACCGCTTCTTCTACCCCGGCTACAACACCGTCGAGGTGACCGGGACCTTCGGGCCGGCGTCTGTGCCCTACTGGATGCAGGAGATCGCCATCGCCGCCGTGACCAGGCGCTTCCTGGGCAAAGAAACGGCGGCCACGGCCATCGGCCTCGGGCCGGAAGGTGGCGTGCGCCTGCTGGCGGGCCTACCTTCCGACATGGCACAGCGGCTTGAGGCCCACCGCTTCATGCCGGTCGCATGAACCTCAAGAGCATCGCCGACGCTATCGCCGCGCAGATCGGCACGGTGACCGTCAACGGCCAGAGCGCCACGGCCACGGCCAGCCTGCCGAACACGGTCAGCAGCGTGGCCCTCGTGGTCTACCCGCCGACCGGCTCCCTCGAGGTCGGGGCTACGGCGCGCCGCGACGATGTCTATGACTTCCCGGTTCGCCTGCTCCGTGATCCGCTGAACGTCCCGGCGCGGACAGACGAGCTCTACGCCTGGTTCAACGCCCTGCGTGATCTCATCGAGGCCAACGTCGACCTCAACCTCGCCTATGTCAGCTATGCCCAACCCACGAGCCTGCGCATGGCCATCGATGGCCAGCGCTATGGCGACAGCCTGTACGACGTTGTCGAGTTCATCGTCACCGTCCGCGTCAACGAACACGTCAGCACCGTAGCCGTTTAAGGAGAACGTCCGTGCCCCTGCACATCTTCAAGACCCTGCGTGCCGGGTTGGAAGCGACTCGCGGCACGGGCGTGGCCATGACCCGCGGTATCGAGTTCACCAACGCGCAGCACGATCAGGTCATCGACACCATCTACCCCGAGGAGCTGCGCAACTCCTACGAGGCGCATTACACCGCGGCACCTGGCGCGGAGACGAACACCATCGATGTCGAGGCGCCCGTCGACTTCGATGCCATGGCCTGGTGGGGCAACCTGCACATCAAGGCCATCCCTACGCCGACCGGTGCCGGTGCCGATCGCACATGGACCTTCGTCCCGACCCTGACCGCTGACGACCAGAAGTCCGCCTCGGTCCAGGTCGG